>ENA-OQAB01001732-OQAB01001732.1-human-gut-metagenome-genome-assembly--contig:-NODE-1732-length-10060-cov-1.954596_pt1 | contig 10060 bp, 8 predicted proteins | sample MGYA00242490_ERZ504517 | MGnify/ENA primary metagenome ERZ504517 (study PRJEB26092, sample SAMD00036298) | human gut metagenome | host: Homo sapiens | study: EMG produced TPA metagenomics assembly of... | reverse complement strand
CTCCCAGCAATCCCATTTCGGGCATTCCCAGTTTACCGTAAATCAGAATGTAGTTGCCGATAATGTTCATTACATTTCCTGTCAATAAGATCCACATGGAACGCGGTAGTCAGGTTATGGCCGTCGGGTCAAATTGCCTTGAAACCGGATTGAAAGTCAACGTTACAAAACAACAAAGGAAATGATCAGCAAACAGATGAAGTAGGGACGCATTAAAGGCAGCAGTTCTTCGGGTTGCCCCAGTCGGTGGATATTCAGATAAAGTATCCACATGATGAGTGTGAGCAATACGGCCAGCAGTGTGTTGGCAAACAGGCTGTTCTTCAGCATTCGTCCCACTACATGGGTTTCTCCCCGTCCGAACAGACTCCCTACGATAGGAGTCAGCCCGTATGAGAATCCGGTAGCGAAAATAATGGCCAAAGTAAACATATTGTTGACAAAACTGGCGGCGGCTAATTCATTCGTGCTGTGATGGCCTATCATCAATGTATCGGCAAAACCCAAAATGATGACACCTATCTGGCCGATAACGATAGGGATACCTAAAGTGAAAAGTGCTTTGTAATGTTGCATGGTTAATAAATTGCTAATGTGCCAATATGCTAATTTGCCAACTGGCTGCGCTGTGTTCCGCATGGCGCAGCCAGTTGGCAAATTAGCACATTATCAGGTCGGCAAATTACTTTTATAGTAGAGTGTGGAACAATTTTCTCGCACAAATGTTTTTTGTGCAGCTTCTTTTATCTGGCCGGCAGTGACCGAGCGATATTTGTTTACTTCATTGTTAATATCTTCCGCTTTGCCGGTCAGTTCAAAATAAGCCAGATTGGTAGCCACATTCAGGTAATTCAGGTTATTGAATATCTGTTCGCTTTCATAGCGGTTCTTTACTTTTTCCAGCTCGTCTTCATCCACACTTTCTTCTGTCAATGCCTTCAGTTCCTGCCATACGGCAGCTTCGGCAGCTTCCAGCGTGACGCCTGGGGCGGGTTTGCCGGTGATATGGAACAATCCCTCGTCAATGCTGCCCGATATATAGGCGTCGATACTGTTGAATACCTGTTTCTCTTGTACCAGATGCTGCACCAGACGGCAGGAACGTCCGCTGCTCAGCAAGTCGCTTAGCATATCAAAAGCATAGTAGTCGGGATGGCGTCGTTCACAGATATGGAATGCCATAAAGAGCGCGTCTACAGGCACGTTCCGCTCTACTGTCAGTCGGCGTTCCTCCGTTTGCCGGGGTTCTGCCGGCAGTGAGCGGGGGGTCTACGTTGCGGCGCGGGATAGGGCCGGAACCACTTTTCAGCCAATGTCACTGTCTCTTCAAAAGTAATATGTCCCGTTACAGCCAGAATGGCGTTGTCCGGTGCATAATATTTAAAGAAAAAGGCTTTCACCTCTTCAAGGGTGGCATTGGCTATGTGGCTGATTTCTTTACCGATGGTAGGCCACTGGTACGGATGCACCTTATAAGCTAGGGCGCGTAGCAGATGTGAGGCGTCTCCGTATGGCTGGTTCAGGTTCCGCTGTTTGAACTCTTCGATTACCACTTGCCGTTGCACTTCCAGACTGCGCGGGTTAAAGTCGAGGGATAACATACGGTCACTCTCCAACCAGAATCCGGTTTCCACATTCTGACGAGGGAGGGTGATGTAATAATTGGTTATGTCATTATTTGTCCATGCGTTGTTTTCGCCTCCGGCATTTTGTACCGGAGTGTCATAGTCGGGCACATGGACGGAGCCTCCGAACATCAGGTGCTCAAACAGATGGGCGAATCCGGTATGATCAGGATCTTCATCGCGTGCGCCCACATCGTACAGTAGGTTCAATGCCACCATCTGAGTCGTATTGTCCTCATTGTGTATCACACGCAGCCCGTTGGACAAGGTGTATCGGTTAATGTTAATCATCTGAGTTGCAAATTACTGAATACTTGCCTTGAGAATCCGGATATTCTCTATAGGGCGGTCTGCGCGGTTCGTTTTGCTATTTCAATATTGTCCACTACTTCCATACCTTCGGTTACTTCACCGAATACGGTATAAGAACCGTCCAGGTGGGGAGCACCGCCTATGGTGCTGTATGCTTTGATCTGTTCGGGGGTGAAGCGGAATTTCTCTTCTTTGTCCGCCAGCTCACGGGCTTGGGCTTCCAAGGTGTCCTGTAATTCCAGTAATCCGGCATTGTCTCCCGCCTTGCGCATCTTGTATATTTCCTTCATGTGCTGGCGTGCCAGACTGTCGAATAGAGCCTCTTCACGCTGTTCGTTTATTTTGTTCTCCATGCCCAGCAATTGCGGTTCGGTGAACTTGCGTCCGGTAACAATATAGAACTGGCAACCCGATGAAGCCTTTTCGGGGTTCACATCATCACCCTGGCGTGCTGCCGCCAATACTCCTTTCTTGTGGAAGAATTTCGGATTGAACTCAGCGGGAATGGTGTAACCCACATCACCGCTGCCCAGCATGGCAGTATCCGATGCGTTTTTGCTGTCCGGATCGCCAGCTTGGATCATGAATTGTTTGATAACCCGGTGGAACAATGTACTGTCATATACTCCTTCTTTTACCAGTTTGATAAAGTTATCACGATGTTTCGGCGTTTCATTATACAGGGCCACTGTGATATTTCCCATGGTGGTTTCCAGTTTTACCAAGGTACGCTTTTCATTTTCCATATGATGATTTGTTTGTCTTTTCGAGCCGGCGTTGCATGCAGTCAATGCAATGAAGGCCAGGCATATTAGTAAAATTTTGTTTGAAGTCATGAGCTATTTTTTATTTATCGGACAAAGATAGGAAATAAAATTGAGAGTAAGAGCGGAAAAGCGAAGAAAGGAAGGATAAAAAAAGGGAGAGAGCGGAGGAATACTTCAGACGCAGACGCGGCAGAAACAGGTCTTTTTTTCCTCACAAACGTGCGTGTTCTTATAATTTGTAGAGAAGAAAAGTAAATGGGGCAGAGTGAGGGGAAGAGAAGCACCGGAAAGAGAAAAGACGAAAGAAAATAGATAAAAAGACCGGCGGCAAAACCGGAAGATGATAAGACTTGAAAAAAAGAAAATTAAAAAAGTTTCTGAATAACATGGTTTGCATAAGTCTTGAAATTCGCATTGAATAGTAGTATGGCATCCATCGTTTCAGAGGGAAGTCTTTGATGAAGGATGCCGGATTTATATCATATTTGTAATATGCGCGCACGTGTGTGAGAAAAAGGAACTGCGTCTACGTTGGAAGTAGCTTCCGTCTTCTTGGAAATCTGTCGGCTTGTCCGTATTGTTCATATTATGGGAACAGACGGGAGAGCTGAAAGATTTAAATTTTGCGGGGGTAAGATTATAGATCTTTCCTAGTGGCAACAGGTAGTCCGTAAGTTCTTTTTTAATAAATTATGGGAAACAAAAGATAAAAGCTGCGTTCTTTCAACCATTATGCCGATAAAATTGTTTAAATTTGCAGGAATACTTGTACAGACACTCGATGAAGAAAAAATATGTTCGTTGGACATTGTGGACGATAGCATCTCCGTTCATTCTGTTCATCATTTTATGTATATTGATTTATTTGCCACCTATTCAGAATTTTCTGGTGGACAAAGCTGCTGTATATGCCTCGGAAGCTACTGGTATGAATATCTCCGTGGGACGTATCTCTTTGTCTTTTCCGTTGAATCTGGTGGTGACCAATGTAGATGCTGCTTCCCCGCATAATGATACGTTGCTCAGTGTACGCCGCCTGCAAGTGAATGTGCAGTTGCTGCCATTGCTGAAGAAGCAGGTGGAAGTGGATGGCATATCCCTGCAGGGAGCCACAGTGAATTCTAATGACTTGATACATGGCATGAAGTTGAACGGTACTTTGGGGAATTGTTCATTTCCAGTCATGGAGTGGCGCTGGACCCCGAAACTGCCATCGTTAACAAAGTCTTGTTGAAAGATACGGATTTATCTCTCTGCCTGAATGACACTGCTGCGGCCGATACGGCTGCAAGCGACACCACTTATTGGAAAATAATATTGCAGGATATTGATTTGCAGAATGTGTCCTTTGCGCTGGATATGCCTTTGGACAGCCTGTCATTGGCGGCTTCGCTGGATAATGCCATACTGCGCGACGGGCTGATAGACTTGCATAAATCGGCCTATTCGCTGCAAACGTTCCGGATAAAGAACGGACGTGTGCGCTACGACAGCGGGAAGCCGCTGGCTGCCGACAGCCTGCCCTCCGGACTGGACCCGTCCCATATTGCACTGACGGATATCGGTGTGAAACTGGACTCCCTGTACTACGAAGGCAGGAATATGAAAGCCATAATCAGCCAGTTTGTGCTGAAAGAGCGTTCGGGAGTGGAAATCGTTTCTGTCACAGGGCGGATGGTTTCCAATGACAAGGTGCTGCGTGTGCCTTCATTGAAACTGGAAACCCGGGATTCTTATCTGGAACTGAACGCTGCGATGGATTGGAATGCCTTGGATTTCAAAGGTGAAGGCTTGATGTCCGCACGGCTGATGGCCGATATAGGAAAGCCGGATGTGGTGAGATTCATGGGACGTATGGATGAAAAGTTTGTCCGGCAGTACCCTTCCGAACCTCTGCGCATCCGTACAGGGATCGACGGCGATTTGAACAAGCTGAAACTGACTACGCTGACTGCCGAGCTGCCCGGCGCATTGGGATTGTTCGCCCGGGGGGAGCTGACCCATCTGACAGACAGTCTGCTGCGCGACGGGGGATATCACCTTGGAAGCTGAAACCAAGGATTTGAAGTTTGTTTCCACGTTGGCTGAAGGAATAGAAATTCCATACGGAACGCGCTTGGAAGGCAAATTTACGATGGCGGCGCTAAAATGGGCACGGACCTGCTGCTGATGCAGCCCGAAGCCCAAGCGGTGGCTGCGGCCGATACCATTCCTATAACAGTTTATAATGACAGCATTTCCGTGGCTGATGATTTCAAGATGGAACGGGCGGCCCGTCTGTTTGCCAAATACGACTTGTCGCGTGACAGGTATGAGGCAGACTTGGCTGTCAATCATTTTGACCTGCACCAGTTTATGCCTGCCGATTCTTTGTACACCTTGTCCACCCGTCTGAAAGTGGAGGGGGAAGGTTTTGACTTTTTCTCTCCCCGTACTTATTTCAATGCGGAGGGCGGCATAGACCGTTTCCATTATGGCAGTTATCATCTGACAGGAATTTCATTGGCTGCCGGACTGGAGAAATCAAAGGTGCATGCTTCACTGGCAGTGAAAAACTGGACCATGGATATCAAGGCGCATTTGGATGGTATCTTGAAACCTCATGATGTTTCGGGCGACTTGAAAATGGATGTGGCTCATTTGGATTGGCAGGCGCTTCATCTGATGGATACCCGTTTTCAGACCTCCCAGCACCTGGGTGTCCGTTTCAGCAGTGACCTCAGAAAAAGGTATGTCGTAGAGGCCGAGATGACGAATGCTACGATTGTCACTGCCAAACGCACTTCCCATTCCAAGGACCTGTTTGCCGGATTCAGCACTTCCAGAGATTCCACTTTTGCTTATCTGCGTGCGGGGGATCTTGATTTGAGTCTGGAAGGAGCAGGGCACATGGAATACATTTCCAGCAGGGCGGATTTGCTGATGAAGAAACTAGCGGAACAATGGGAAAGCAAACATATTGAACAGGAGGAGCTTCGGGAATTTCTTCCGGGACTATGTCTGAAAATATCTTCCGGTCCCGATAATCCGATAGCCAATTATCTGTCAATGATGGGGTTGTCATACACTCGTCTGTTTATGGATGTGGATTCATCTCCGGCAGAGGGATTGAACGGGGAGGCTTATTTATATGGATTGCGTACAGACAGCCTGACTTTGGATACCATTTATCTGGATGTACAGCAGGACCTGAATGGCATAAATATGTTGAGCGGAGTGGTGAACGGACCCAAACCGGGACAGGAGGCGTTTGATGTGACGCTGGAGGGAAATGTGGGAAACAACAGCGCCCAGTTGTTGGTTCAATACCTGAATGCCCGTAAAGAACAGGGAGTATATATGGGCGTGATGGCCGACCTGCGCCGCCACGGCATACGCATGAAGGTTTTTCCGGAGCATCCCACGTTGGTATACCGTCCTTTTACCGTGAATAAAATAACTATATTTATCTGGCTGACAACGGGCGGATTCATGCAAATCTGGATTTGCATGACGAGCAGGGGACCGGACTCAGTTTCTATACCAATCGGGAAGATACCATAGCCAAACAGGATATGACGGTGGAGCTTTCACGCATCAATCTGAAAGAATTCCGGCGTATCCTTCCCTATATGCCTGATATGGAAGGATGGATCGGAGCAGAAGCGCATTATATAGATTCCGGTCCGTATATGATGGTGAGCAGTGATTTGCGTATAGATGAATTCAAATATGAAGGCAGTGCGTTGGGAAATTGGGAACTGGGTGGTGTGTATCTGCCCGGTGAGGCAAAGGATCATCATCTGGATGCCTATATACGCCATGATGGTGAGGAGATAGCCCATTTGGGAGGTATCTATCTGCCCGCGGAGGAAGGAACGGGAAGCCTGAGCGCGGATATAGCCTTCGAACATTTTCCGCTGAATGTCGCCAATCCGTTTGTGCCCGACCGCATGGTGGAACTGGACGGGGATATTGATGGAACATTGTCCATGAAAGGTGATCCGGCCAAACCCTTGCTGAATGGGGAACTGGCATTGGATTCCGTGACTTTCTTCATGCCGGAGATGTCTGCCATGTTCCGTTTTGATAATGAACCGGTGCAGGTGGTGAACAGTAAGATGATGTTCAAGGAGTTCGATATATTCACCAAAGGCAAGACTCCTTTTACCATTAACGGCGAGGTGGACTTCTCGGATTTGGAACGGACGGCGGTGAATCTTAAAATGCATGCCGAGAATTATGAGTTGCTGAATGCTCCCCGTACCAAGCGGGCTATGGTTTACGGCAAGATGTATGTGGATTTTAATGCAACGCTGCGCGGTCCTGTGGAGGAACTGGTGATGCGGGGGAACATGAACATATTGGGGAAGACCAATGTGACCTATGTCCTGAAAGACTCTCCCTTGACGGTGAACGACCGTTTGGGGGATATGGTGACTTTTGTCAATTTCAACGACACAACTTCGGTAGAGGAGTCCTCTGTCCAGCAAATCTCTTTGGGAGGGATGGATGTGGCCATGACCATGCATATAGACCAGGCGGTGCAGGCACGTGTGGATCTGGTGCCGGACGGCTCCAACTATATGTTGCTGGAAGGAGGCGGAGACTTGTCATTCCAGTACACTCCTCAGGGGGATATGTTGCTGACCGGGCGTTATTCCTTGATGAGCGGGGAGATGAAATACCAGATTCCGATTATTCCGCTGAAGACTTTTAATATTCAAAATGGCAGTTATGTGGAGTGGACGGGAAATATCATGAATCCGCAACTGAACATTACCGCGACTGAAAGGGTTCGTGCTTCGGTGGGCGAGGATGGAAAGACTTCGCGTATCGTCGGGTTTGATGTAGGGATCGCTTTGAGCCAGAGTCTGGAGAATCTGGGGCTGGCGTTTACCCTTTCGGCTCCCGAGGATGCGTCTGTGCAAGACCAGCTGAATGCCATGTCGGTGGAGGAACGGGGAAAACTGGCTGTCACCATGCTGGTGACCGGAATGTATATGGCTGAAGGAAACTCTACGGGAGGATTTAATGTGAATAATGCCTTGAACTCATTCTTGCAGAGCGAAATCTCGAATATTGCCGGAAAAGCACTTGATATCAATGTGGGCATGGAAACGGTGGATGATGCCGATAGCGGCGGGAAACGCACGGATTATAACTTCCAGTTCGCCAAACGTTTCTGGAATAACCGCTTCCGTATAGTGGTAGGCGGTAAAGTGTCTACCGGAAGTACGGTACAGCAGGATGAAACCTTTATTGATAATGTATCCATAGAATACCGCTTGGACAACAGCGGTACCCGGTATGTCAAGCTCTTCCACGACAAGAACTATGAGAGTGTGCTGGAAGGTGAGATCATAGAGACCGGTGTGGGTATTGTGCTTCGCAAGAAGATGAGTCACCTGGGCGAACTGTTTATTTTCAAGTCTAAGAAGAAAAAATTGATTGTTGGAGATATGGAGAGAAAACATAACATAAACCTGCTTCTATTATCGGTATTGTTGCTGATGACAGCTGCCTGCTCTACTACCAGGAATTTGCCGGAAGACGAAACGCTATATGTCGGTGTGAAAAATATGGAGATTCTGATGAAGACAAGACCCCATGCCGGTGTCCAGACCTTGGAAAGAGGTGGAGGCTGCTTTGTCTTATCCTCCCAATAATGCCATTTTGGGAAGCAACTCCTTGCGTTTTCCCATTCCTTTCGGTTTGTGGATATACAATGATTTTGTGAAATACCAGGATAAAAGGGGGTGGGGCATTGGATCTTCAACAAGCTGGGGTCTACTCCGGTGTATTTGTCTACGGTGAATCCGGAAACCCGTGTGAAGGTGGCCACCAATCTGTTGCACGATTATGGCTTTTTCAATGGTGCTGTGACTTATTCTGTAGACTCGTTGAAGAATCCTCGGAAAGCCAAGTTAAGTTATAAGATTGATATGGCGAACCCTTATTATCTGGACTCTGTCATGTATCTGAAATATCCTCCTCGCGCCGATAGTCTGATCAGGGCTGCTTATGACCAGAGGGTATTGCATAAAGGAGATAATTTCAGTGTGTTGAAACTGGAGGAGGAGCGCCAGCGGCTGAGTACCCTTTTCCGTAACAATGGTTATTATTATTTCCGTCCCGAATTCATTACTTTCCGTGCGGATACCTTGCGCAAACCGGGAATGGTCAGTTTGCAGGTTGTCCCGAAAGCCGGAGTGCCTGCCGATGCGAAAAGACCTTATTATATAGGGAATACTTCTGTTTATCTTACCGGATATAAAGGGGAGGAACCTACTGATTCCATCGTCTTTCCGGGAATGACTTTACACTATAGCGGTAAGAAACCCGGTATCCGTCTCGGAGTATTGGCTAAGCGCTTCTTTTACCAGAAAGGGCAGCTTTATTCTCAGGCCCGTCAGAATTTCACGCAGGAAGCCTTGGCGCGTTTGGGCAGTTTTCAAAATTTGCCGAGTTCCGCTATGCCCCGCAAGATACATTGCCGGGGTGTGATACGCTGAATGTGCGGATGAATGCTACATTCGATTTGCCGTATGACGGAGAACTGGAATTCAATGTGACTACCGAAAAGTACGGATCAGACTGGTCCCGGAGCGAATTTTCAGCCTCTCGCGGAAGAAATTTCATGCGTACAGCCGCCACGCTTTCTTTCCAGTTGCAAAGGGTCATACGAATGGCAGACCAATTCTACGGCGGACGGGAACAGTTCTAAATTGAACTCATACGAGTTGGGGACTTCATTTTTCATTGGAGTATCCTCGCCTGGTGTTGCCGTGGATGAGTGAAAAAAATGATGAGCTCGCGATTTCCGCAGCATACCTCATTCAAGTTGTATGCCAGTCAGTTGAACCGTGCCCGCTTCTTTAAAATGCTTTCTTTGGTGGAACGGTGTCATACGATTTCCAGCCTTCGCGGGTATGGAAACATACGGTGACTCCTTTCAGACTGGCATTTAATACGTTGCAGCATACTACTACACGTTTTGATACGATAGTGGACAAGAACCGGAGTTTGAAAATCAGTTTGGGAAATCAGTTTATCCCGGCTATGAGTTATACGTTTACGTATGATAACGCCCCGTTGAAGAAACGCAATAATTTATGGTGGGAAACTTCCTTTACTTCGGCAGGTAATCTGACTTCGTTGGTGTATGCTGCTTTTGGGAAGGGATTCAAGGAAACAGATAAGAAGTTATTAAACAGTCCTTATGCGCAATTCCTGAAAATGACATCCGAAGTGCGTTGTTTGTTTAAAGTCGGAGAGAAACAGCATATAGCCACTCGTTTGATGGGGGGAATTTTGTATGCATATGGGAACCAGACTGTAGCGCCTTACAGCGAGCAGTTCTATATTGGGGGAGCT
>ENA-OQAB01001731-OQAB01001731.1-human-gut-metagenome-genome-assembly--contig:-NODE-1731-length-10060-cov-3.190778_pt1 | contig 10060 bp, 11 predicted proteins | sample MGYA00242490_ERZ504517 | MGnify/ENA primary metagenome ERZ504517 (study PRJEB26092, sample SAMD00036298) | human gut metagenome | host: Homo sapiens | study: EMG produced TPA metagenomics assembly of... | reverse complement strand
TGCGCCGCCGCCGACTGCTGAGGACGAGCAGGCCCACACCTCGCAGATGCCCGAGCTGCCGTCGACGACGCAGCGGCCGAGTCGCCCAAGCTCGACGTGCTTATGATCGGCGACTCGGTCTCGGTGCGCGCCATCCCCAGTTCGAGGAGACGTTCCCCTACGGCGCGATCGACGCCGCCGTGAACCGCCAGCTGTACGCCGGCCAGGAGACGTTCGACTACTATAACGACCAGGATATCGTGGGAGGCGTGGTGGTGTTCGCCCTCGGCACGAACGGAGCGGCCACCGACGAGCAGATCGACGAACTCGTGGCAGCGGCCGGACCCGGCCGCCAGGTGTTCTTCGTGAACACCCGCAGCCCGCAATCGTGGGTAGGCCAGACCAACGGCGCCATGTTCGACGCGGTCGACCGCCACGACAACGTACACGTGATCGACTGGTACACCGCCAGCGCCGGCCACGACGAGTACTTCGACGGAGACGGCACCCATCTCACCGAGGAGGGCGCGCGAGCCTACATAGGCCTCGTCCACGATGCCGTCGCACCGCTGCTGCCCGTCCACGCCGAAAGCGACGAAGCCGTCGTGGTCAAGTCGCCGCTCGAACTGGCTGCCGACAACGCGCAGAAAGCCTCCTCCGACACCGTGCGCGCGCTCGCCGCGAACGCGGCGAGCAATCTAAAGCCCCGAGAGTAACCCTCGCCGCCAGCCTGAAGCATCTTCGAAAGGCGCTTATACCCTTCCCGTTTCGTAATCGGACTTGTACAATGCGAAAGCGGCAATGTACAAACGATGGGAATCCTGCTACGCAGGCCCACGCGAACAACGAGGGGGTTTCTACATGCTAGACAAGTTCTTCAAGATATCCGAGCGAGGCAGCACTGTCTCCAACGAAGTTATTGGCGGCCTGACGACGTTTCTCGCCATGGCGTACATCATCGCGGTGAATCCGGCGATGATGGAGGCGGCGGGAATCCCGTTCAACGCCGCACTGACCGCGACCTGTTTCGGCGCCGCCATCATGACGGTCGCGATGGGCCTGTTCGCGAACCGTCCCATCGCGCTCGCCTCCGGGATGGGCATCAACGCCATCGTCGCCTATTCGCTGTGCCTCGGCCTCGGCGTGGACTGGCGCGTGGCCATGGCCGTCGTGTTCCTGGAAGGCATCCTCATCTTGCTGCTGGTGCTTTGCGGCTTGCGTAAAGCCGTCATGGATGCCATCCCCGTATCTCTCAGACGCGCCATCGGCATCGGCATCGGTTTGTTCATCGCATTCATCGGGCTGAAGGGCGGTGGATTCATCGCCGCCGACGAATCCACGTTCCTTGCGCTGGGCGATCTCACCAGCCCGACCGCCATTGTGGCCGCCATCTCCATCATCGTGGCCGTGGTGCTCACCGCCGTCAATCTCAAAGGCGCCCTGCTGATCTCCATCGTGGCGGCCACTATCATCGGCATTCCGATGGGCGTGACTCCTCCTGTCACCGACTTCTCGTTCGCGCCCGACTTCTCCGCATTCGCAGCTCCGTTCCAAGTCACGCCCGAGGGCACGCTGGCCATCGCGCAGGTCATCGTGCAGCCCGTGCTACTGCTGTTCGTATTCAGCCTGCTCATGAGCGACTTCTTCGACACCATGGGAACTGTGGTGGCCGTAGGCAGCCGCGCTGGCTTCGTGGACAAGAAAGGCGATGTCGAAGACGTGCAGCCTATCCTCATCGTGGATTCGGCCGCGGCGGCAGCCGGCGGCTTCATCGGAGCGAGCTCCATCACGTCGTTCGTGGAATCCGTCTCCGGCGCGGCAGCCGGTGCCCGCACCGGCCTGTCGAACATCGTCATCGGCATCGCGTTCGTGGCTTGCGCGTTCCTCGCGCCGGTTATCGGCATGGTAACCAGCTCGGCCACCTGCGGAGCCCTTGTGGTGGTGGGATACCTCATGATGACCGAGATCGGCGAAATCGATTGGAGCGACATCGCTTCTGCATTCCCGGCATTCCTTACCATCGTGGGCATCCCCATGACGTACTCCATCGCCAACGGCATCGGCTTGGGCTTCATCTCCTACTGCATCATCAAGGTTGCCCAAGGCAAGTTCCGCGACGTGAAGCCCCTTATGTGGGTAGCCGCCCTAGCGTTTTTTGGCTTCGTTCATCTTCGCATAGAAGCGTCTGCGTTCAGAAAAGAGCCGGCACTTGCGTCGTCGGCTCCAATAGCAAAAGAAGGCCGGTCTTGCGACCGGCCTTCATATACGCGTTATGGACGCTTAGGCTATTCGGCAGCCTCGGGAGCGGCGGCTTCCTCGGCGGGAGCGTCAGCCTTCTCGGCCTTCTTCTTGGCCGGCTTCTCCTCAACCTGGATGGACTCGTCCACTTCGATCTCGAAGCCCAGGTCGGCCGCGGCGGCCTTCATGGACAGGGAGATGCGGCGACGCTCGGGGTTGATCTCCATGACCTTCACCTTCACCTCGTCGCCGGCCTTCACGACCTGAGCCGGGGTGTCGATGTGGCGCATGGCCATCTCGGAGATGTGCACCAGACCCTCGATGGACTGGCCCAGCTCGATGAACGCGCCGAACGGCACGATCTTCGTCACCTTGCCGTCGACGATGGTGCCCACCGGGTAGCTCTCGACGAGCTTGACCCACGGATCCTCCGTCGTCTGCTTGAGGCCGAGCGAGATGCGCTCGCGCTGCAGATCGACGTCCAGAACCTCGACCTCCACCTCGTCGCCGACCTTGACGACCTCGGAGGGATGGTTGACGTGGTTCCAGGACAGCTCGGAGATGTGCACGAGGCCATCGATGCCGCCGAGGTCGACGAACGCGCCGAAGTCGACGATCGAGGAAACGGTGCCCTTGAGGCGCATGCCCTTCGACAGCTTCGCGAGGATCTCGGCGCGCTCGTTCTTGCGGCCTTCCTCAAGCAGCACGCGGCGGGACAGCACGACGTTGTTGCGGTTGCGGTCCATCTCGATGACGCGGGCTTCGATCTCGGTGCCCAGGTACATGTCGAGATCCTTGACACGACGAAGGTCGACCAGCGATGCCGGCAGGAAGCCGCGCAGGCCGATATCGAGGATGAGGCCGCCCTTGACGACTTCGATAACCTCGCCCGTGACCACTTCGCCGGCCTTGAACTTCTCTTCGACGCGAATCCAAGCACGCTCGTACTCGGCACGCTTCTTGGAGAGGATCAGGCGGCCGTCCTTGTCTTCCTTCTGGAGAACGAGGGCTTCGATCTTCTCGCCCAGCTCCACGATGTCGGACGGATCGGCATCCTTGCGGATGGACAGCTCGCGCGACGGGATGACGCCCTCGCTCTTGAAGCCGATGTCGACGAGCACCTCGTCGTGCTCGATCTTGACGACCGTGCCGTCGACCAGGTCGCCCTCGTCGAACTCGGTCAGCGTGCCGTCGATCATCGCATTCATCTGCTCGTCGGAGATGTCCTCGAAGTCGATGACGGACGTGTTTTTGATGTCGGTCAAAACGGACCCCTTTCAATTCTTTCTAATCGGGGACCCTTCGTCATGATTACTTGCTACTTTACCATGTTCGCTTGTGCAAGAAACTTGCCCGTGCAGCGGTGTAACAAACATGTCTCGGGGGCCTACATTACCGTATGCTTACAGCTTCCGTGCTATAAGCCATAGTAGTATAGCACAGCGGCACCCGGCCGCTGTGCTCATTTTAACGAACCCTCACGATAATTTCGACTCTCTCCGCACGGCAGAAAAGGCTCGATCAGTTCTCGGCACTGGCCTTGCAGTGGGCGCACACACCGTCGAAAATGATCTCGTGATGCTCGATGGTGAAGCCGTGCGCATCGGAAACCTGCGATACGATATCGTCCTGATAGGGCATGTCGATGTCGAACACGCCGCCGCATATGCGGCACTTCGCATGGTAGTGCGGCTTGTTGAGGAAATCGTAGCGGTCGGCGCCGTTGGGAACTTCAACCCGCAGCACCTCCCCGCGGTTCGCCAGCACGCCGAGGTTGCGGTACACCGTGGCACGCGAAATATTGGGGTGGCGCGCGCGCACCACCTCGTACACGTCTGCCGAGGTGGGATGGTTATTAAGTGATTGCACCGCCTCCAAGACGAGCGCTCTCTGAATAGTGTTGCGCGTCGTGGCGCGCTCTGCTTTTTCCGTAGCCATAATAGTCCTGCCGTTCGCATATCTAACCCATACTATTGATTAATTAGGATTATATATCATTAGCATGGAAAGACAAGCACACATCACGAACGGCCGCCGCGTTCCCGCGAACGTCCACAAACCGGCCCGATTCGGCCGATTGCCCGGCGCTTGCGATGCGCTCGCCAGAAACGGCCGGTTCGGCTACGCGGGATCACGAAAACCACTGCCGTGAAGGGAATCCCGGCCCTGAGGCGCCGAGAAGCGACGGGCGGCCAGCAGGCCGCCCCTACGGAGCCGTCACGCATTGCGACGTAGGGGCGGTCAGCCCCGCATCTTCTACACGGCATCCTCTCCGGTTTCCCCGGTGCGGATGCGCACGACGTCTTCCACGGGGAAGACGAATATCTTGCCGTCGCCCACTTCCCCGGTTCGCGCCGTCGCGCGGATGAGGTCGACGAGCGGGCCCACCTCGCCGTCGTCCACCACCAGTTCGAACTTCACCTTCGGGATCATGTTCAGCATGACCTCGGTGCCGCGGTAGTACTCCTTCCACCCGTGCTGCTTACCGCAGCCCTGCACCTGCGAGATGGTCATGCCCGACACCTGCGCAGCGAACAGCGCCTCCTTGAGCGGCTCCAGCTTCTCGGGCCGCACGATGGCCGTGATCTTCTTCATAGTCGCACTCCTTCTTTAGTCGAGGCCCACGTAGGCCGGGTACGCGCTCTCGCCGTGCGCGGCCACGTCGAGGCCTTGCGCTTCCTCGGCCTCGCTCACGCGCAGGCTGCCCTTGAAGCACGCCTTCACGGCGAAGCCCAGCACCACGTCGAGCACGCCCACGAACACCACGGTCACGAGGATGCCCAGCACCTGAGCGCCCAGCAGCGTGGGATCTCCCGTGTAGACGAGGCCGCCGAAGTCGGTCCACGACAGCTCCGGCACGCAGAACAAGCCGGTCAGCACGCCGCCCGTGACGCCGCCGACGGCATGGATGCCGAAGGCGTCGAGCGCGTCGTCGTAGCCCAGCTTCCGCTTGAGAAACGACACGGCGAAGTAGCACACGGGCGACACGACGAGGCCCATGACCACCGCGGCCCACGGCTCCACGAAGCCCGCCGCCGGCGTGATCACCACGAGGCCCGCCACCAAACCGGTCGCCGCGCCCACGAGCGTGGGCTTGCCTGCGCGCACGCGCTCGATGAGCATCCAGGACACGAGCGCCGCGCCCGACGCCGCCACCGTGTTCGCCAGCGCGAGCGCCGCCACGCCGTCGGGGGCGAACTCGGAGCCCGCGTTGAAGCCGAACCATCCGAACCACAGAAGCGTCGCGCCCAGCGCCACGAACGGCACGTTGTGGGGACGGTAGCTCACCATGCCGAACCCGCGCCTCTTGCCCGCGATCAGGCAGAGAATGAGCCCCGTGAGGCCGGACGAGATGTGCACCACGTCGCCGCCCGCGAAGTCGAGCGCGCCGATGGTGTCGCCCACGAGGCTGCCTTCGCCGCCCCACACCATGTGGGCGAGCGGCGGGTACACCACGACGGTCCATACGGCCACGAACGCGCACACCGCGCCGAACTTCATGCGACCGGCCACCGCGCCGGTGATGATGGCCGTGGTGATCATGCAAAACGCCAGTTGGAACACCACGTCGGCCATCGCGGGATACGCGTCGTGACTCAGCGCTTCGGGCGCCTCGCTCACGATGCCGGCCACAAGTCCTTGCAGGCCGATCTGATCGAAGCCCCCGAAGAACGGAATCGAGCCGTCGCCGCCGTAGGCGAACGACCAGCCGCACACCGTCCATGTGACGCCGACGATGCCGATCACCGCAAACGACATGATCATCGTGTTCACGACGTTCTTGCGGCGGCTCAAACCCCCGTAGAAGAACGCCAGGCCGGGCGTCATCAGCAAGACGAGCATCGCGCAAACCAGCATGAAGCCCGTCGATCCTGCGTCGAACATACGCATCTACCTCCTTATCGTCGTGCTGCTTGTCGAGAACATATTCGATGATCCCACGCTTTGACCTGGCATTGCGCCGCGGCGAGCACTGTTAACACGCTGGGAAAGGTCTTGTAACAAACACGAAGCGCCCGCGTTACAATAGGGAAACACGCACGACCGCCATCCGCGAAAGGTTGCAGTTCCATGAGCATCGCATTCGACCCCGTCCGCACCGCCGACGACCGACAGCGCCTCGCCGCGCTGGCCGACGAGATATGGCACGAGTACTGGCCCGCCCTCATCGGCGACGCGCAGACCGACTACATGGTGGAGAACTTCCAAAGCCTGGAAGCCATCGAGCGCGACATGCGCGAGCACGCCTACGAATATTGGTTCATGCGCGCCGAAGACGACGGGCGCATCGCGGGGTACACGGGCGGGCGCGTGGAGCCCGAGACGAACCGCTTCTTCATCTCGAAGGTGTATCTGCGCGCCGAGGAGCGCGGCAAGGGATTCGCCTCGCGGGCCATCGCCTTCTACGAGCGCCTCTGCCTCGAACGCGGGCTGGACGCGATGTACCTCACGGTGAACAAGCAGAACGACCTGGGCATCCGCGCCTATCTCGGCAAGGGCTTCGAAACCATCGACGCGGTGGAAACCGATATCGGCAACGGCTTCGTCATGGACGACTACATCATGGAGAAGCACGTCGAGCGCTAGCGAACGGCGCGCCGAGCGCGCAGGTTCGCGAACTCGCGCGGCCCCTGCGGGCACGAGCGTCCTGCCACCGCCTCGCTTCCGCGCGCACCCCGACCTACCGTTGTCGGCATCCGTGCGCGAACCCGCCGCGCCCCCATCTGCTTCAGCAACGTTTCGGTAGCGTCCCTCGAATCTGGCACGAATTCACGGTTCGGGCACTAATCTGCATCTATTTTGCCGAGCGCATGGCAAGTGCAACAGCATAATGCCAGGTCATGAGTTTTCCGAGTCCTAAATCTTCTGCCCAAACCGTGAATTCGTGCCAAAATCGATGAGCTTGACTGCGACGAACCGGAAAAACGAAAGACACCCCGGTAGCGGCGAGTCACCTTCAACCCTACGTTTAGTCTCCCGAATAGGACGAACGTCGCACTTTGCACGAGGTATGATCGACGTACCGGCAAAGGACTCGAGAAAGGGTGCGATCGTATGGGAAAGTTCGTGATCAAGACCACCGACGCGGGATGCCACTTCGTGCTGAAGGCCGACAACGGCGAGGTCATCGCCACGTCGCAGGTGTACACGACGAAGGATTCCTGCAAGAAGGGCATCGAGAGCGTCAAGAAGAACGCGCCCGAAGCCGAAGTGGTGGAAGAGGACTAACGCATGAAAGCGACCCCCGATCCGGGGGTCGCAGCATTTCCGGGCGGCAAACCAAAGCCCCGCCCGATCGAACGCCTACATGAACATCAGAAACAAGTGTGTGAACGCGAAAGCCAGCAAACCGCAGCCGGGGAAGGTAAGCACCCAGGTGAGCACCATCCTGCCGGCCAGACCCCACTTCACCGTGCGGATGCTCTTCTCGGCTCCTACGCCCATGATGGCGGTGGTCTTCGTGTGCGTGGTGGACACGGGCATGCCGGTGAACGTGGCCAGACCGATGCAGAAGCAAGCCGACAGGCACGCAGCGAAGCCCTGGTACTGCTCCATCTTCACCATGTTCATGCCCACGGACTTGATGATCTTCTTGCCGCCCACCGCCGTGCCCAAAGCCATGGTGGCGGACACGAGGATGATCAGCCAGAACGGGAACTCGACGTTCGCGTCCACCGCGCCGCTCATGCCGATCATGATACCCAGCATGCACAACGACATGAACTTCTGGCCGTCCTGCGCCCCATGGAGCACGGCCACGCCCGCGCCCGAGATGATCTGCGCCCATTTGAAGAACGAGTTCGCCTTCGCGCGCGAAGCGCGGCAGCACAGCTTCTTGATGAGCCTGGTGAACAGCCAGCCAGTTCCGAAGCCCAGGAATGTGGAGATGACCAGGCCGTAGACGACCTTCACCCACTCGTCGCCGTTCACGCCCGTCAGGCCGCCCTGCAGGGCGATGGCCGCGCCGGTGATGCCGGCGATGAGCGAGTGGCTTTGAGAGGTGGGGATGCCGAAGTACCACGCAGTCACACCCCAGACGATGATGGCCACCATGGCCGCCGCGAGCGCGATGAGGGCGGCTTGGTTGTCGCCGCCGAAGTCGACCATCTTGAAGATGGTGAGCGCCACAGCCGACGACACCATCGTGATGGCGGCCAACCCCACGAAGTTGCATACCGCCGCCATCGCAATGGCGGGACCGGGTCTCATAGCCTTCGTGCCCACCACGGTGGCGATGGCGTTGGGGGCGTCGGTAGCCCCGTTCACCACGGTGGCGCCCAGCGTCAGGACGACGATGAGGGCGAGCACCGGGTCGCCCATGAGCGCCGCGGCGAACGCTCCCAGATCATAGCTCATGCCGGTTTCCTCCGAACCCGAACGTTGAAGACAAAGCACTCGGAGCAATGATAGGGATGCAATGTCAGGATCAGGCAACGGAAAGATCAAGTTTAGGTAAAATCGCTTGTCACACGCGCGCGAAGGATGCGCCGAATGTAAAGAAAAGGCGCCGGCTGCACAATTGCAGCCGGCGCCTTCATGCCAAGAACGACGTTTTTACCGCGCGAGACGCTCCTGCACGGAAGCGGCGATGCCTTCGGCGTCCAAGCCCAGGTCGTGCAACAGCTGGTTCGTGGAACCCTGGGGCACGAACGTGTCGGGGATGCCCAACGTCAGCGCGGGGACCGCGAGGCCTTGGCGCGCCAGCTCGCCCAGCACGGCCTCGCCTACGCCACCGGAGATGATACCGCCCTCCACCGTCACGACGAGCTTCGTTTGCGCCGCACGGGCTATTTCTTCCGCATCGAGCGGCTTGACCCAGCGCATGTCCACCACGCGCGCCTCGATGCCGTTCTCGGACAGCAGCTCGGCCGCCGCTTCGGCGCGCGGCACCATACGCCCGAACGCAAGGATGGCCACGTCGTCGCCTTCGCGAACCACGCGCGCCTTCCCCTCTTCCAATACCTGCGGCTCGTCGGGCAAGGCTACGCCCTCGGCCGCTCCGCGCGGGTAGCGGATGGCGAAAGGCCCGCCCAGCGCGAGCGCGGTATGCAGCGCATGCACGAGCTCGGCCTCGTTGGAAGGAGCCAGCATCCGCATATGCGGGATCATGCGCATGTAGGCGAGGTCGAACATGCCATGGTGCGTCGGGCCGTCCTCGCCCACGATACCGGCGCGGTCTATGGCGAACACAACGTCGAGATCCGGCAGCGCGTTGTTGATGATGACCTGATCGATGGCTCGCTGCAAGAACGTTGAGTAGATGGCCACGACCGGCTTCTTGCCGCCCGTCGCCAAGCCGCTGGCCAGGCCCACCGCGTGCTCCTCGGCGATGCCGGCGTCCACGAACCGATCGGGGAACTCTTCGGCGAACGCGTCCAAGCCGGTACCGCCCTTCATGGCGGCCGTGATGGCCACGATACGCTCGTCGCGTCGCGCTTTCGGCGGCCAGCGCCTTGCCGAACACGCTCGTGTACGACGGCGCCGATGCCGCTTTCTTCTTCACATCCCCCGTCGCGATATCGAACGGCGCGATACCGTGGAACTTCTCAGGGTTCTGGACCGCCGGCGCGTATCCCGCGCCCTTGCGCGTGACCACGTGCACGAGCACGGGGAACGTCGGTGTTCATCACGGACGCCAGCGTCTCTTTGAGCAGGCCGATATCATGACCGTCTATGGGCGCCCGTGCACAGGATGCCCAGCTGTTCGAAAATCATCGAGCGCGGGATGACGAACTGCTTCATCGACTCCTTCACGTTGCGTCCGAAGTTCGCAAGCGCGCTGCCGAAAGCCCCGCTGCTCTCGAGCGCCTCCTGCACGGAGTCGCGGGTTTGGCGATACTGA
>ENA-OQAB01001730-OQAB01001730.1-human-gut-metagenome-genome-assembly--contig:-NODE-1730-length-10061-cov-3.274109_pt1 | contig 10061 bp, 13 predicted proteins | sample MGYA00242490_ERZ504517 | MGnify/ENA primary metagenome ERZ504517 (study PRJEB26092, sample SAMD00036298) | human gut metagenome | host: Homo sapiens | study: EMG produced TPA metagenomics assembly of... | reverse complement strand
ACCTAAAGCTGCAAGTCTTCTCTGAACGACTTCCAGCGCCGCTATTTTCTCTGCCAGCAAAAAGGACCGTCTTCCCCTTTGTGAGGGCATTGGCCACCATTGCTGTGATTGTCTGAGATTTTCCCGTTCCAGGCGGCCCGTGGAGAACAAGCTCAAATCCGCTGCCGCCATATTGATGGCACGAAGCTGCGAAGAATCCACGGTTACCGGCAAATAAGCCTCATCCGTATCCACACCATCCGGAATCGTACAATCCCAGTCCACCGCACCCGTCATCAGACTGTGAACGATTTTATTGTTTTCCAGGAATTCGCTGTTGTTGTGGATATCATTCCACATGACAAACTGCGAGAAGGAAAAATTACCGATAAATCCGGCCTCTACCACATCCCACATCGGCAGGTTCATCACGGCATGCCGAATAATTGCGAACACTTTAGGCAAATCAAGTCCATGCATATCCATAGGCGGCGGATTCAGCCCATAAATCGGCGTATCAAACTTCTGTTTCAAAAATTCCAGCAGCGTGATATTGATCTGCGCATCTTCATCACGCATGTGCATAGCATACCCTTTGCTGGCAGATTTCCGGATAATGTCAATTGGAACCAGCACTATCGGAGCATATCTGGCCGCCGCACTGTTCTTGCTCTCAAACCACCGAAGCAATCCCAATGCCAGATATAAGGTGCTTGCGCCATTCTCTTCCATAGAAGTTTTGGCTGATCGGTACATTTTAGTCAGGCAGCTATTCAGCTCCTTCTCCGTATAGAGGGAATGCAGCCGTTTATGCTTACACTCCAGTGCAATGAACTCTGCAAATGGCCCCAATTCGCTTAAGCCTTCAACCGGAACACCGCCCTCCCCTGCAATCGACATTTCTGCCGGCCGCGGCATAACCTGAAATTCTTCACCATCAGACAGCGCATCCTCGAGAATACTTACATCTGAAGACAAAAGCGGAACGACCGCCTTCGTCATACGCATATTAATCAGCATATTTCGCAGACTTAAATCCAACAGCTTGTGTTCCCACTGCGTCAGCTTCGTGATCTGTTCCTTCTTGCTAGATTCCGGAATATCAAATATTTCAACTTTCGTCTTGGAAGCGTCCGTAACGTCTTTTTCGTTTCTTTCCTCATACTGTACATCAAATCCACTGGCTGTCTTTACACGAACCGGCAGAGGCCGAATTCCCATGCTTCTGGCGCGTTTTACATCGATGACAAAAGCAAAACGGCCATAGTCCGAGACATTTCGTTCCGCCATGGTTACCGCATCGTCAAAGCTTTTACTTTTTCGTGTACAGATACAATTTCTTCTTTGCAAGCTTCCTTTGAGAGCTGGCTCATCGATTTGTGATTCTCACTATGATTTCCGATATCGTGCCCCGCAAACTGAATCTGTTTTACATCTTCCTGATATTTTCCTACCCAGTTACCTGTAAGAAAAAACGTTGCCTTCACATCATATTTGTCCAACACATCCAAAATCTGCTTCATATATTCATTTCCCCATGTTGCATCAAAGGAAAGCGCCACCTGCTTTGCTTCTGTCTCCACAGAATAAATCGGCAATTCTCTGCCGTTGACTGTGTTGCTTACAGATATTTCTCTCACCGCACCCATACACGTTCCTAAAATAAACAAGCAAACCACTACAGACATCAGAATTTTTCTCTTCATCCAAACACCCACTCTCTCTTTTTATTAATATATGCACAAACTTTTCAGACATAACATCTATGCAAATTGCACAAAATAGGAAAGATTACTATTTTTATCTAGACATTTATCAAAAATTCTGCTAGAATAAATTTTGTCAAAAAGATTATGATAGTAACTGATCTATCATGCTATTTATAAGGAGGTATTACTATGAAGAAATATATTTGCGAACCATGTGGCTATGAATACGATCCAGAAGTTGGTGATCCAGATAACGGAATCGCTCCTGGAACAGCTTTTGAAGATATCCCGGAAGATTGGGTATGTCCAATCTGCGGAATGGGTAAAGAAGTATTTGTAGAAGCATAATTACTTTTGACTTTATTTTCAAAAATCCGAAGAGAATCCTCTAACACGTGAATTCTCCTCGGATTTTTTGTATATTCCAACAAATTTATTAAAAATATTTCTTTTTTAATGAAACTTTTTCCTTTGATTTTGTGTATAGGTAAGTGAAAGGGGGGATTTCAATAAGATGAAAAAACTGGTATTGGATGAAAAAACATTGGAAAACCTTATGAAACAATATACCGGATATGTTTATACGATTGTAAAAGGGATTTCCTGTGACTGTTTAGAAAAGGAAGATATGGAAGAAATTGTTTCTGACGTATTTTTTTCCTTATGGAAATCACAGCAGTCATTTGAAAATCACAATACTTTGAAACCATATTTAGCACAGATTGCCAGAAATCAAACACGAAACCGCTTACGAGAAAAACATAAACAGATTGTTCTTGAAGAAGAGAGTGTATTGGATTTTATCTGTGTGGATGAATATTTCGGTGAAAAAGAACAAATCGAAAAAATTCGGGAACTGCTAAATGAGCTTAATGCCGTTGAACAACATCTGATGTTGGCATATTATTTTTACGGATTTAAACTGAATGAAATCGCCAATACAATGCAGTTACCCATATCTACTGTGAAATCCAAATTATACCGAGGGCGCGATAAACTAATCACAAAATTCAAAGAAGGAGGAGTGACTCATGAAAAAAAGTAAATCTGTATGAATTATTTGGACATTTGGATTCAAAAGATGTATTGCTTACAGACATAAAGTCTGATTCTGTCAACTGTGACGAAGAGAAAATTCGAAATATGACACTCAAAAAAGTTCACCAGAATATGAAGCAGCAAAAGCAGGTTCGATTTTTACGGACTATGAAACGACTGGCGGCTGGTTTCGTCTTGGCAGCAATATTGGGTGGCGGTGCATATGCGGTGGCATCTGAGGAACTTGGATGGTCTATAAAAAAAATGTTTGGTCTAAACGAAAAAGAAGTCCTTACTTCAGACCAAAAAAAGTTTCGACAGATGATTATTCTCTCTCCCTTGTAGACATGGCATATGATGGTAATATCGGACGTATACTGATAAAACTGGAAGCACTGACAAAAGAAGCAGAAAAAAGAACTGAAGCAGCTGCCAAGGTCCGGTTGCCTCAAAAGCGGCAAGCATGTGTTATTATACTGATCTGTCAAATGAAAAAGAAGCTTATTACTGGCTGGACATAAACGGGGAACAGGAGAATATCCGTATCAACATTCCAAAATCCACACAATATCTCACCGTTTCACTAAAAAAGACGATAGAACCAAAATCTATAGCTTTAGGAAAATCTGAAATGTATACAAAATTAGAATACTCTCCACTTGGAATCACAATATGGGCAGAAGGAGATACAGATACCAATTTTCCTGAAGATCCCGGGGACGTCCAGATTACTTTCCGCTATAAGAATGGTAAAGAAGACGTTTTGACAGGAAAATCATCAACAGAAAAGAAAGTTGGAATAAATCATTCCAGTCGTGAGGCAGTTCAAGATGATTCCTTTGAAGGATTCCGTTGGATTTATGGCTTCTCGAACCGCTGCGATTGGACGCAGATAGATGCAATTGGAATCGATGGAGTTTGGTATCCACTATAGATCTCAGACTTCCTCCTGCTAGTCTGAAGATTTATCCTTTTCAAACAAAATCTCCATTCTTGTTCCTTCTCCAACTTTACTGTTCACTGTAATCTCTGCATTGTGCAAAATCGCACCGTGCTTCACAATCGAAAGTCCGAGACCGGTTCCTCCGGTCTCTTTTGAATGACTTTTATCCACACGGTAAAAGCGCTCGAAAATACGTTCTTTCTGGTCTTCCGGTATTCCAATCCCGGTATCCTGAACAATCACTTTCGGTCCTTTGAGTGTATTGCCCACCCAGATTTTCACTTCACCGCCTGACACATTATACTTGATCGCATTTTCACAGACGTTGTAGATCATCTCATCCAAAATTCTTTTTACACCATGATAAATCACAGTTTCTCCAATCACTTCCAGATGCACTTTCTTCTTCTCTGCCTGCGGTGCCAGTCTGCTGCAAATTTCCCGCGCCAATCCGAATAAATCCACATCCTCCTGCTCAATTTCAACATTTCCCTCATCCAACTTAGACAACTTAATAATATCTTCAATCAAGGTAATCAGACGACTTGCCTCATTATAAATCCGCTCAGAAAATCCAATCATATCATCCGGTTTCACAAGTCCGCTCTTCATAATCTCAGCATATCCGGAAATAGAAGTAAGCGGTGTCTTCAATTCATGAGAAACATTTGCGGAAAATTCCTTTCGCATGTTTGCCACAGCCTCTTTTTCTTTGTTCTGTTTGTCAATGCTTAACAACAAGGGTTTAAATTCTTCATATACATTGTTCTCAAGCGGTTCTTCCAAATTCAGATTATTAATCGGGCGTATCAATCTCGACGTCTGCCATTTTGCAAGAAAATAGGCAAAGCAAAACATTCCAACCGCAATCACCGCCATATAAGGCAGCATATCCATAATTGCCGGCTGCACATTATCTACTGTTTTTGCAACTCTCAGGATATTTCCATCATTCAAGGTTAGTGCATAGTAATATGTCTGCTCTCCTAAGGTATTCGACTTTCTCAAATCTTCCCCCCAACCGTTCGCAAATGCATCCTTGACTTCTTTTCGCTCTTTGTGATTTTCAAATGTAAAATCATCTTCTTTTGAATCATATAAAACAGTACCATTCTCATCAATCACTGTCAGCCTCGTCTTCACCTGTGCCGCATCCATATCTTCCAGATACTTTGTCCCGGATATATTGATTGCCGTCTGAATATATACGGCCTCCTGCTTTAGCTCTGCTTTCATATTATTCAGAGACTGAAAATATGTAGCCGCAATCAAAAGCGAAAAGGTTGTAAGAAGTGTAATGCAAAGTACTAAAAGCATACTTTTTTGTATTTTAACTCTCATTGATCTCTCCTAACCTGTAGCCGACTCCCCGCACAGTCTGAATCATATCACCGGCGCTTCCTAGTTTCTGTCTGAGTGTCCGCACATGAACATCCACTGTACGTGTCTCTCCGTCAAAATCATATCCCCATACTTCCTCTAATAAACGATCTCTTGTCAACACAATATTGTGGTTCTGCACAAGGCGACCGAGCAATTCAAATTCTTTCAACGTAAGAGTCACCTGTTTTCCATCGACAAACACTACATGCTTTTTCAAATCCATGGAAAGATTGCCGACCGAATACTGTCCCTCTTCCTTCTCTTTTTTGGTTCTTCGAAGTACTGCCTTGATCCGCGATACCAACTCCATCATTCCAAACGGTTTTGTCACATAGTCATCCGCTCCGCCATCAAGCCCTACTACTTTGTCGTACTCTGCCCCTTTTGCTGTCACCATAATGACCGGTATTTCCTTTGTCTTTGCCGAATTCTTAAGTTTCTTTAACAATGATAGTCCATCTTCACCCGGAAGCATGATATCAAGCAAAATAAGCTCTGGCGTCTCAAACGCCAAAGCTTCCATAAAGGATTTTCCATCTTCAAACCCACGGGCTTCCATCCCCGTCGTGTTCAATGTGTATACTACCAGTTCCCGAATATTTCCATCGTCTTCTACACAATATATCATTCCTTGATTCTCCTTTATCTTTTCCTATACAGTTGTCATTCCTTTGTGTACACCTGTGATAGAAAATTCTACCCATTCCGCAATATTTGTCGCATGGTCTCCGATACGCTCCAAATATTTTGTGATCATAATCAGATCGATTGCCTTTTCTCCCTGATTTCCATGATCCTCAGCAATTAATTTTACCAGCTTTTGCTTTGTCTGGTCAAACAATTTATCTACCTCATCATCTGCAAGCATTACTTTTCTCGCAAGTTCCAAATCTTTATTCACATATGCAAGGACACTGTCATTCACCATCTTACTTGTAGCTTCCGCCATCTTTCCGATAACAGGAATCTCCCTTGCCTCAGACATGCCTGCTCCGATAATAATATCTGCAATATCAGAAGTCTGGTCCCCGATACGCTCCATATCCGTGATCATCTTTAAGGCTGCGGAAATCTGACGCAGATCACGGGCTACAGGCTGCTGCTGCAGCAAAAGCTTCAAACACAATCTTTCAATGTCTTTTTCCATCTGATCAATTTCTTCGTCTTCTTTCATTACAAGTTTCGCAAGCTCTAAGTCTCCTTTTTGAATTGCTTTTGCCACATTTGCAATCGCTTTTTCGCAGAGACTTCCCATATTAATTAACTGGGCACTTAAATTTTCTAACTGCATGTCAAACTTATTTCTCATACTATCCGAACCTCCCTGTAATATAATCTTCTGTCCGTTTATCCGACGGAATTGAGAACAACTTCTCTGTCTCATTATATTCAATCACTTCTCCCAAAAGGAAAAAGGCAGTATTATCAGACACACGAACAGCCTGCTGCATATTATGTGTAACCATAACAATAGTATAATCTTTTTTCAATTCCATCGCAAGGTCTTCTATCTTCGAGGTAGAAATCGGGTCAAGAGCCGACGTAGGCTCGTCCATCAAAAGCACTTCCGGTTGTACCGCCAGCGCACGCGCAATACACAATCTCTGCTGCTGTCCACCAGACATACCAAGAGCGCTCTTTTTCAATCTATCCTTTGTCTCCTCCCAGATTGCCGCATCTCGCAATGATTTTTCTACAATATCATCCAGTTTTGCTTTGGAGCGAATTCCATGTGTTCTCGGCCCAAATGCAATGTTGTCATAAATACTCATCGGAAACGGATTTGGTTTCTGAAATACCATTCCAACACGTTTTCTCAAAAGATTTACGTCCATACTTTTATAAATATTTTGATTGTCCAGTAAGATTTCCCCTTCAATCTTACATCCTTCCACAAGGTCGTTCATGCGGTTCAACGATTTTAAGAGTGTTGATTTTCCACATCCGCTCGGCCCGATAAACGCCGTAATTTTATTTGCCTCTATATCTAAATTCACATTTTTCAGTGCTTTAAAATCACTGTAATAAAGATCCAGATTTTTGATACTAATTTTTCGCCATTTCCGTTTCCTTTCGTTATCTTTTTCGCTATAAATCCTGACAGCCAGTTAATTCCGATCACAAGTACAAGCAGTACTACTGCTGTTGCATACGCCTGATCCATATGAAGCCCTTCTCTTGACATACTGTACATATGAACCGCCAGCGTTCTTCCTGATCCCATCACTCCATCCGGGATATCTGCAACTGTTCCGGCTGTATAAATCAATGCTGCCGTCTCACCGACAATTCTTCCAACCGCAAGAATAACACCTGCTAAAATTCCAGGCACTGCCGATGGAAGCACAATTCGAAACACTGTTCGAAGTTTACCCGCTCCAAGTCCAAAACTTCCTTTCCCGATAACTGTCGGGAACTGCTTTTAATGCCTCTTCTGTAGTACGCATGATGAGCGGAAGAATCATGATCGACAATGTAAACGCTCCCGCCAGCAAAGAGTACCCCCATTTTAATGTTGTAACAAAAAACAACATTCCAAAAAGTCCATATACAATCGATGGAATTCCAGACAATGTCTCCGTCGTAATACGGATAACATTGATAAATTTATTTCCTCGTTTGGCATATTCCACAAGAAAAATTGCAGAGAAAATTCCAAACGGAACTGCAATGATCAAAGACAACGCCGTCATAATAATCGTATTGATCAAAGCAGGGAACAGCGATCCATTTTCACTTGTGTATTTCAACGCAAACAATTCCGGCTTAATATGCGGGATTCCGTTGATCAAAATATATGCAATTAAAAATAATAACACTGCAAATGTTATGATTGCAGAGAGCATCACGAGGAGCATCAAAATAAATGATCCCGGTGTTCTTTTATAAGAACGCAGTTTTTCTCCTATACTTCTAGTCACGGTGTCCCCTCCTATTTAACAATGATACAGAAAGATTAATAATCAGGATAAATACAAACAGTACAACTGCTGTCGCAATCAATGCCTCTCTGTGCAGTCCGGTTGCGTACCCCATCTCAATGACAATGTTCGCAGTCATTGTACGCACACCCTTCATAATACTTACCGGCATTCTCGCCTGATTTCCTGCAACCATGATGACAGCCATTGTCTCTCCGATCGCACGCCCGATTCCAAGTACGATTCCGGCTACCACGCCTGATTTTGCCGCCGGAAGAACGACCGCAAAAATACTTCTTTCATGCGTTGCTCCAAGTGCAAGCGCTCCTTCATAATACTGATTCGGAACACTTCTGATTGCAGATTCTGTCACACCGATGATGGTTGGCAAAATCATCATTCCAAGCAAGATAGATGCTGTCAGCATACTGTTTCCATCTCCTGCTGTTTTTACGATTCCCGCACGCTTCAATGTCATACCAAGTTCTCGAATCATCGGAACCATCACAACCAGTCCGAAAAATCCATATACTACAGATGGAATTCCCGCTAAAAGCTCTGTCGCACCTTTTAATACCGGATAAATTTTCTTCGGGCAATATTTTGCCATGAATATCGATGTCAAAATTCCAATCGGCACTCCAAAAAGAATTGCTCCAGCAGTCACATAAATGCTTCCCACAATCATCGGGAAGATTCCATAGATATCATTGGAAGGTCTCCAACGCTCACCACTTAAAAATTGTAAAAATCCGATTTCTTTCATCGCAGGAATCCCATTTGCAAATAAAAATACACAAATGAGAGCTACCGCCAGCACCGAAGCACAGGCGGCAATGAAGAACACTCCCTGCATGAATTTTTCGTTCCATGCTTTTTTCATCGTCTTTCGTTTCCTCTACTTATTTTATAATTTCATCCCATGAAAGTGCATCACCAACATAGATTGATTTTACCTGATCACTTGTAATGTCATCCAATGTGTTTGCTTTGTTGACAATCACTGCGATACCATCTGTTGCGATTACAGTTGCTTTCAAGCCTTTTGCAAGCTCTTCCTCTTTCACTTCTCTGGATGCCATTCCGATGTCGCAGATACCGTCTGCTACAGATGTCATACCTGTTGTAGAATCACTTTCCTGAATTTCAATCTCTGCTGATGGATTTACTTTTAAATATGCTTCTTTTAATTTTTCCATAACCGGCGTGATAGAAGATGAACCTGCGATGGATACTTTACCTGCCGATTTGCTTCCTGCATATGCCTGAACGTTATCCAAAGCAATATATCCGCTTTCTGACACAACTGCCTGACCTTCCGTGCTCAAGATAAAATTGATAAAGTCCTGAGCCACCTCGCTTACATCACCTTTTGTTGCGATATTAAACGGTCTTGCCACTTTGTATTCGCCAGATTTGATGTTTTCTTCTGTCGGCTCTGCCCCATCTACTTTCAATGCTTTTACAGTGTCATTTAAAGAACCAAGTGAAACATATCCGATTGCATACTCATTGTCCGCCACTGTTGATAACATAACGGATGTACTATTTGTAATGTTAGCCTCCTCTGTTGTGTTATCTACTTTTTCTCCTGAAGCGTCTTTTTCTTCAATTCCGAACAACTCGATAAAAGCACCTCTTGTTCCCGAACCATCTTCTCTTGAAACAACTGAGATATCATTTGCCGCATCAAATTCTGTCTCTGCTTTTCCATCTGTTTTATCTGAATTACCTGAGTTTCCACATCCAACTGCCATTGAGGCTACCATTGCTACTGTTGCTGTTAACGCTAAAAACTTTTTCATTTTCATTTTTACATTTCTCCTTTTTCAGTAAAAGATTTTTTATTCCTTAACTTCTTCACAGGTCATATCATATCGAACCTCTGTTAAATCTAAAACGCAAGTAATGTTAAATCTATGTAAAATAATTTTACAAAAACAGGTTGGAAAATCAAACGAATTTTCCAACCTATCAAACATTTTACCATATATGCATTACATGCTGCATTCCAAGACTTACGATTGTAATTCCAAGCCAACATGACATTCCAAGAAGAATCGGGCGTCCTCCGCTTTTTATTAACTT
>ENA-OQAB01001729-OQAB01001729.1-human-gut-metagenome-genome-assembly--contig:-NODE-1729-length-10065-cov-2.305695_pt1 | contig 10065 bp, 10 predicted proteins | sample MGYA00242490_ERZ504517 | MGnify/ENA primary metagenome ERZ504517 (study PRJEB26092, sample SAMD00036298) | human gut metagenome | host: Homo sapiens | study: EMG produced TPA metagenomics assembly of... | reverse complement strand
ATCCCCGGTGCAGAAATCATACTCCCCGGGCTACCCCCAGCCACGAAGGTCCTTGGGGCACGGGAGATCCTCAAAAGAAAATAATTCTATAAAAAAGAGTGAAGATTGCTTGCCAGTCTCGCTCTTTTTATTTCTTTGCACATCACCATACGAGCAAACAAAAATAGTGAATAGTAATTTACAGCATATAATAGCACTCATTGCAGCCATATTCATATCGGCGGCTCTCCATGCAACAAACCTGAACAAAGAACAACTTACCTTACTCCAGCCACTTGTCGAGCATGATCTTTCTTTCAATACAAATATCGATATTACAACGGACAGCATCATCTTATGGGAAAAGCTCTTAAGCCCCGAACTTGAAAAGCAGCAAGAATATCATATTCTGTTTCCATTGAAAATGATGGCAGTTCAGGCATTAATTACAGAAGGAAATATCAGTCTGGCAGTCAACAACGCCAACTCAATGTATCAGCAAGCCAAAGCTATAGATTATCCTTTCGGAACGGCACTGGCATTGCGTGCCCTTGCAGACACCTACCAAAGTTCGGGAAATCCCCAGTCTGCTATAGAGTCTTATGAGGAATCCTTGAAAATAATGCAAAAAATTCCGGCAAGTATTCCATATCTTAAGACAAGCATGTTTCATTTGATCCTGAGCAAACTCAAATACAGGCAAATGACAGATATCGAAAAAGATTTTGCCTATCTGGAGTCTCTTTACCATAAAGAATCAGGTTTGCCCGATGACTTCTATCTGCCTTGCAGCTATGCCTATTATTATATACAGACAAACAACCTTCCAAAAGCACTGGAGTATCTGAAACAGCTGGACTCCATCTACGAAAAATATCCGTATCCCTACTATTCTTCAATCAGCAACTATATGTATGCCGGCTATCATATTGAGTCAAAAGAATATGATAAAGCGCTGAAAGAATATGAAGAATTACTCACCATAACAAAGAAAACGGCTTTATTCAGACATGTTCAGTTATTACAGGAACGCGCCAAAGTCCTGGTACTTATGAATCAGAAACAAGAGGCGTGCAAGATTTATGAGGAGATTAATCATCTCAAAGATTCATTGGACGCCCAAAGTTATCTCAGCCAGATAAACGAACTGCATACCCTGTATCAGATAGATAAAAGCGAACTTAATTATATCAACATACAAAAAAATCTCTATTATTGGAGTCTGTCTGTGATCTTAGTGATCGTAGTACTGATCATCATTGCCATTTTCCGCATCAAGCGCACCAACAATCGTCTTCTGCAATCACAACAGGAACAGGAAAAAGCCAAGAAACAAGCAGAAAAGTCTATCCACACCAAAAGCCTTTTTCTCTCCAATATGAGCCATGAGATTCGTACTCCGCTCAATGCTTTATCTGGTTTTTCAGCTATTCTGACAGAAGAATCCATCGACAACGAAACGAAACAACAGTGCAACGATATCATCCAGCAGAACTCAGAACTGCTGCTCAAACTGATTAATGATGTAATTGACTTATCCAGCCTTGAAATTGGAAAAATGCAATTCAAATTCAACGAGTGTGATATTGTAGCGCTATGCAGAAATGTCATCGACATGGTAGAGAAAATAAAGCAGACTCAAGCGGAAGTACGGTTTTCCACCTCTCTCAGTTCACTGAAGCTGACCACGGACAGTGCCCGCCTGCAACAAGTACTGATCAATCTGCTTATCAACGCCACAAAGTTTACTGCACAAGGCACTATCACCCTGGAACTGGTGAAACAAACGGAAGATACGGCCCTTTTCTCCGTTAGTGATACCGGTTGCGGAATCTCCAAGGAGAACCAGAACAAGATATTCAACCGCTTCGAAAAGCTCGATGAAAACGCACAAGGCACAGGACTCGGATTATCTATCTGCCAGCTTATCATTGAGCAACTGGGAGGCAAAATATGGATCGACCCGGACTATGACAAAGGAGCACGTTTTCTGTTCACACACCCGATTTGCCATGCGCAGATAAAGAAGGAGGAAACACGATGAAACGACTGATATTACTGATCATCACCTGCTATGGCCTACTGTCGGGCTATGCAAACACCGATACAGCCTCAGACAGTCTGCTGCAAGTGTTGCAAACACTGCCGCATGACACCACACGCCTCTCTACCCTGAACGACATTATCAAGATAGAGCAGAACAACTACAAATGTATCCAGTATTCGGATTTCGCTGATGCAGGAAGCGTTAAAACTGAAAAATGACAAGTATGCCAGTTTAGCCGCTTATTATCATTTGTTGTATTATTACAACCGTTGCGAACAGGATAGTGTAGCCAAATGGATAGTCAAGATGGAACCGTTGGTACAAAAATCCGGTTTATGGGATTATTTCTTCGACGCCCGACGCTTTCAGATTGACCTATACACCTTTACCGAACAATATGAGCTTGCCATCAGCGAAGCAAACAAGATGAAACAGAAAGCCCTTGATATTGACAATAACCGTGGAACGGTAGCTGCTTATCAGTGCCTGTCCAACGCATATATCGGCAGCCAGCGCTGGGACGAGGGGCTCAAAGCATTGGAAGAAGCCTACAGGCTGCTTCCAAAGAATGGCAATGCAGTAGTCCATATCTCCGTCCTGTCACAGCTCATATCCGTAACCAAAGAAATGAAGGACAATTACAGGCAACTAAAATACCTGCAAGAGTTGGAAAATGTACTCCGTAAATTCATCATTGACAATCCATCTCTAAAAGACGGATTTGCCGACGTATTCATTTTCAATGAGATTTTCTATGCGCATTATTACCTGAATACCAATCAGCCCCAAATTGCTTATTCACATATAGAAAAGGTCTAAAAAAGTATCTGACTGAAAATACCTATTTCATGTATAAGGTGCTCTACTACGACATCTATGCGAAATACTATCAGAGTATCAAACAATATCAGCAGGCATCAGCCTACATCGACACGACATTAACTATGCTCAAGAAAGATTTCACCAGCGACTATGCCGAACAACTGCTGAAACAGGCTAAAATATGGGTGGAAGCCGGAGATAATAACAGAGCGACAACTCTCTACCAACAGGCACTGGCCATCAAGGACTCAGCTGCCATGGCACTCTCCAACACCCAAATGGAGCAAATCAAAAAAAGCTATAATCTGGATAAGATAGAACTGGAACAACAAAAGCAGACCAACCAAATACGTCTGATCAGCCTGATCGTAATCAGTGCCATTCTGATCGTATTATTTATTTCCCTATTCCGGCTCTCCAAAATCCGCAAAGCCCTGAAATATTCCGAGAGCGAAATACGCAAAGCAGCGGAAACGGTACGGGTAACCAACGAAATAAAAAATCGCTTCCTGTCAAACATGAGTTATAACATCCGGACCCCGCTCAACAACGTAGTAGGTTTCTCGCAACTCATAGCCAGCGAACCGAATATAGATGAAAAAACAAGAGAAGAATACTCGGCGATCATCCACCAAAGCTCAGAAAGATTAATGAGACTGGTCAATGATGTACTCGACCTGTCTCGTCTGGAAGCCAAAATGATGAAGTTCCAGATACAAGACTATGATGCTGTCTCACTTTGCAACGAAGTATGCTACATGGCACGCATGAATAATGAAAAGACAGGCATTCAAGTCCGCTTCACTCCGGAAGTCGAGTCACTGTCCCTTCGCACAGATACCACCCGATTGGGATACGCTCTGCTCAGTACCCTGACCTATCCGCATGAACATGAAACAGAGGGACAACAGGAGGAACGGATTATCCGCTTTACATTAAGCCGGAAAGGTGAAATGCTTTATTTCCGCATTCTCAACTCTCCATTGGCGGACGAGGCTTTCACCTCACAGGAGACCGGCATCAGGCATGAGATCAACCAGTTATTGCTGGCTTACTTCGGAGGAAGCTATCAGGTAAACGCCCGGGGAACGGAAGGCCCGGAAATTGTTTTCACCTATCCCATTGCTTCAGAATCGGAATAAAGCGCTATCTTTGCAAACTGTAAACTTAAACGCTTAATTATGTATACCAACAAACAGATTTGGAGTGTCAGTTACCCGATACTACTCAGCTTGCTGGCGCAAAATGTCATCAATGTCACCGATACCGCATTCTTAGGGCACGTTAGTGAAGTGGCCCTGGGAGCTTCGGCTATGGGTGGACTATTTTATATATGTATATTCACCATCGCTTTCGGATTCAGCACAGGATCACAAATTGTCATTGCACGACGCAATGGAGAAGGACGCTACAGTGATGTAGGTCCCGTAATGATTCAGGGGATTATGTTCCTCCTGTTGATAGCTATATTGATGTTCGGCTTCACCAAAGCGTTCGGAGGAAATATCATGCGGTTGCTGGTTTCTTCCGAATCCATCTACGAAGGCACTATGGAGTTTCTGGACTGGCGTATTTACGGGTTCTTCTTCTCGTTTGTCAATGTCATGTTCCGTGCCCTGTACATCGGCATCACACGTACCAAGGTCTTGACCATCAATGCTGTTGTCATGGCATTAACCAACGTCATATTGGACTATGCACTGATTTTTGGTAAATTCGGTCTGCCGGAAATGGGAATCAAGGGAGCTGCCATCGCTTCTGTACTGGCGGAAGCCTCTTCCATTCTCTTCTTCCTTATCTATACATATATCAGTGTTGATTTGAAAAAGTATGGTCTGAATCGTCTGCGCTCGTTCGATCCGGCATTGCTGATGCGTATTCTCAGCATTTCTTGCTTCACGATGCTTCAATATTTCTTATCGATGGCGACCTGGTTCGTGTTCTTTGTTGCCGTAGAACGGTTGGGACAACGGGAACTGGCCATTGCCAACATTGTCCGTAGTATCTACGTCGTACTGCTGATTCCGGTGAATGCACTGGCAACAATGACCAACAGCCTTGTCAGCAATGCCATCGGCGCAGGAGGTATCCAATACGTCATGCCGCTTATCAATAAAATAGCCGATTCTCGTTCTTCATCATGCTGGGACTGGTGGGATTGTCGGTTTTGTTTCCTCAGTTCCTCCTCTCCGTATATACCAGCGAAGCAGCGTTAATCACCGAGTCCGTACCTTCGGTATACGTTATCTGCTGCGCCATGCTCATTGCATCAGTAGCCAATGTCGTATTCAACGGCATCTCCGGAACAGGAAATACGCAGGCAGCCCTGTTGCTCGAAACCATCACGATTGCCATTTACGGTTCCTACATCGTTTTCGTCGGAATGTGGCTCAAAGCACCGATTGAAATCTGCTTTACGATTGAGATTCTGTACTATACCTTGCTGTTGATAACAAGCTATATTTACCTCAAAAAAGCAAAATGGCAGAATAAAAAGATATAAATACAAGAGATTTTTGTACATTTGCAGGCTCAAATAATTAATTCGTAATTAAACAACTATGTTCGATAATTTAAGTGAAAGACTAGAACGGTCATTCAAGATTCTGAAAGGTGAAGGCAAAATCACCGAAATTAACGTGGCGGAGACGCTGAAAGATGTACGTAAGGCATTGCTTGATGCCGACGTTAACTACAAGGTTGCAAAAACTTTCACTGACACGGTGAAGGAAAAAGCCATCGGTCAGAATGTACTTACGGCTGTGAAGCCAAGCCAGTTGATGGTGAAGATTGTGCACGACGAACTAACCCAGTTGATGGGTGGCGAGACGGTAGAAATCAACCTCGAATCCCGTCCGGCAGTAATCCTGATGTCAGGTCTGCAAGGTTCGGGTAAGACTACTTTCTCCGGTAAGTTGGCACGCATGCTGAAAACAAAGAAGAATCGCAAACCATTACTGGTAGCTTGTGACGTTTACCGTCCGGCAGCTATCGAACAGTTGCGTGTATTGGCAGAACAAATTGAAGTGCCGATGTACTCAGAACTGGACAGCAAAAATCCGGTAGAGATTGCACAACACGCCATTCAAGAAGCTAAAGCCAAAGGATATGACCTCGTAATCGTCGATACAGCCGGTCGTCTGGCCGTAGACGAACAGATGATGAACGAGATCACCGCTATCAAGGAAGCAATCAATCCGGACGAAATTCTGTTCGTGGTAGACTCCATGACAGGACAGGATGCCGTCAATACAGCCAAAGAATTTAACGAACGCCTGGACTTCAACGGTGTGGTACTGACCAAACTGGATGGTGACACCCGTGGTGGTGCGGCCCTTTCTATCCGTTCGGTAGTCAACAAGCCGATTAAATTTGTGGGTACAGGTGAAAAGCTGGATGCTATCGACCAGTTCCACCCGGCACGTATGGCAGACCGTATCCTCGGTATGGGTGACATCGTTTCACTGGTAGAACGTGCTCAGGAACAGTATGACGAAGAAGAGGCCAAACGTCTGCAAAAGAAGATTGCCAAGAATCAGTTCGACTTCAACGACTTCCTCAGCCAGATTGCCCAGATCAAGAAGATGGGTAATCTGAAAGAACTTGCATCCATGATCCCGGGCGTAGGCAAAGCTATCAAAGATATCGATATCGACGACAATGCTTTCAAGAGCATCGAAGCGATCATCTACTCCATGACTCCGGCAGAACGTTCCAATCCGGAATTACTGAACGGCTCACGCCGTACACGTATCGCTAAAGGTAGCGGAACAACGATTCAGGAAGTAAACCGTTTGCTGAAACAGTTCGACCAGACTCGCAAAATGATGAAGATGGTGACCAGCAGCAAAATGGGCAAGATGATGCCAAAAATGAGAAAATAAAAAGAATTTTATTCTGTTTCAGATAGAAGGAGGAGGCTTGAGCTTCCTCCTTTGTTTTTGTTATCACAGAATCCACTTTCTCATATTAATCAGCTTTTTATCAGACAGCTTCAATTCTACAAGTTCCCACTTTTCACTACCTCTTGTAGTGATTACTCCCGCTATAGTAAGCCCAATATAAAACACTGCGTTTTACAAGGTATAAAGCTATGCTTTAGGAAGTGAAAAGCATAGCTTTATACCTTGTAAAGCGTAGCTTTAGCTTTCATATCCTCTCTCCTTTCACCAACAACTACACTGAAGGATTATCCTAAATTCATATTAATATCATTATCCACTTGTAATGATTACAATTTTATAAAGATTTTATGTGAATATTCATTTTTATTTCTTTACTTTGCAAAAGATAACTAAAACAGAAGCACGAATATGTACTATGTATATGTAGTAGGTTACATTTTATTAGCAGCAGCCATGCAGCTGTCCACAGGAAACTTTCCTGTTTCTTTTCTCGCCTTTCCGCTGAATATCATCTTTGCGGCGATCTGGCTTTTCCTGTTATGGATACTATATAAAGAATATAATAATCTAAGAACCACCCGTTTTCTCGGTTCATCCAAAGCCAGCGTTTTATCTATCAGTCTGTTTATCGGTGGTTGCCTGATCATAGGACTTTTCCCCCAGCTATCTGAACCGGAAGCCGAAATGCGCAATGGAATATCAGCCTCATTGGGATGTTACAATTTCATGACTTCATGGATATTCATTTCTATACTCTTATTATTATTAAGCAATCTGGCGATGATCACCATCCACGCCTGTCGGCATCGCAAACAAGCACGCTGGCGCTTTATTCTGAATCATGCAGGTTTATGGCTGGCTCTGTTTGCCGGATTTCTAGGTAGCAGTGACACACGGACACTACGCGTACCTTTATATAAAGGTGAACCAACGCATGAGGCATTCGACATGAATGGCACATCTTACTATTTAGATTATGATATGGAACTCAATTCGTTCGCTGTAGAATATTACCCGAACGGACGTCCTTCCCGCTTTTCCGCCAATGTACGTTTGGGGAATGAGAACGTTCTGCTGGAAGTAAACCATCCCTATTCCTACCGACTGGGGGAAGACGTCTACCTCACCGGATACGACGTAACAAAAGGCAACGAAAGCAATTACTGCATTCTACAGGTCGTAAAACAGCCCTGGAAATATGTGATGGTAGCGGGTATTCTGATGATGCTTGCAGGAGCAGTTCTTTTATTTATAAACGGAGCTAAAGCGTATGATAAACTGGGATAACTTCTATGTATTTGCAACAGTATCCATCTGCTTATGGTTGGCAGGAGCTGTATTTGCCCTTCGTTCATCATCGAAGAGTAAGGTGGCAATCGTTTTTACTTCCGGCGGCATTATTATATTGGGAATATTTATTGCCGGATTATGGATATTCCTCCAGCGCCCTCCATTACGCACTATGGGAGAAACCCGATTGTGGTATTCATTCTTTATGGGAATAGCAGGATTGCTAACCTATATCAGATGGAAGTATCGCTGGATTCTCTCTTTCTCGACGTTACTTTCTACAGTTTTTGTGATCATTAATTTGATGAAGCCCGAGATACACGATCAGTCATTGATGCCGGCGCTGCAAAGTGTATGGTTCATCCCGCATGTAACCGTATATATGTTCTCTTATTCCGTTCTGGGATGTGCTTTCATCATCGCCCTGACCGGACTGTTCCGTCATAAAGAAGAATACCTGCATACAGCAGACAATCTGGTCTACGCAGGCGTCGCTTTTCTTTCCATCGGTATGCTGCTAGGTTCTCTCTGGGCAAAGGAGGCTTGGGGAAACTACTGGAGCTGGGACCCCAAAGAAACTTGGGCAGCCATCACCTGGATGGGATATTTGCTCTACATCCACCTCCGCCTGTTCAGAAGAACCGGACGGAAAACACTCTATGCCCTGCTCATAGTCTCCTTCCTTGCTTTACAAATGTGCTGGTATGGAGTCAATTACCTGCCGGCGGCCCAACAAAGCGTACATTTATATAATCGTAATAACTAACCTCCAAAAAAACAAATGTGAAATGAAGAGAAGTACAAAACTAATCGTAGCATTATTGGTAGTCGTGGCGGCATTGGCAGTCATTTACCGACTGATGCATCGGGTGCCTTCTGCCGATTTGGAAGCAAACGTGCAGATGCAACAGATTATTACGGATGCAGGATGCCTGAGATGCCATACCTCGACGCCGGAACTACCGTTCTATGCAAATATGCCTGTAGCCGGAAAAATTGTAATGGAAGACGTGAGCAAAGCCTATCGCGCTTTCGACATGACTCAGATGGAGAAAGACATGAAGGAAGGACGCCCTCTCAATCCGGTTGATCTGGCTAAAGTAGAAAAAGTAATCCTCGACGGAAAGATGCCGCAGGCAAAGTATTACCTTGTACATTGGGGAGCTTCTTTCAATGATGCAAAGAAAGAGGTAGCACTGAGCTGGGTAAAACATCACCGCATGGGACTGTATACCGATGTGGCAGTAGCACCTGATTTCATTAACGAACCGATTCGTCCTATTGCCGACTCGATCTCAGTCGATGTACGCAAAGTGGTCTTAGGAAATCTGTTGTATCACGACACCCGCTTATCGGCAGACAACACCGTTTCATGTGCCAGCTGTCATGGTCTGGATACCGGTGGCGTTGACAACAAGCAGTATTCTGAAGGAGTAGGCGGTCAGTTGGGCGGCGTCAATGCCCCGACCGTATACAATGCTGCCTATAACTTTGTTCAATTCTGGGACGGACGTGCCGGAACTCTGGCAGAACAAGCTGCCGGCCCTCCATTGAATCCGGTAGAAATGGCTTGCGAGTCATTCGATCAGATCATCAGCAAACTGGCAGAAGACAAGAATTTCGTAGTGGCATTCAACGAAGTATATCCCGACGGATTGAACGAAAAGAATATCACAAATGCTATTCAGGAGTTCGAAAAGACATTGCTGACTCCTAATTCACGTTTCGACCGTTATCTGAAAGGACAGAAAGATGCCATCACCGCAGATGAAATCGCCGGATACGACCTTTTCAAGAAATATGACTGTGCGACTTGTCATGTGGAGAAATCCTCGGAGGACAATCTTATGAACTGATCGGTGTACAGCATGATTATTTCGCAGACCGTCAGGCAGAAATGACTGAAGAAGACAACGGACGATTCAAGCAGACAAAAGCAGAGCGTGACCGTCACCGCTTCAAGTGCCGGATTGAGAAAATATTGAACTGACCGCTCCTTATTTCCACGACGGCAGCATGGCT
>ENA-OQAB01001728-OQAB01001728.1-human-gut-metagenome-genome-assembly--contig:-NODE-1728-length-10068-cov-1.955135_pt1 | contig 10068 bp, 6 predicted proteins | sample MGYA00242490_ERZ504517 | MGnify/ENA primary metagenome ERZ504517 (study PRJEB26092, sample SAMD00036298) | human gut metagenome | host: Homo sapiens | study: EMG produced TPA metagenomics assembly of... | reverse complement strand
CCGAGACGGCGGATATAATCTTTCTGACGCTGCGAGAACTGGTTGCCTTGCGTGACTTCCGGAATGATGTTGCCCATCGAATCGTAGAAAGTCAACTCGAAACTCAACACCTTGAACGGCACGTTCAGCAGGTCGTCGTCGATAGCCGCCTGGATGCCATCGGGGTTCTTACCGCCCGCCGTCGCCAGGAAAGGCTGTCCGCCGCCGCCGCCGTTGATGGCTTTGGCCGCCTCGCGCACCACGACACCGGCATTGACTCCCTGCGCCACGATATCGTCGCCCAAAGCGACGGTGAGCGTCGGCTTGCCGTCATTGATCGATCCGATCACCAGTACGATATTCTTCGAACGCGAACGCACGGCGAAAGCGAGGTCCTTGATGAAATCCGGCCGGCGATCGGTCTGCGTAGCCATCAGCCGCATCCCGCCACGCTCGGGCGTAGAATCGACGATCTTCGCGGCCCACTCGGCCACCTGTTCGCGGCGGATGGCCTCCATCTCGTGCTTCAAAGCCTCGTTGCTTTCCATGATCTTCTTGATCGACTGAAGAATCTGCGGGTTATTGAGATAATCGGCCACGTTGCGCATCGTATCTTCGGCCGCATAGATCACCTCCTCGGCCTTCGCCCCCGTCGTGGCCTCGATACGTCGTACACCGGCGGAAATGGCGCTTTCGTTCAGGATCTTGAAGAACCCGATATTACCCGTAGCGCTCACGTGAGTACCGCCGCACAACTCGACCGAGGTGCCGAAGCGCACCATACGCACCCGGTCGCCGTATTTCTCGCCGAAGAGCATCATCGCCCCGGCCGCTGCAGCCTCTTCCTTGGTGGCATCGCGTTTCTCCTCGAGGGGCATAGTTCGCGCGAATGGCACGATTGACCAGTTTGCTCGACCCCGGCGCAGCTCCTCGTGCGTCACCTTCTGGAAGTGCGAAAAGTCGAAGCGCAGGTATTCGGGCGTCACGAGCGAACCTTTCTGCTCGACGTGCGTACCGAGCACCTTGCGCAGCGCTTCATGCATCAGATGGGTCGCCGTATGGTTGTTGGCAGCCGCCTGACGTTTCTCCGGATCCACGACGGCCATGAAGGTCGCCTCGGGATTTTCGGGCAGTTGGGTAACGATATGGATAATCAGGCCGTTCTCCTTCTCGGTAGCCACGACCGGGATCCGTTCGTTGGCGGTTTCGATATAGCCGATATCGCCGATCTGACCGCCGGAATTGCCGTAGAACGGAGTGCGGTCGAACACCAACTGGTAGGAAACGCGTCCTTTGGAGGACACACGGCGGTAGCGGGCGATCTTCACCTCGGCGCTCAGCGTGTCGTAACCGATGAACTCGCTCTGCTTGATATGGATCAGCTCCTTCCAGTCGTCGGTATCGACCGCAGCAGCGTTGCGCGAACGCTCCTTCTGCGCCTGCAGCTCCTTCTCGAAGGCCTCCAGATCCACCTCGATCCCCTGTTCGCGGGCGATCAGCTCCGTCAGGTCGATCGGGAATCCGTAGGTATCGTACAACAGGAAAGCGTCCTTGCCGGAAATGCGTTCGCCGCCGCTCTTGCGAACCTCGGCCATCACGCCGTCCAACAGGTTGATGCCCGTAGCGAGCGTACGCAGGAAGGAGCTTTCCTCCTCCTCGATCACCTTCTCGATCAGCGTCTGCTGGGCCTTAAGCTCGGGGAACTGCCCGCCCATCTGATCGACCAGACCGGCCACCAGACGGCAGATGAAGGGCTCGTTGAAGCCCAGGTAGGTATAGCCGTAGCGGACGGCGCGGCGCAGAATGCGGCGGATCACGTAGCCCGCCTTCACGTTCGAAGGAAGCTGTCCGTCGGCGATCGAGAACGAAATGGCACGCAGGTGGTCGGCGACCACGCGCATAGCCACGTCGCACTTCTCATCCGCACCGTACGTTTTGCCAGACATGGCGGCGATGCGCTGGATCGTAGGTTGGAACACGTCGGTATCGTAATTCGACTTTTTCCCTTGCAGAATCATGCAGAGGCGTTCGAAACCATGCCCGTATCGATACAGTTGCCGCCAGGGGTTCGAGCGAACCGTTCGCCTTGCGGTTGAACTGCATGAAGACCAGGTTCCAGATCTCGATCACCAGCGGGCTGCCCTGATTGACCATCTCGCGGCCCGGCACGGCGGCAATCTCCGACTCGTCGCGCAGGTCGTAGTGGATCTCGCTGCAAGGTCCGCAAGGGCCTACGTCGCCCATCTCCCAGAAGTTGTCGTGCTTGTTGCCGCGGATGATGTGATCCGCAGGCAGGTATTGCAGCCAGATGTCGTAGGCCTCCTGGTCGAACGGCACCCCGTCTTCGGGACTTCCCTCGAACACGGTAGCGTACATGCGGCTCTTGTCCAGTCCGTACACCCCGGTCAGCAGCTCCCAGGCCCAGCCGATCGCCTCCTTCTTGAAATAGTCGCCGAACGACCAGTTGCCCAGCATCTCGAACATCGTGTGATGGTAGGTGTCATGGCCGACCTCCTCCAGGTCGTTGTGCTTGCCCGACACGCGCAGGCACTTCTGCGTATCGGCGGCCCGGGGATAGGGACGGGGAATATTCCCGAGGAAAATGTCCTTGAACTGGTTCATACCCGCGTTGGTGAACATCAACGTCGGGTCGTTTTTCACCACCATCGGTGCCGACGGTACGATCACATGGTCCTTCCCTGCGAAGAAATCGAGGAAAGCCTGACGAATTTTGTTGGATTCCATATACTGTGTTTTCAATTCTTTGCGTTGTTCATAAGACACACTCCGCAGATTCCGGCTGCCTGTGCTCAGGCTGTCATCCGCTCGAATCCGCGAAACTTAAAGAAGTTACAAGATTGCAAAATTACATATTTTACCTTAATTTTGCATCACTTCCAAGGAGTTTTTCAGATCATGGCACGAAAAAAGCAGACGTTCGATCCCCACGCCCTGACCCGTGAGGTGGTTTCGGCCACTCATGAGGTGGTCACGGTCCCGTTCCGCCTGCGCACCTACCGTGTCATTCGCAAAATCCTCATCATCTTCATCGCAGTATCGATCGTCAATGTCGTCTTCGCAAATGTCTTCTACACGCCGAAAATGTACCGCATCCTGCGCGAAAATTCGGAGCTGGTCTTCAAATACCGGCTCCTTCAGGACAAGATCCGCGCGGAGCAGCGTAAACTGGACGAAATACACCACCGCGACAACTTCGTTTACCGGGCTTTGTTCTCGGCCGACACCCTGAATATCGGAGGGATCTACACCCCCTATCCGGCGTCCAAATACGCGGCTCTGGCGGGCGACGAATACGCCCCGCTGATGATCGGCACGTGGCAGCAGCTCGACGCTTTCGGCCGCCAGCTCTACCGTACCTCCGTTTCGTTCGACGAGTTGCAAATCCTAGCCAAGAACAAGGAGAACATGTCCACGGCAATCCCGGCCATCTGGCCCATCGACCGTCAGGCCCTGCGCAGGGGTATCGAGCCGTTCGGCTACCGCAACCACCCGATCTACCACCGACGCATCCTGCACAAAGGCATCGACCTGGCGGCCAACATCGGCAACAACGTCTATGCCACGGGCGACGCGACGGTACAGTCCACCGACCTGGGACAGCCCCGCAGAGGATACGGCAAGCAGATCCTCCTGAACCACCAGTACGGCTACCAGACCCGCTACGCACACCTGAGCCAGATCTTCGTCAAACCCGGCGAGAAGGTCGTGCGCGGACAACTGATCGGCAAGGTCGGCAACACGGGCGGCGTGACCGGCCCCCACCTGCATTACGAGGTGATTCACATGGGACAGGTCGTCAATCCGATCAACTATTTCAACCGCAATATGACCAACGAGGAGTACGAGCGCCTGATGGAACAGATGCAGGAGCTCAACCTCGACACCTTCGACGAATAACATGGCAAGAACCCGCAGACCGATCAAATACGCCACACCGCGCACGCCCAAACAGAAGGCGATCCGCATCACGTTTCACGTGCTGGTGTGGTTCGGCGCAGCCATCCTCTACTACGTCGGGTTTTCGCTCTTCTTCGACACGCCCGTCGAATACGAGCTCAAGCACTCCACCGATCAGTTGAGGGACGAATACACCCGGCTCGAAGCCCGCTACGACTCGCTGCGCACAGTGATGGAAAATGTTTCCGAGCGCGACCGCAACGTCTTCAACATCCTCTTCGAATCCGATCCTTACGATTTCGACACCGAATACGAAACCAAGCGGCTCGCAACGTACGAAAGCCTGCTGGACAAATCCGACCGTCAGATCATCCTGGAACTCAAAGAGAAGGTCAGACAATCCGAAGCGACGCTGACCAAGCTCAACGAATCGTACCTCGAACTGCAACGTCTGCTGGATACGGTCGGCGACGGCCGCAACCGGATTCCGGCCATACAGCCCGTTATCAACCAGCAGCTCACGCTGCTCACCGCCTCCTACGGCATGCGCATCCACCCCTTCTACCGCACCCTGCAATCCCATCAGGGCGTCGATTACACGGTGCCCGAAGGTTCGCGCGTCTTCGCCACGGCGGACGGCCGCGTGAAGGAGATCGCCACGCGCTCTACGGCGGGCCGCACCATCGTCATCGATCACGGCAACGGTTACGAAACCTCGTACAGTCACCTGCTGGCGGTCAATGTCCGCCGCGGGCAGGAGGTCCGTCGCGGCGACATCATCGGACTTTCGGGCAACACGGGACTTTCGATCGCACCCCACCTGCATTACGAGGTGCGGCACAACGGCATGCGCGTCGATCCGATCCACTACTTCTTCATGGAACTCTCACCCGTCGAGTACCAGCGGATCATCCGCATCGCCCAGTCGGGCATGCAGTCCTTCGACTAATTTTTCGAATCGCGAATGAAAAAAGAAACGGCTATCTATCCCAGCCACCGCAAATTGCTGGGCACAACGCTCGCCGCAGCGATCATGACGACCCTCTCCTGCCTGCTCGTCATCGTACAGCCGCATGGAAAGGTCGGGCTGGTCATCGGTATCGTGGGAGCGGTCTTCTTCGGAGGATGTATCTGCATCTTGTTCATCGTGCTGCTGAAAAATTTCTTCCGAAACAGGCCGACTCTGTTGCTGACTCCGGACAGTCTGCGGATTTACGTACCGGCAAAAGGGATATACATCACGATCGAGTGGCAGCGCATTGCGGATTTCAGCGTATTCCGAACCTACGGGCAGAAATTCATCCGGATCGAACTCCACGATCCCGACCGGGCGATCGACGAGGAAAAAAACCGGATTGCCAAAGGGCTTATGCGCTGGCAAATGAAATACTTTGGATCCCCCTACGCAATCACGGCTTCAACAGTCGATATCGGCACGGCGGAACTCGAAAAAATCCTGCGGGAGTATTTACAGGCATCCCGCGAAAAATCCGCTGCGAACTGACCGACCCTCCCGCAAAAGCGGTTCTCCGAGCCGATCCCGCATATCGTCGGAAATACGCTCGCACCGTCCGTCAATGAATCGGATCAAGATATGAGACGCTCTATGGCCGGTATTTACAGGCTGCAGACTGATTTTCCGAACGTGATTATACACTTTCATATACACCTCTTCGGGAGCGCAGTAGCCCAAGCTCCCTCCGAAGAGGGGATTCTGGAGCAGAATTATGAACGCGGCCACCAGCCGCGAAAAGCGATCGTCGGACAAGGGGCAGATTGAAAATGTAATTGCCCTTCCGAAAAGACGACACGGAGAAAATCGCTGCGGCACGCTCGCGTCAGCGTTTGCAGATCTCGCGGAAATCGCAATAGCGGCAGGTGTGCTCGGCATCCTCGCACTGACGGAACGGAATCGCCGGATCGAACATCTCGGCAAGGGTTTCGCGCAACAGCCGTTCGAAAGGCTCGCGGTATTCGGAATAGCGTACGCCCGTGCGCCCCAACTCCCGATCGACGAGCCGGGACGAATAGTCGTCCCGGTGCATGGCCCGCACGTAATAGAGCGTCGGCTCGGCATCCACCCCCCGCGAATGGAAAAGCATCATCGAATAGAGCAACGTCTGTAAAATATTGGATTGACGCTGTTTGGCCTCTCCACGAAAGAGCGCTTCGACCCCCTGGAAATCGAGGTGCGGTTCGCCGGTCTTATAGTCCACGACCCGCAGCGTACCGTCCGGCAGGCGGTCGATCCGGTCGGCCAGGCCCCCGAAGACCACACGCAGGGATTTTCCGGCGCTTTCGAACGCAAACTCCTGCCCGATCCGCTCCTCGAGTCCTTCGACCGTAAAATCGTCATGCGCGGCGTCGTAAGGCAATACGCCGCCCCGAATATAGCGGATTACAATATCTTTGACCAACAACAGATTACCGCTATAATCCTCAACCGTCGCTTCAACATCCTGCAAATAGTTTTCATTGATGGCCGCAACTACCGCCTTCTCCACTTCGGACGAACGGGTCAGCGCACGCAACGCCTCTCCGTAGCCGGTCTTCCCGACAAAGGGAGCATAGAGCCGCTGCAAAGCCGCATGGAGAATCGTACCGAACATCGGTGCATCGACCTCCTCCGAAATCTCGTCGTCTGGCTCCAACCGGGCCACGGAGTGAAAATAGAAGCGCAGGGGACAAGCCACATACCGAAAAAAAGCCGTAGGCGACAGCCGCACGGGATCGTCCGGCGCGAGGAAGCGGGCCAACTTTTCGGCGGTTTCCCCTTGCTTGGGGACCTCGATCGGCAGGGTTTCCATCCGATTGACATCGATACCGACCTCCCGGCGGAGGATCTCGAAGGGAGTTTCGTACTCCAGTTGATAGATGTAACGGCTCTGTTCGCCGGTGGTCTTGTCATCGGCATGAGCGCAATAGAGCATCCGCACGTTCTCGGCCCGTTGCAGCAAACGATAAAAATAGTAGGCGTAAACCCCCTCGTGATGCTCCGGCGTAGGCAAGGCATAGGCCGCCCGCAGGTTGTAGGGAATGAACGAAGTACCGGTCACGACGCTGCCGGGAAAGTTGTCGTCGTTCATCGAGAGCAAAATGACGTTGCGGAAATCGAGGTTGCGGGTTTCGAGGATACCCATGACCTGAATTCCCTCCAAAGGCTCTCCCTCGTAAGGAATACGCAGGGTTTGCAGATGTCGGCGAAGAAGTGAAGTATAGATCGATATAGATAATTCTATTTCACAATTATTCAGTGAATTGCGAAGTTTTATCACCTCTTCGGAAATGACGTTCAGGAACTCTACGCGGCGGCGTGCCTCCGTATCTTCGTAAGGCATCCGGGCAATCTGCGCGATCACCGCCAGCAGGTAGTCCGAAAATCCGCGCCACCCCTCGACGCTCCGGAACAGCGTAGCAAGCAACGGCGTGCAGGCCAGCCACTCCGCCGCGACCGTGATACGCCGGTTTCGGACGATCTCCTCCTGCATACGGACGATCCGGGAGGGGTCGCTTTCGAGGATATAAGGGTGCGACAGAAGTCCCAGCACGTCGGCGTGGTAAAAAAGCGGTTTGCCCTCCTTCTGCCGGGCATGGTTTTGCAGTTCGATCAATCGTTCAACAAACGAATAGGAAAGGCTCTGTTTCAGTGGATAACCCATCGTCACATTCACCTTTCCAATCTCCGCAGGCAGAGCATGCAGCAAGGGCAGCAGCAGGTTTTCATCCGTGAGCACGACGGCAGTCTCCTTCCCCAGCGGCCCCTGTTCGGCAGCCAGTTCCCGCAGGATCCGAAGCCACGTACTTGCATTGCACGCGTTCGATACCGTGGAAATCGCGTTCGATTCGCTTCGGCGACCGGAAATGATCGTGCGAAAGTTCGCGCGGCGGGAAACAGGATCCGGTTCTCGCGCAGGAACATACCGGCCTCCTGGTCGGCATTGTCCGTATAATAAGTATCGTAATCCCAGTAGAAATCGGTTTCGGCAGCCGTGGAGAGAAACTTGAAAAGCCGTTTCTCGCACTCCGAGAGCGCGTTGAAGCCCGCCACGACGAACCGCCGGGACTCCGGGAATGCGAAACCGCCGGCCTTGATCCGCTCGGCGGCCGCCCGGTGTACCATCCCCGTATAGGCCATCCCCAGCGACCGGAGCCGCTCGCGGAAAGTCCGATAGACCGGGCCCAGCGTCTGCCAAACGGCCAGGAAGCGGCGTTTCTCCTCGGAAAGGGAGGTTTCGTCCGTGAAATTGGCCCAGAAAGCGATGATTTTCAACTGGACGGGGCTCAAATACGAAACGTCGGCCTCCAACTCCTTGATGTCGGCCAGGTTGCGGAAAAGCATATCGGCGTCGATCAGGTACTTGTCGATCGTATCGAAATCCGTGAGGAGCATCTCCCCCCAGAAATAGAACTTGTCGAAGGATTCGGGATGAAATTCCGAATAGACTTTATACAGTTCGGTCACCAGACGCACCCGGTCGCCGATGCGGAGACCCGAAATCTCGCTCATCAACTCGTCGATAGTCGTCCAGCGGGGCTGCCACAAAGGACGTTCGGCGATGCCGGACAAGGCGTCGATAAAGAAAAGCCGCGCACGTCGGGAAGGAAACAGAACAGAAAGGGACGAAATATCGTCCCCGTATCTGTCGTATAAATCGGCAGCGACCTCCTGCAGGAATCCCGGCATGGCGAGTGCGCTATTTGAAGGTGATCTCGCCCCCGATCAAGGAGTTCGAAGTGTGCAGCAACTCGGGCTCTCCGATGCAGGTGATCCGGCCCTTCGTACCGACCGACGCCTCGAGGCGCTCCGGAGCGGTGATGGTCACGTCGGCCTTGGAGGTGGAATTGACACGCACGGACATCACTTCGACAGCGGCAGCGTCCACCTGGGCCGTGGAAACATTCAGATCCCAGTAGCGGACCTTGCCCGTCAGGACCACGACGCTCTTGCCCGTAACATCCATCTGAAGATCTTTCACATCGAGCGCTGCGCTGACGACCGCCCCGTTGGAAAACCAGCACCGGGCCTGCGGAAAGTCGATCGGCTCTCCGAACGTGGCATTCGCCCCCGAAATACGGATCTCCTTCAGGTTGTTGTAATAAACCGTCACCTCGGTTTCGGAACGTTCGCGGGTGCCGATGCGCTCGGAGATCACGAGCATCTTATTCTTGTTCACCTCCGCCGTGAAGCGGCTGTCGTAAACGCCTTTGGTGTTGAAAACGATCTTGGGAGCCTGATCCATAGGCACCCGCTCGAACCGGATCCGAAACAGTCCCTCGACGATCACACCGTTGAAGGAAGGAAGCCACTCCATTTTCTCGCCGCTCGCCGCCGCGATTTCGGGAGCCAACTCCCCCCGATCGATCAGATCATTCTGGGCCGAAGCCGTAAATCCCAGCGTCAGGACGCCAGGCTCAATATCCATCTTTTCATAGTTTTTTCTGTTTTTTGCTTTTCGTAACGCCAAGATACGATATTTTTTTGAATTTCTCCGTCCGTTTCCCTTTTTATCGCTACCTTTACCAAAAGAACGTCGGTTTAGCCGGCAGGCATCCGGCTCCGGCAGCCTTCATCCGTCCACCGGCATCGATGCGGCCGGAAAAATACCCGGGCAGCAGCGGACCTGCCGCAAAGCGGGATTCCTCCGGCCGTCTTCATCCGACATTTTGAAGCGATAACCAAGTGAGAGCGAGAATACTGAACGCCAGCGCCGGGTCGGGCAAGACCTACCAGTTGGCATACAAATACGTGCGGGACGTGGTCGAACAACCACGCTGTACCGTCACATCCTGGCCGTCACGTTCACCAACAAGGCCACCGAGGAGATGAGATCCCGAATCCTGTCGGAGATACACACGCTGGCCTCGGGCGGCAAGAGCGGCTACCTGGCCAGCCTGTGTGCGGAGCTGTCGCTCGACGAACGGACCGTCCGCACCCGGGCCCGGGAAGCCCGGACCCGCATCCTGCACGACTATTCGCGGTTCACGATCCTCACCATCGATACCTTTTTCCAGCGCATTCTGCGGGCTTTCATCCAGGAGTTGGGACTCGATCTGAACTACAACGTCGAAATCGAAACCGCCTCGGTGCTCTCCAAAAGCGCGGATGCGCTGGTCGAACAGATCCGCATCGACGAAGAACTGCAACGGTGGCTCACGGCCTTCGTGCAGGAG
>ENA-OQAB01001727-OQAB01001727.1-human-gut-metagenome-genome-assembly--contig:-NODE-1727-length-10071-cov-1.864240_pt1 | contig 10071 bp, 9 predicted proteins | sample MGYA00242490_ERZ504517 | MGnify/ENA primary metagenome ERZ504517 (study PRJEB26092, sample SAMD00036298) | human gut metagenome | host: Homo sapiens | study: EMG produced TPA metagenomics assembly of... | reverse complement strand
ATCCAGGTCGCCCAGCCCGCCGCCGGGGAGCACCAGGGCGTCCTCCTCCCCCAGAAACCCGGCGCAGGCCGCCAGCAACTCCAGCTCCCCCGCCCCCCGGCAGGGCAGCCACGTGAAGCGCACCCCCAGCTCCTCCCCGTCCCCCATCGCATCCTCCACCATGCGGGACAGGCGTGGGAGGGCCACACCGATCTCCCGCACGCCGTGGCGGCGGAGCAGCCCGGCCTGGTGGGCCAGCAGGGGCTTGTCGAACAGGGACAGCAGGGGCAGGGGGCGCTCCAGCGTCAGGGGGGCGAGCCCCTCCTCCCCTTCCCCGCACAGAATGATCGCTTTCAAGGTGGGAAACCATCCTTTCACACACAGTTTCCCGTATTATTGCCGGAACCGCCCCCGTATGATACAATATTGTGACCAGAGAGCAAAGGAGAACGGCCATGAACATTCAGATTTTTGGAAAAAGCAAGTGTTTTGACACCAAAAAGGCGGAGCGCTGTTCAAGGAACGGCGTATCCGGTTCCAGTCCATCGACCTGGGGAAGTACGGCATCAGCCCAGGGAGCTGAAAAGCGTGCTGAACGCCGTGGGCTGGAGGCCCTCGTCGACCCCAAGCACCCCGAGCGCCGCCCTGCTGGCCTCATCTGGCCCTACGACGCCGACAAGGTGGAAAACGCTGCTGGACAACCCCAGGCTGCTGAAAACCCCCATTGCTGCCGCAACGGCAGGCAGGCCCACCGTGGGCTACTGCCCCGAGGTGTGGCAGGGCTGGGCATAAGCAAACGTGCCGGGGCGCAGCCGCCCCGGCACGTCCCCTTATTGGTAGAGGGCCGCCACCGCGGCCAGCTGGCGCTTCAGCTCCTCCGCCGCCCAGTCGGGGCGGAGAATCTGCACCCCGTCCCCCAGGCGAACACCCAGCCCAGAAACTGGGGACTCACCACCGCCGGAACGGTGACGGTGAAGTGCTCCTCCCCGTCGGGCACCAGAATGGCGTCCCGGCCAAAGCGGTCCAACACCACCCCTACCAGGCTGTTGCGGCAGCGCAGGGTGACCTGCCCCTCCCGGCCGGAGAACATACCGAAGTGCTTCTGCGCATAGGATGCGATATCAAAACCACCGTCCGCCCCCTCCAGGGGTAGGCAGGTCACCGCCAGCTCGGCCATCTTGTCCACCCGGTAGTGGCGCATCTCGCAGGAGCGGTGGTCATAGCCCGCCAGATAGTAGTTCTCGTTGTCCCAGATGAGCCCCAGGGGGGAGACGGTGTACCGTTTTCCCTCCCGGCGGAAGACCTTTTCCTTTTTGACGTTATACTCAAAGTATTTAAAGGTGACCGCTTTCCGGTTTGCAATCGCAGTGTGGAGCTTGTCGATGGTGTAGTACACGCTCTCATTCATGCTCTTCACCCGGCGGTCCACATACACCTGCCGCTGGAGCTGGCGGGCCTGGTGCACCGATGCCTGGGACTCCAGCTTGCGGATGAGCTCGCTGCTCTTGCGCTGGGTGATGAACTTGGAGGACTGCACCGCGTCCACCAGCAGCTTCAGCTCGGCCAGTTGAAACGTCCGCTCCCCCAGGAACCAGCCCGGGGACTTTCCCTTGCGGCTCTGCACGTCCATGCCCAGGGTGCGCAGGGCCTCCATATCGTCATAAATGCTCTTGCGCTCGGCCTTGATGTCCCACGCCTCCAGGGCCTGAATCAGCTCGGGCACCGTCAGCGGATGGTCCTCGTCGGTGCGCTCCCACAGAATCCTGCACAGGCAGAGCAGCTTGAGCTTTTGATTTGCACTTCGCGGCATGCCTCTCTCCCCCTTCCTCTCTCTCAGAATAGCGGTTTTTTAGTCCAATAAACCGCTCTTTTCTAGCGTAGCACAAAATTGTAAAGATTGCGAGGTTTTTTCATGGAAGTTGTAGTCTCTGCCCCCCTGTGCCCCCTCTATGCCGCCGCCAGCGCCGGCGCGGAGCGCTCCGACGAGCTGCTGTGCGGCTGGACCGCCGAGCTTCTGGAGGAATTCTCCACCGGCTGGTGCCGCGTCCGCACCAAATACCGCTACGAGGGCTGGGCCCGCCGGGAGCATCTGCGCCCCGCCGGGGACTGGACCGGGCGAAACAAGCGGCTCGTCCGCGCCCCGTTTGCCGACGTGCTGGCCCGGCCGGAGGTGGAGAGCCCCGTGCTGGACACCCTGCCCCGGGGGGCGCTGGCCGTCCCCGTGGGTGAGGCAGCGGAGGGCTGGCAGAAAATAGCCCTCCCGGACGGCCGGGAGGGCTATACAAAGTGTAGTCTCTGGGAGGATGATTACAAAACACCCCCCGCCGCGTCCGAGGAGGCCCTGCGGGCCCGGGCGGTGGAGGTGGCCCTGTCCTACCAGGGCACCCAGTACCGCTGGGGCGGTAAGTCCCCCCTGGGGATCGACTGCTCGGGGCTGACCTTCATGGCCTGGTTCTTCTGCGGGGTGTCCCTCTACCGGGACGCCCGGCTGGTGGACGGCTTTCCCGCGCGGCCCATCCCCTTTGAAGCGCGGAAGCCGGGGGATCTGCTCTATTTCCCCGGCCATATCGCCCTCTATCTGGGGAACGACCGGTACATCCACTCCACCGCCCGGGCGGGCAGCGACGGGGTGGTGATCAACAGCCTGGACCCCGCCGCCCCGGACTACCGGGCGGATCTGCGGGAAAAGCTGTACGCCGTGGGCAGTGTGTTCCCGCTGGCGTAGGGGCGGGCGGGTATGGGCACCCGCCCCTACCGCTGGTGCGTCTCTCCGTGGGGGCGGCCCTTGGGGCCGCCTCCTCTTTCGTGATCTCCGGTGGTGGGACGTGAGACGGCGGGCGGGGACAAGCCCCTCCCCTACCGCCGGTGCACCTTTCCGTGGGGGCGGCCCTTGGGGCCGCCCCCCTCTTCTGTGATCTCAGGCGGCGGGGCGTGAAACGGCGGGCGGGGACAAGCCCCGCCCCTGCTGCCGGTGCGCCTTCCAGTAGGGGCGGCCCTCGTGGCCGCCCTCTTCTTCTGTGATCTCTGTCGGCAGAGCGTAAACGGCGGGCGGGACAAGCCCCGCCCCTACCGCAGGGGCGGCCCCGGCGGCCGCCCGGCCGTCACCACTCCGGCTCGGGCAGGCGGGTCAGAGAGGTAATATATCCTCCGCGCACGGTGGCTTGCAGGGTAAGGCGGTTGATAAAGGGGTAGATACCGCCTCCCCAGCGCCGGTGCAGCTCGTCCGAATCGGCGCAGAACTCATTTAGGAAGGAGAGAACGCCCCCCTCATAGGGGGTTCCATCCTCCCGGCAGAGATCCGCCTCGTCCACGCGGAAGGTGGAAGTCCCGATCAAATTTGTCACCCGCCAGGTATCCTCCTCCACTTCATACATCCGCGCCTTGAAGCAGATTGGAAATCCACTGGCGTTCTCCGCCCTGGAATCGTACAGGTTTCCGATGATATAGTCCCCGTCCGGGGCAAGCTCCTCCACGCTGAACCGCGCCTCCCGGGCGGTCAGGGCGGTGATTTCGCCTCCCGTCACCTCCAGCTCCAGCACCGCCCCGGCGCCCCAATCCGGCCGGTTCCAGAAATCGCTCAGCTCTGTTTCCCCGCCGCCCAGAAGCGCGTCCTCCGCCATAGGAAGGTAAATATTGGATAATACCTCCGGGTCAGTGGTGACGGTCATCGTATCGGGATCCATCGTCACACTCCTCAGAGAGAGCTCCCTGCCGCGCTTCCCGGCCTCCTCCCAGTCTGTGGCGCTCATAGGAATGGCCCAGCAGGTGCCGTCAGGCAGGCTTGTATAGTGGGAGGCGGGGTGACCCGCCTTTTGCTCCCACTGGCTCAGGGGATCCGGATCCAGCGGCAGGCTGGCGTCATGCCAGGTCAGCGCCGTGATCTCGCCGCCGACCACCTCCGCCTCCAGTACCATGGGCCAGTAGGAGGAGAGTGCCGCCCACTGCAAAAAGCCATCCAGGCCGCTGTCGCCGTGGTTGCCCAGTGTCACGTCGTCCGCCACAGGGAGGCTCGTCTTCTCAGGCGCCACGCTCAGAAGCGTCATGGTGTCTGTGTCCACCTCCACCAGGGAGAGGAGCAGCTCTGTCCCCTCCTCCCCCGCCGTCCACCCGTCCGACAGGGACAGGGTGGCCCAGTAGGTGCCGTCGGGCAGGCTCTCCTCCGGCGCGCGGGACTGGCAGGCCACCAGGGGGCCGCCCAGCAGGGCGGCGCACAGCACCAGGAGCAGGGCGGCCCGGCCGGGCCGCTTGGCGGAGGCGTCCATCAGGGCGCGGAACCGCTCTTTCAGTCCCCGGGCGCCTCCGGCGAACTGGCTGGTCAGGGGGGCGGGCCGCCCCACGGGCACAAAGGAGAGCAGGGCCGCGCCGTACCGCCGCCGCCACTCCCCGTCCCGGCCGGCCAGCACCGCGGCGTCGCAGGCGATCTCCATGTCCCGCTCCGCCGCCCGGCGGAGCAGCCAGACCAGGGGGTTGAACCAGTGGAGGGCGCACACCCACAGCAGCAGGGCCTTGCGCCACAGATCCCGGCGGCGGGCGTGCATGGCCTCATGGGCCAGGGCAAAGGCCCGCCGCTCCTCCTCCACCCCCTCGGGCAGGAGGATGCGGGGCCGCAGCAGACCCGCCAGCACCGGGGCGTCCACCAGGGCGCAGGCGTACACCGGCACCCCCTCATACGCCCCCGCCGGGGTGCACCACCGGGCCGTTCTCCGGCGGAAGGCGGCGTACCGGAGCAGCCGCCCCGCCAGCACTCCGGCCGCTACGGCGGCCCAGACGGCGAAGGCCAGCTCCGCCGTGGTGAGGGACAACCCCCGCCCCACGGCCTCCGGGGCGGCCTCTCCCGGCGGGAGCGTCCGGGCAGTCAGCTCCACCCCCTGGAATCCCCCCTCCTCCACCCAGGCCGCCGACACCGCCGCCGGGGCGGGGGCCTCCAGAACCACCGGGGCCCGGGGCAGGCTCACGTTGAAGGGCACCGCCAGCCGCAGGGCCACCAGCAGCCACGCCCAGCACCGCTACTGGGGCCGGAAGCGGCGCTTCCACACCGGGGACAGGATCAGCAGCAGGGCGGTCACCGCCCCCATGGTGAGGCTCACCTCAAACAGGCCGGACAGGAACTCACGCACCGCCGTCCCCCCCTCTCAGAATCTCCTCCAGCTCCTCCAGATCCCTCCGGGAGATGGCCCGGCTGTCCATGAGGGCGGCCACCAGGCTGGGCAGGGAGCCGCCGTGGAGCCGCTGGAGAAAGGCCCGGCTCTCGGCGGACAGGTAGTCCTCCCGCCGGACGAGGGGGGTATACAGGTTATTCCGCCCCTCCTTCTCCCGCTTCACAAAGCCCCGCTCCTCCAGGCGGGAGAGGAGCTTGAGCAGGGTGGCCGTCTGCCACCGCCTCCCCGCCAGCTCCTCCATCAGCGCGGCGGAGGAGACGGGGTACTTCTCCTGCCGCCACAGGGCCTGCATGACCTCCAGTTCCGCATCCGGCAGCCGTTCCATCGCGTTCACCCTTTCATAAGACATTTGTCTTTTCTACTTCATTTTACAATTGTCTCATCACTTTGTCAAGAAAAAAGAGCGCGCCGCCGGCGCGCTCTTCTGCTATTTCCGCTCCTTGTCCCGGACAAAGAAGTGCTTCATGTTGGACTGGCCGCCCTGGCGGACGTCCACCTCGAACCGGGGCAGGGCCTTGACCAGCTTGCTCAGCTTGGAGAAGCCGAAGTTGCGGGGGTCGAAGTCCCGCTTCTTGCGCACCAGCAGGTTGGCCACCTCGCCCAGGGGGGCGTAGCCGTCCTGCGTCGGCCCAGCATCTCCACCGAGTCGGCCAGCAGGGTGATGATCTCCTTGGGCACCCTGGAGGGGGGCTCGTCCTCCGGCGCGGGGGGCGGGGCGGCCTCGGCCCCCTTCTTTTTGGCCGCGCGCCGTGCCGGTTTGGGCGGCTCCTTCGGCTCCTCCCGGGCGGCCTCCTCCGCCCGCTCCTGCTGGGCCGCGGAGCGGATGACCTCAATATACACAAACTTGTCGCAGGCAACAATGAAGGGGTTGGGGGTCTTCTTCTCCCCCATGCCGTACACCTTCTTGCCCGCTTCCCGCAGGCGGATGGCCAGGCGGGTGAAGTCGCTGTCGCTGGACACCAGTACGAAGCCGTCCACCTGGCCGGTGTAGAGGATGTCCATGGCGTCGATGATCATGGCCGAGTCGGTGGAATTTTTCCCCGTGGTATAGCCGTACTGCTGCACGGGGGTGATGGCGTTCTCCAGCAGCAGAGGCTTCCACGAGGCCAGGTTGGGGGTGGTCCAGTCCCCGTAAATGCGCTTGATGGTTGGGGTGCCGTACACCGCCACCTCGGCCATCACGTCCCCCAGGGCGGAGCGGGGCGCGTTGTCCGCGTCGATGAGCACCGCCAGGCGGAGATCCCTCTCTTCCGACATATCTCCCCCTCCTTACAGCACGAAATGGCAGAACCGGAGCACCTCGTACCAGTCCTCCGCGGCAAAGGAGATGGTCTTGCTGTCCTCCAGCCGGGCGCCGGGGTAAAAGCTGCGGCGGTAGGCGTCCTTGTGCTCCTTGTAGCGCACGGTGGCGGCAAACCGCCGGGGCAGGGGTACGGACATGCCCGCCCCTCCGGCGCGCAGGCGGCGCACCGCCTCCTCCGCCCCGGCCCGGATGGCCTCCACGGCGGCCTGGGGGTGCATGGACAGCACCCCGCCGCCCCGGCCCTCGTTCACCGGCACGGCCACCAGGCCGGGCAGCCAGTCCTGGGCAAACGCGCACAGCTCCCGGTCGCCGGACAGGAAGGCCACCGGCACGCCGAAGTACAGGGCGGTATAGGCGTTGATGAGGAATTCGCTGGCCGGGACGCCGTTGAGCGTCACCTGGTCGCAGGCGGTGGTCATGGTGTGGGACACGGGGTTGCCGCCGCAGCAGCCCAGGCGTGGTAGCCCGTGAAGAGCCACCCCGCCGAACGGCCCCCCGCTCCAGCCCCGCCATCATCGCACACGGGGATCGCCCGTCCACCCCCGGAGCACCCGTGCCTGCCGGGGCAGCCGGGCCGCGTCCAGGTTGCGGGCGGAGTCGTGGCGTCCTTCACCAGAATGTCCTCCGCCCCGGCGGCGACGGCCCCCTCACAGGCGGCGGCCACCTCGGCGGTCATCTGGGCGGCGAAGGGCCTGTAGTCGTCCATGGTGGCCCGCTCGGTCTCCGCCCAGTCAGCAATGCCGCAGGTGCCCTCGATGTCGGCGCTCAGATAGAGTCTCATTTCAACCCCTCCCGGCGGCGCACAAGCTCCTCCACCTGGGCCAGCTGCTCCACGGTGTTGACCCCCAGCATCTCCTCGGCGGTACAGGTGGGGCAGGCCCCCACCCTGCCACCCCTGGAGAGGATGTAGGCCGGGGCGTCGGTGAGGTAGTACTCCCCCTGGGCGTTGTTGGGCCTGAGCTGGTCGATGGCCTCCCACAGGGGGCCGCTCTCAAAGACGTAGACCCCCACGTTCAGCTCCCGGATGGCCTTCTCCTCGGGGTACAGTCCTTGTCCTCCACGATGTGGGAGAAGGAGCCGTCGCTTTTCCGCACGATGCGGCCGTAGGGCAGCTCCTCGTCGGACACGGCAGAGAGCAGCGTGCAGTCGTTGCCCTCCCGCTTGTGGGTCTCGATGAGGGACTCGTAGGTGGCCCGGCGCATGAGAGGCATGTCGCCGTAGCACACCAGCACGCTGCCGTCAAAGCCCGCCAGCGCCTCCCGGGCGCACTGCACCGCGTGGCCGGTGCCCTGCTGGGGCTCCTGCACGGCGTGGGGGTACTCCGGGTAGGCCGCCAGCACCTTTTCCCGCTCGTAACCCACCACCAGCACCACGTCCTCCTTCTTCAAAAAGGACAGCTCCTCCAGCACATAGCCCAGCAGGGGGCGGCCCGCCGCCTGCCGCAGCACCTTGGGCAGATCCACCCCCTCGGTGCGCAGGCGGGTGCCCTTGCCCGCCGCCAGAACCACCGCCTTGATTCCATTCTTCACGGTATTCAACCTCGTTTCTCTCAAGCATTTCTCAGCTTCATTTGATCGCTAGTATAACACATGGACCCTCTGTTTTGCAATTATCCCACCGTATTTCATACAATTTTGCCCTTGACTTTTCCCATCGGGGAACTATAATAAAAGCGCTTTAGCAGAGGCGCGCCGTTTCCCACGCGCGCCGCTTTGGGGAATTGGAGCAGCAGCGCATCAGGGGGCCCGGGCCCCCTGTGCATGCCGGCCGGCATGCTGCCGCAGCTCCCGCCGGTTCCGTGCAGGACTGAGAGGCGGCACGGAGCCAAACAGTCTGAGGAGGAATCACTGATGGTTACATTTTTTGTCTGCCTGGTGCTCCTCATCGTCGGCTTCTTCACCTACAGCAAGCTCGTCGAGAAGATCTTCCGCATCGACGACCGCCCCACCCCTGCTGTGGCTCACCCCGACGGTGTGGACTACGTACCCATGAAAACCTGGCGCATCTTCCTGGTACAGCTTCTGAACATCGCCGGCCTGGGCCCCATCTACGGCGCCCTGTCCGGCGCCTGCTGGGGCCCGGTGGTGTATTTGTGGATCGTCTTCGGCACCATCCTGGGCGGCGGCGTCCACGACTTCCTGTCCGGCATGATGAGCGAGCGCAACGACGGCAAGTCCATCTCCGAGGTCGTGGGTCTCTACATGGGCAAGGTCATCACCTTTATCATGCGGGTGTTCTCCGTGGTACTGCTGGTGATGGTGGGCGTCAACTTCTCCGTGGGCCCCGCCGGCCTGCTGGCCAAGCTGACCCCCGACATGCTGGGCACCATGTTCTGGCTGGTGGTCATCATGGTCTACTACCTGATCGCCACCTTCCTGCCCATCGATAAAATCATCGGCAAGCTCTACCCCGTGTTCGGCATCTGCCTCATCATCATGGCCCTGGGCATCGGCGGGGCCATCGTGCTCACCCGCGGCTCCGACATGCCGGAGCTGACCGCCGCGGCCTTCACCGTGGTGCACCCCGACAGCCTGCCCAAGTGGTCCATGATGTTCGTTACCGTGGCCTGCGGCGCCATCTCCGGCTTCCACGCCACCCAGTCCCCCATGATGGCCCGCTGCATCACCAGCGAGAAGCAGGGCCGCACCATCTTCTACGGCGCCATGGTGGCCGAGGGCGTCATCGCCCTGATCTGGGCCGCCGCAGGCGTCACCTTCTACACCAACCACGGCTCCCTGCTGGACGGCATGACCGGCCTGACCAACGCCATCGCCGCCGGCGGCGCGGGCGACGTGGTGTACCAGATCTCCACCACCCTGCTCGGCCCGGTGGGCGGCGTGCTGGCCATGATCGGCGTCATCGCCTGCCCCATCACCTCCGGCGACACCGCCTACCGCTCCGCCCGCCTGACTATCGCCGACTGGTTCCACATCGACCAGGCCAAGGTGGGCCCCCGCGCCGCCCCTGTCAGTGCCCCTGCTGGCCGTGGGCGCGGTAATCGCCCTGGCCCTCCCCTGGGACGTGCTGTGGCGCTACTTCTCCTGGGCCAACCAGACCCTGGCCATGATCGCGCTGTGGTCCGCAAGCGTATACCTGTTCCGCAAAAAACGCTTTTACTGGCTTACGGCCCTTCCTGCAACCTTCATGTCAGCCGTATCCTGTACATACATCCTGATTGCCAAGGAAGGCTTCCAGCTCCCCACATCCTTCGCATACCCTGCCGGAATCATCTTCGCCGCCGTCTGCCTTGGCACCTTCGTGTTCACCTGCGTCCTGGGCAAGGGCAAAAATGCAGAAGCAGGCACAGCCGAAGAGGCATATTCCGTGTAAACGGCCAATTGGATATAAAGTAAAAAAAGAGGGGCGGCTTCTTAAGGTTATCAGGACCTTTGAGGCTGCCCCTGCCTGCCGCACCGGTGTCCTTCACGCCTTTCTTTCTGCTGTCAAAATACACAAACCGGTCAATCGCGTCCAGTATATCCTTAAACTCCTCCCTTGGGGGCCATATCAAATGTATTCCCTCAGTATCTCCTGCTCCCTGTCGCGGAAAGGGCCGTAGAACAGGTCGTAGAGATTGTGGCCCCTCATATAGGTGAGGATTTCCTCCATGTGGGCCTTCATACTTCCGGT
>ENA-OQAB01001726-OQAB01001726.1-human-gut-metagenome-genome-assembly--contig:-NODE-1726-length-10073-cov-2.077217_pt1 | contig 10073 bp, 9 predicted proteins | sample MGYA00242490_ERZ504517 | MGnify/ENA primary metagenome ERZ504517 (study PRJEB26092, sample SAMD00036298) | human gut metagenome | host: Homo sapiens | study: EMG produced TPA metagenomics assembly of... | reverse complement strand
GCGTCCATCTCAGATCAGCGTTGCGAGGTAGAGTTTATAAGAGACTTTTTCAAGGCCGGTATGAATGTGGTCCCGTATGAATACGGCTCACGCTTCACGTGAAGGTTTTGAAAAAATTGATAACCAATGTACGTGAGGTTTCCAACCGTATTGCCATATTGATGGACACAAAAGGTCCCGAAGTGCGTACTACTGCTATTTGCGGGCGGCGAGCCTATTCCTTATCAGATTGGTGACAAAGTGAAGATTGTAGGCAATCCTGCACAAGAAACGACCCGTGAATGTATTGCTGTATCTTATCCCGGTTTTGTGCATGATCTCCAGGTGGATGGCGATATTCTGATTGATGATGGTGATCTGGAGCTGCGTGTGATTGAGAAGACAGACGAGTATTTGTTGTGTGAGGTGCAGAATGAAGCTACTTTGGGTAACCGTAAGAGTGTAAATGTACCGGGTGTGCGCATCAATCTCCCTTCTTTGACAGAAAAGGACCGTAACAATATACTGTATGCTATTGAAAAGGACATTGATTTCATAGCACATTCGTTTGTTCGTAATAAGCAGGATGTGCTGGATATCCGTCAGATACTGGATGCATACGGCAGCGACATTAAGATTATCGCCAAGATCGAAAATCAGGAAGGAGTGGACAATATTGATGAAATATTGGAAGTGGCCGACGGAGTCATGGTGGCTCGTGGTGACTTGGGCATTGAGGTTCCTCAGGAACGAATTCCCGGCATTCAGCGTCTGTTGATCAAAAAATGTATTCTGGCAAAGAAACCGGTGATTGTTGCTACCCAGATGTTGCATACCATGATTAATAATCCGCGTCCTACCCGTGCTGAAGTGACCGATATTGCCAATGCTATTTACTACCGCACGGATGCATTGATGCTGAGTGGGGAAACGGCATACGGCAAGTATCCGGTGGAAGCCGTGAAGACGATGGCCAAGATTGCAGCGCAGGCCGAGAAAGATAAACTGGCGGAGAATGACATCCGTATTCCTTTGGATGAAAACTCCAATGATGTAACCGCTTTCCTGGCAAAACAGGCAGTAAAGGCTACCAGCAAACTGAATATCCGCGCCATTATTACCGACAGTTTCAGCGGGCGTACCGCACGTAATATTGCTGCTTTCCGTGGCAAATATCCTGTATTGGCCATCTGTTATAAAGAAAAAACGATGCGTCATCTGGCTTTGTCATATGGGGTGGAAGCTATCTATATGCCCGAAAAGGCTAACGGACAGGCATATTATTTCGCTGCTTTGCGTAAATTGCTGGATGATGGTGTCTTGAGTGAAAGCGACATGGTGGCTTACCTGAGCAGCGGCAAGCAAGGTACTCAGACTTCTTTCCTTGAAATCAATGTAGTGGGAGATGTGTTGAAGTATGCTATGGACTATGTGCTGCCCAACCGCAACCGTTACCTATAATAATAGAAGATAGGAATGAAAGAAACGGACGCTATTGACGAATATATCCTTCAGCACATTGATGAAGAAAGTGATTATCTGAAGGCACTTTATCGCGATACGCACGTCAAGCTTTTACGTCCCCGTATGGCTTCCGGCCACTTGCAGGGACGTATGCTGAAAATGTTTGTGCAAATGATACGCCCCCGTCAGGTGCTGGAAATCGGGACTTACAGTGGCTACTCCGCACTTTGCCTGGCCGAAGGGTTGGAAGAGGGGGCCACGTTGCACACATTTGAGATAAACGATGAGCAGGAGGACTTTACACGTCCCTGGCTGGAAGGTTCGCCTTACGCCGGCAAGATTAAATTTTATATAGGTGATGCGCTGAAGTTGCTGCCTGGCATGAACATTACCTTTGATTTGGCGTTTGTAGACGGTGATAAGCGGAAGTATATTGAATATTACGAAATGGTACTGGAGAAATTATCACCCGGCGGATACATCATTGCCGATAACACATTGTGGGACGGACATGTATTGGAGGAACCGCATCATACAGATCTTCAGACTATTGGAATAAAGGAATTTAATGATTTGGTAGCTGCCGACAAACGGGTTGAAAAGGTGATTCTTCCCTTGCGCGACGGGCTGACAATCATAAGAAAATGTTGAATAATGTGCCAATAGGTTATGCTATGAACCGTATGGCATATTAACAAATTAGCAAACTGAATAATTATTAATTATGGAAACGACCAGACAAAATAAGATTTCTCGTTTGATCCAAAAGGAGTTGAGTGAGATTTTCCTGCTTCAGACCAAGTCCATGAATGGTGTTTTGGTGTCGGTAAGTGCTGTCCGCATCAGTCCCGATATGAGTATTGCACGTGTCTATCTCAGCGTGTTCCCTTCTGAGAGGAGCCAGGAAATAGTAAAGAATATCAATGATAATATGAAATCCATCCGTTATGAGTTAGGAACACGGGTACGCCATCAGTTGCGCATCATTCCCGAGTTGAAATTCTTTGTGGATGATTCATTGGATTATGCCGAACGTATAGACGAATTGTTGAAAAAGTAGAACCGGGCGGTGAATTTTCCCTTTTATATAGCGAAGCGTTATCTTTTTTCCAAGAAGTCGCACAATGCCATTAATGTCATTTCAGCCATTTCCGTCTGCGGAGTGGCTTTGGCTACATTGGCATTGGTATGTACTTTGTCTGTTTTTAACGGCTTCCAGGATCTGGTGGCCACTTTCTTTACGGCTTTTGATCCGGAGCTGAAAATTACGGCTGTCACCGGAAAGGTCTTTGACGGACAGGAAGCGCGTATAGAAGCTTTGCGCCGGATGCCGGAGATCGCTGTTTTTTCTGAGTCCTTGGAAGAGAATGCGATGGTTCAGTATAAGGGCCGTCAGACTATGGCGGTGATCAAGGGAATTGAGGATAATTTCGAGGATCTGACCGCTATTGACAGTATTCTTTTCGGCCGGGGGCAATTCGTGTTGCATGATGAAGTGGTGGATTATGCCATTCCCGGCATAGAATTGGTTTCCATCTTGGGAACGGGTATCAAATTCCTCGATCCGCTAGAGATTTATGCTCCCAAACGGGGAGCTAAAGTCAATATGGCCAATCCAGCTTCCAGCTTTAACTCTGCCGATTTATATTCCAGCGGCCTTGTGTTTGCGGTGAACCAACAGAAGTATGACTCTTCTTACATTTTGACTTCCCTCCAATTTGCCCGTAGGTTGTTCCAGTATGACACAGAAGTGAGTTCGGTAGAATTGAAATTGAAGCCGGATGCAGATGTAGGGAGTGTAAAATCGAAGAATACAGAAAATATTGGGAGATGGTTTCCGGGTGCAGGACCGGTATGAGCAGCAAGCGGATACTTTCCGCATTATGGAGATAGAGAAGCTGATATCTTATATTTTCCTTACCTTTATCCTGATGATAGCTTGCTTTAATGTAATAGGCTCCTTGTCCATGCTGATTATAGATAAGAAGGCAGATGTAGTGACATTGCGCAATTTGGGGGCCAGCGACAAGCTGATCACGCGTATATTCCTGTTCGAGGGGCGTATGATTTCACTGATAGGTGCGGTGGTTGGTGTGATACTGGGGCTGATCCTTTGCTTTATCCAGCAGGAATTCGGATTGCTTTCGCTGGGAGGTGGTAATTCCGGCGGTAATTTTGTGGTGGATGCCTATCCCGTCAGTGTCCATGTATGGGATATTGTTATAGTCTTTGCCACTGTGCTGGTGGTGGGCTTTCTTTCCGTGTGGTATCCCGTGCGTTATCTCAGCCGCAGGTTGCTGGGCAGGTAATTTATTTATTATTGTTGATACGGCTGATGTTTGTCGGTTTGTACGGTACGGCTTGGCTGCTTTCTTTGTTTTTATTCTTTTCGTCTTTTGGCCTTATGGCTTTATCTGGTTAAGTCTTTTCTTCTTTGTGGTTAACCTTGTTTTACCTTATGGTTAAGCTCTTTTTTATGGTTGTGTACTATAGTCTCTTGCGGTGGTTTGTACAGTCTGATATAGTGGACTGTATAAACTCTTGCAGTAGACTGTACAGTCCACTGCCGGAGTCTGTAGTAGTTAACTGTATGATAAGGGTTAGCTATAAGGAAAAACGACCTTAATCGTCGGAGCAATAGGGCTTGGTACAAGCTTCTTTCCAGGGCGTTTCAGATCTTCTACTTTCAGGGTCCTCAAATCAATTCGTAGCTGCTCACCTGAATAGGCATATCCAGATTATGCAGCACCTTCTCCAGCAAAATGCCTTCCCGATTATCATATTCATAGCCGAAAGTGGCGCGGATGCCTTGAAGGATAAACTGTGTGGCGCGGTCCAAGGCGATAGGAAGACTGTCGCCTTGTATCAGTGAGCCGGTTATCACACTGGTAAATGTATCGCCTGTGCCGGGATAGTGTGCGGGCAGGTAGGGACACGTTACTTTCCAATAGCGGTTTCCCTGTCTGTCATAGGCGTAAACGGAAGTTTTGCGAGGATCTCCCTGTACGGGCACGCTGGTGATAATAACGATACCGGGGCCGTGCTCCGAAATTTCATGCAGGTAAGCTTTTAGTTCTTCGTCTGTATTCTCCGCTTTATAGGGTTTGTCCAGCAAATAGAACAGTTCGGTCATATTGGGCGTGATGACATCTGCTTTCCGGATGAGGTGACGCATTTCCAGAATCATTTGTTCGTCAAAATTGGTATATAGCTTTCCGTTGTCTCCTAATACGGGATCTATCATGACCAGGCTGTCGGACTGGCGGAAATCATCAATGAACCCGGATACGATTTGTATCTGGCGGGGAGATCCCAAGTAGCCCGTATAAATAGCATCGAATTGTACGCCAAGTTGTTTCCATTCACTGATAATCTTGGGCATCTCGTCCGTGAGGTCCAAAAAAGAGAAGTGCGGGTATTGGGTGTGGCTGGACAATACGGCTGTGGGCAGAGGGCAGACTTGAAAGCCCATGGATGAGAGGATAGGGATAACGACGGTGAGGGATACCCGCCCTGCACCGGACAGATCGTGTACCGCAGCTATCTTCTTTACTTTATTTGTATACATATCTTCATGAATTAAGCGTTATGGATGGTATATATAACAGGTAAACCGGAAGAAAGTTATTCCAATGCTATGCTTTTTACCTTTATGTCTTGCCGGCCCAAGAAGATGGAAGCGGATTCCTCAAACTTGTTTTCGCTTTCTGTGGTGAGGAAGCGGCAGTTTCCTCCTTTATCGCAGCGTGCGTCCATTTCCGGATGGCGGTTTAAATAGTCTCGCAGGCTCCGGGCCACATATTCCCCTTGTGAAATGATGCGGATAGGTTCAGGCGTAAATTGCTTTATTTTATCCAGTAGTAGCGGATAATGGGTACATCCCAATATGATGGTGTCAATCATCGGATCTTTATCCAGCAGCCGGTTGATATGTTGTTTGACGAAATAGTCGGCTCCTTCCGATTGATATTCATTATTCTCTACCAAGGAAACCCACATGGGACAGGCTTCTCCTGTTACCACAATGTCGGGAGATAACTTATGTATTTCCAAAAGGATAGGATTCGGATTTGATGGTACCGGCTGTGGCCAGTATACCTACGTGCCGGCTTCGGGTGATTTCTCCTATACATTCTGCTGTAGGCCGGATGACACCGAGTACTCTGCGGGTAGCGTCTATTACCGGAAGATTGATCTGCTGGATGGTGCGTAAGGCTTTTGCCGATGCTGTGTTGCATGCCAATATCACCAAAGGACATCCCAGTTCAAACAGTTTGCTTACGGCTTGCAGGGTAAATTCGTAAACAACTTCAAAAGAGCGCGGCCCGTACGGACAGCGTGCGCTGTCTCCCAAATAGATATAATCATACTCAGGCATCAGTCCGCGTATTTTGTCCAGAATGGTCAGACCGCCGTAGCCGGAGTCGAATACACCGATGGGACCGGTTGAAGGGAGGATAGATGGGATCATGGCAGTATAGCTATATAATACAGGCACGGATTACACGGATGTTCACGGTTCTGAAACCTGTGAAATCTGTGTAATCCGTGCCTGTAAAGGTCCTTAACTTAATTATTTGATTCCTACTTTAGCTTTGACAGCAGCAGTTACATCTGTAGACTGCGCTTCATTTACGTAGGGAATTTTCTGTTCTGTTCAAATCGAAGATATAAGTATATCCACCTTCCTGGCCTACTGCTTTGATGGCGTCTTCAATTTTTCTTGTAGATAGGTTCCATCATATCAGCGTATGATTTCTGCAACTGTTGTTGTGCATCTTGTTGGAACTGCATTCCTTTTTCCTGTAATTCCTGCAATTCTTTCTGGCGTCTTTCCTGAATGTTCTTAGGAAGGTTGGCTTGTTCCTGTTGATATTCAGTATATTTTTGGTCAGTTCATCAGTTGCACGTTTCATTTCATCCTCGTATTGTTTCTGCATGGCTTGGATGTCGGTCTGGGCCTTTGTGAATTCCGGCATGACAGTAAGTACATCTGCGGATTTAATATGCCCGAATTTCTGAGCAAATACACTCATCGGAGCGATAAGTAAAAGTAGTAAAGCAATTTTTTTCAACATAGTTCTATTTTTTATTAGTTATTGCAAATTTGGATTATCGGTTGCAAATGTAGGAAATTAATTTGAATATCCTAATCTTGAGAGCACTTCATTGCTGATATCAATGCTTGGAGATGCGAAAATAATGCTTTGGGCGGAGCCTCTGTCCACTACTGCCGCATATCCTTTTTGCTCTGAAATCTGTTTTACCGCTTCATAGATTTTATCTTGAATTGGTGCGATCAATGCCTCTTGTTTTTGGCCATTTCTCCTTCGGGACCGAAATATTTCTTTCTCAGTTCGGCTGCTTCCTTTTCTTTTGCTACAATCGCTTCTTCTCTTTGCGTTTTCTGTGTCGGCCGACATGGGAAGCCGAGGCTTTCTGGTATTCTTTATAAAGTGCTTCCGCTTCTTTTGCTTTTGCTTCCACCTCACTTTGATATTGTTGTGAAGCTTGATTCAGTTGGGTATTCGCCTGTTCGTATGCAGGAATATTCTTCAGGATATATTCCATATCAATCAAAGCGAACTTTTTGAGCGCTGGCTGTGAATACACAAGCCACAAACAATAGAGATAATAGGATAGCCTTTTTTCATAATCACATTGTTTTTAGTTATTAAAACTCTTGTCCCAGGATAAAGTGGAACTGGCTTCCACTATACTGGCTGGATCCGTTAATCTTGTCGAAACCGTATGCCCAGTCAATACCCATCATACCAATCATCGGCAGGAAGATACGGACACCGACACCTGCCGAGCGTTTCAACTGGAACGGATTGAATTTGCTTACATCTGTCCATGCGTTACCTCCTTCAATGAAGCCTAATGCATAGATACTGGTCGAATTTTCCAGCATCAACGGGTATCTTAATTCTGCACCTAAACGTACGTAAGCATAGCCTTCACTACCATAAGGAGTCAATGAACCGTTTTCGTAACCACGCAGTGCAATGGTTTCGGAAGCGTAGCTGGTGCTATATCCTGTCATACCGTCACCACCCATATAGAATGTTTCAAAAGGTGATTTCTTGTACTGTTATAGTGACCCAGCAAACCGAACTCTGCACGTGTCATGATAACCGGACATTTCTGACCTCCTGTAAGAGCGGTATAGGTCTTTGATTTGAATTTCCATTTGTGGTATTCAATCCAGTTGAACATACTTGCCGCTTCATCATAATCATCTTTACCGTATACCGAGTAGTCCTTGTTACTGAACAATGAGTACGGAGGAGTCAGCTGTACGGAAGCCGAGAATTCAGAACCGCGACGCGGGAAAATCGGGTTATCCGTAGAGTTACGTGCCAAAGTCAGATTCAAACTCAGGTTGTTGCAATTACCGGTTGACATGTATTCTCCGTTGTTCAACTTGATATATAGGTAACTCCAGTCTTTCAAAATAAAGCGCTGGTAAGAAAGTTCAGCTGACAAGGTAAAATAGTCATCCGGCCATCTCAAACGCTTACCCCAACCGATAGATGCTCCATACATCTGGATAGATTTATCGGGGTCATAAAAAGACTCGTAGTTGTTATTATATCCGCCATAATAATTTCCATAACCGCTGTAATAATTGTAGTAATTATTCATATAAGCTGAGTTATAGTAGTTACTGCTGATATCTGTCTGTATGGAGTAGAAAGCCGAAACAGAGAATGAATTCGGACGTTTTCCGCCAAACCATGGGTCAAAGAACGATACACTATATGACTGGTAATAACTACCGTTGGTCTGTCCGCTGATGGTTAATGTCTGTCCATCACCTTGTGGCAGGAATCCGCGGTAGTTGTCACTCTTATGGAACAAGTTGGCCATAGAGAAGTTCGTGAACTTCAAACTTAATTTACCGATAACACCGGTCTGTCCCCAACCTGCCGAGAATTCTACCTGGTCGTTTGCTTTAGATTCCAGGTTCCAGTTGATGTCTACCGTACCGTTGGTCGGGTCCGGTTGTACATCCGGCTGGATATTTTCAGGGTTGAAGTGTCCCATCTGGGCTATCTCACGATAAGAACGTTCCAATGCTTCTTTGCTGAACAGATCTCCCGGCTTGGTTCTTAACTCACGGCGTACTACGTTTTCATACAAACGGTCGTTACCGTTGATACGCACTTTGCTGATAGAGGCCTGAGGACCTTCCTGAATACGCATTTCCAAATCAATGGAGTCGCCGTCTATGTTTACTTCTACGGGGTCAAGGTTATAGAAAACGTATCCTTTATTATAGTAGTAGTTACCGATAGCATCTTCATCACCGGTCAGACGCTCGGTCATTAATTTCTGGTTATAAACATCTCCCTTTTTCATACGGAGCTGTTCGTTCAGCCAGTCCGAAGCATAAATGGTGTTACCTACCCAGGTCACGTTGCGCAGATAGTATTTGTCACCTTCTTCTATTTTCATGTACACGTCGACGGTACGGTCATCGTACGGAGAAACACTGTCCACAACAATTTGTGCGTCGCGGTAACCTAATTCGTTGTATTTGTCGATGATATGCTGTTTGTCTTCTTCGTATTTCTCTTCAATGAATTTTTTGGTACGGAAAAGGTTGACAAGTTTGTTTTTCTCATTCGTCTTCTTCATGACGCGTTTTAACTTCTTGTCACTTAACACGGTGTTGCCGTCAATGGTGATCTTGTGGACTTTCACCTTTTCTTTCTTGTCAATCATCACATCAACATCCACTTGGTCCTTATTGTCAGCCAAATCACGCTCTACGATGGTCACTTCGGCGTTTTTAAAACCTTTTTCATCGAAATGTTTCTTGATTAATATTTTAGCACGGTCTATCAAGTTGGGAGTAATCTGGCTTCCTTTTACCAAACCTAGTTTGGCTTCCAAATCTTCACGCTCGCTTTTCTTTACGCCGTGGTAACGAATGTCGGCAATACGTGGACGTTGGGCCAGGATGATTTTTTAAATAGATCTTGTCTCCAACAATTTTTTTCAGCTAGGATTTGTACATCCGAGAACAGTCCGTGTCGCCAATAACGTTTTACAGCTGTGGTGATGTCATCTCCCGGAACAACAATGGTCTGTCCTACCGATAGTCCTGAAAGTCCGATCAATACATAATCTTCATAGGTTTTTTACGCCTTCTACTTTGATTCCGCCGATTTCATACTTCTTGGGCGTTCCGGAATAAAGTATGACTGGATTGTCGTTTTCTTCTACGTTTGCTTCTTGGGCGTAACTGCCTGTTGAAAAGCAAAATAGGCATGTAAGCGTTAATAGTATAAGTGAAATACGATATAGCATTTTATCTAACTTTATATTTGTTCACTGGTTTTGCCGAAACGGCGTTCTCTTTTCTGATAATCATAAATGGCTTTGCAAAATTCTTCTTCGCGGAAGTCCGGCCAGAACGTTTCACAAAAATATAGTTCGGAATAAGCACATTGCCAAAGCAGATAGTTGCTAAGGCGGATTTCTCCTCCGGTACGTATAAGCAAATCCGGGTCGGGCATATAGTTTGTACTTAAATGTGCACTTATCAAATTGTCATCGATGTCCTCAATGGCTAGTTTGTCGTTTTGAATCTTGGCCGCTATTTGTCTTACCGCTTCTGT
>ENA-OQAB01001725-OQAB01001725.1-human-gut-metagenome-genome-assembly--contig:-NODE-1725-length-10076-cov-2.180722_pt1 | contig 10076 bp, 12 predicted proteins | sample MGYA00242490_ERZ504517 | MGnify/ENA primary metagenome ERZ504517 (study PRJEB26092, sample SAMD00036298) | human gut metagenome | host: Homo sapiens | study: EMG produced TPA metagenomics assembly of... | reverse complement strand
CGGGGTCTCGAAGCCGGCGGCAACGGTCTGTCCTTCCTCAACAGCCCGATTGATAACCACTCCGTCTATAGGGCTCGTGATCGTGGCATATTCGAGATTACGGTTTACCTTTACCATGGAGGCCTGACTCTGGTCGTAAGCGGCCTTCGCCTTCTCGTAATTATAGGTAGCCGTCTCATAATCCGTATCGCTAATCAATTGTTTCTCGTGAAGCACCTTGCTACGTGCGTAGTTCTTCTGTTGATACTCGAACTCCGTCTTGCTGCTCGCCAATTGCGCCTCGGCGGAACGAAGCTCGGCTTGGAGGTTGATCTTATCCATCTCGGCGATCAGTTGGCCGGCTTTCACCACGTCGTTATAATCAGCGTACAACTTATCGATGATACCGGAGACCTGCGTACCTACCTCAACCTCGGTAACGGGCTCTACCGTACCGGTGGCCGTAACCGTATTCGTGATCGTGCTGCGCCCTACTTTAGCGGTCTCCAGCTTGATCCCGCCTTTCGAGGATTTGCCCGTGAAAAGGAACACGCCCCCCGCAATGAGGATAACGGCAACACCGCCCATGATTAGTTTCTTCTTGTCCATATTCTGATTCTTTTTATTTCTGTTTTACGTTGTATTCTTGTTCAAAAGGCCCCCCACGACCTCCGTCGCAGGGTAACCTTGAAAAAAGAGAGTGGAGTAAATATATCCATTAGTGGGTTAATAATTCTCCGCAACCGGCTTCTTCTGATAAACATTCAGCAATTGAACGCTCATCAAGGCCATGTATTTCGCTTGTAGCTGCTCTTGCTGGGCGGTCAGATAATTGTTCTTCTCCGTCAATAGCTCAAGCGTATTTTTTCATACCGAGGCTGAATTGCTCATCGATCAAGTTATAGCTTTCTTTCACGTAACTCAAGCGTTCGGTAGCCGAGGTATATTGGGTCTGCGACGAGGTAGCGTCCAGATAGATCCCCTCCACGGTTTGCAGCAATTGTTTTTTGGGTATTCAGCAACTCCAACTGGCTGGTGGTAATCGCGTATTTCGCCTTGTTATAGGCCGTCTTATACTGACGGTTACTGAAGATAGGGATGCTGATCGTCAATCCGACACTCTCGTTGAAACTATTCCAGACCTGGCTACCGAAAGCGTAATCCGTTCCGGAAAGATGGCCGGTACCCAGCCCGGCGTTCATGGAGAGCGAAGGAAGGAAAGCACCTTTCGCCTTTTTCTTCTCCAGCTCGGCGATGTCCACGGCCAGCTCACTGCTCTTTATTTGCGGCATCACGGCCAGAGAGGTATTGTAAATCGTTTGCTTACTCGGAAGCGGGGTTAAGATATCTTTCTCCGTAAGCTCCGGCATCACCAATTCGATCTCTTCGGTTATATCCAGTTCTAGTAATTGCTTCAATTGCAACTTATAATTGTCTAGATTCGTCTGGGCTACGACCAATTGATATTTATCGGTGCTTAACTGGCTTTCCAACTGAGCCAAATCCACTTTCGAGATCGAACCGGCACGTAGCAACTCCACCGCACGATCCCGTTGCGCCGTAGATACCTCGACCGTATTTTGGTTGATACGAACGGACTCCATCGCATATAGTACCTGCATATAGGTCTGTATCAAGGAGATTTGGATATCATCCTCGTTTTGCTCGATACCCAGCTCATCGACGGTATTTTGTATTTCCTGTTGCTTGATCGCCTGTACACGTTGCCCTCCATCAAAAAGCGTCCATTTAGCGTTCAGCGCATAATTACCGCTATAGCTATTATTCGTAGCGGCGTCGCTCGAAGGATAATTCACGAATCCTTGGGTAACCGAAGCCGAAAGGGAAGGGAAAAGCTGTGCTTTCGCCTGCTTCGTATCCTCTATACCGGAAAGATGCGACACCTTGCTTTTCTTTACTTGGATATTATGCTCCAAAGCGTAATCCAAGCAAGCACGCAACGTCCATCGGGTAGGTTGCTCTTGTGCCTTACTCCCCACACAGAGGAAGAACAGACATGCGAATAATAAAGCGTATTGTTTCATATTGCCTTCGTTTTCTATCTTTTTACGAAAGCAAAACTATATTACCTTAAAAACATGGGCAACCAGACTAGAAAAAGGGGCTGTTTTCACCGATTAAACGGGCAATTCCATCGACATCGGGATTACCAATATAAAATAATACCCGCGATACCCGCCAAGATGATCATCAAGATAGGATGTACCTTGAATTTCCATGTTAGGATGAAAGCGGCACCAAAGATCAAGAAGCTCTTGTAGTCGATGAAGTTCTCTTTATTCATTAATAGCAAGGCAGCAGCGGCGATCAAACCGACCGTAGCCGGGCGCAATCCAAGGAAAGCCGCCTCTACATATTTATTATTCCGGAACTTAGCGAAGAAATAAGAGATCAAGAGAACCAATATGAAAGAGGGCAGACATACCGCGAATGTCGTCAAGCAAGACCCTAGGATACTCATCGTCTCCGAATACCCCGCATTATGCACCGCCGTATACCCTATATAGGTGGCGCTATTGATACCGATCGGCCCGGGTGTCATTTGAGAGATAGCGACAATATCGGTAAACTCCTGCAAGGAAATCCAACCATAGCGGTCCACCACGTCGGCTTGTATCAAGGATAACATCGCATACCCGCCACCAAAGCCCAATATACCGATCTTCAGATATACATATAATAATTGCAACCAAATCATATCAGCCCTTCTTATTTAAACCATACACCAAACCTCCGGCTATAGCCGCCAAGATAATCCAAGCGGGAGACACCCCACCCATCCAGATCAGCAATGCCGCCCCGACAGGTATGATCATTTGCACGTAACTCAACTTGATAGAGCGTGCGGTTGTCAGACAAGGCACGGCGATCAAGGCGACCACCGCCGGACGCAATCCCATAAACGCCTTCTCCACCCATACATTATCCTTTACCTGCGTAAAGAATAACGCGATCAAGAGCATGATTACAAAAGAAGGGAGAATCGTGCCCAAGGCACAAACAAAACCGCCCCATGTCTTCTTCAGTTTATAACCCACGAAGATCGCTATATTCACGGCGAAAATACCCGGCAACGATTGGGCCACGGAGAAAACGTCGATAAAGTCCTCTTTCGTCATCCACCCCCGGTCCACCACATCCCGCTGGATAAGCGGCAACATGGCGTATCCACCTCCGATGGTAAACATACCGATTTTCACGAATGTCAGAAAAAGCGTCCAATACATACCCTTATCTGTTTACGTTGGCTAACGTCCTAAAAGCCTATTGTAAGTTTCTTTATTATTAATAATCTGAAGCGCTTTCTGGTAACTCGGATTATCATCATTGATAATCTGGAAGTACTGCGCCATATCATAGAGATCCCGTGCGATAAGCGCCTTGATCTGAAGCATGATCAACGGCTTCGAACGATTATATTGCTCTTCCTCAAACTCAATCTTCTCATCGCCGGCCATCTTCAGAAGCTCCTCCATGATATCCTCTCCGACCACGAAACCTTGCTTATACTGCTGGAATTTCGGATATTTAGCCATCATCTGGTTCCGATTACGATCCAGATAATTCATGGACACCCGATTGACCAAACCGGAAGCTACCAGTTTCCGGTGATAATCCGTATAGCGAGTCGTATCTACCGGGATGAACACGTCCGGCATAATACCTCCACCTCCATATACGGTACGCTCGGTAACCAAAGTGTTATACTTCATTGAATCCGGGAAATGAATGCTATCGGCACTCATCAACTCCCCCGGTTATAACGGTCGATCAGATCATGGTGGTACTCCTCCATCTTCCCGTTCTCGTAAGGCTTTTGTATACAACGTCCGGTGGGTGTATAGTAACGGGAAACCGTCAAACGAATCATGGAACCATCCGGCAGGGGAATCGGTTTCTGTACCAAACCTTTGCCAAAGGTACGGCGACCTACGATCACTCCACGGTCCCAATCTTGAATAGCGCCGGAGACGATCTCGCTGGCCGAAGCCGAGGACTCGTCCACCAGAACGACCAAACGTCCCTCTTGGAATTGTCCACGAGCGGTAGAGTTCGCCTCCTCACGAGGTTGCTTACTCCCTTTCGTATAAACGATCAACCGGTTTTTATCCAAGAACTCATCCGCTAACTCTATGGCGATATTCAAATATCCCCCGCCATTTCCCTGCAAATCCAGAATCAAGTTCTTCATGCCCTGTTTCCGGAGCTTCTCCAACGCCTCCCTGAATTCATCGGCGGAAGAAGCGGCGAAACGGTTCAACTTAATATAACCGGTATTCTTATCCGCCATATAAGCGGCATCCAGACTATACACGGGAATCTTACCGCGAACGATCTTGAAATCCATCAATTCCGGCGACTTGCCTCGCTTTACTTTCACACGCACCTCGGTACCTTTCGGTCCGCGTAGTTTCTTCATGATATCGGTAGTCTTCATCTTCACGCCGGCGATCAAGGTATCGTCTACTTGGATAATACGGTCGCCCGCCATCAACCCCACCTTCTCAGAGGGACCTCCGGGGATTACCTGAATCACGTAAAGCGTATCCGTCAACATATTGAACTGTATGCCGATACCATCGAAATTGCCTTGTAAAGGCTCGGTCATCTCTTTCGTCTCCTCCGGGTCCATATAATTGGAATGAGGGTCTAGCTTATCCAACATGCCGACTATAGCGTCTTCCACCAACTTCGTCTCGCTAGTAGAGTCGACATATAGATTAGATATAGCGAATAAAGCCAATTGGAGCTTCCGGGCATCCATATTCGCTTTTTGCGCTGTCGCTCCGGTAAACACACCTAGAACGATCAGCAGGGATAAGACGATTCTTTTCATCAGATATATTCGTTTCATAATTTTCAATACAATCTCGTCTCTTTAGGGACGAATTGGGAAATGTCTTTGCCGTAGCGTAACAACTCACGGACAATACTTGAGCTAATATGCGTATGCTCCGGTTCCGTAAACAAGATAAAAGTCTCGATACCCGTCAACTTACGATTCACGTCCGCGATCGTCTTCTCATATTCGAAATCATTGACCGTACGGATTCCTCTTAAGATAAAGCCGGCTCCGACCTCTTTAGCGAAATCCACCGTCAATTGATTATATGACATGACTTTCACCCTTGGATTATCCTTGTATAGATTCCAGATCGCTTCCATCCGCTTCTCCAAGGAGAAATAGGTAAGCTTCTTATCGTTGATACCGATCGAGATCACGATCTCGTCCACCAGTTCCAACCCACGCCTTACCAAGGATTGATGCCCGATCGTAAAAGGATCGAAGGTACCGGGAAAAAGCGCAATACGTTTATTTTCAATTGATGACATCTTCTTCAACCACTAAGTTATCGATAATAAAGTTCTGTCGCTCCATGGTATTCTTCCCCATATAGAACTCGAGCATATCTTTCACGAGGTCCTCTTTCTTCATTGTCACCGGATCAAGGCGTATATCCTTGCCGATAAAATGCTTGAACTCATCGGGAGAGATCTCTCCCAGACCTTTGAATCGGGTGATCTCCGGATTCTTCCCGGCAGCGGCTATGGCAGCCAAGCGTTCCTCCTCTGAATAACAATACCACGTCTTCTGCCGGTTACGTACTCGGAATAATGGGGTTTGCAAGATATAAACATGATTACGCTTAATCAAATCGGGGAAGAATTGCAAGAAGAAGGTAATCAACAATAAACGGATATGCATCCCGTCCACGTCGGCATCTGTCGCGATAATCACCTTATTATACCGCAAACCTTCCAAGCCATCCTCAATATTCAAGGCCGCTTGAAGCAAGTTAAACTCCTCGTTCTCGTAAACGATCTTCTTTGTCAAGCCATAACTATTCAAAGGCTTACCCCTCAAACTAAATACAGCTTGGTAATTCGGGTTACGGCTCTTCGTGATAGAACCGCTAGCCGAGTCACCCTCCGTGATAAAGATACTGCTTTCCTCTAGCAAATCCCCTTTCGAATCGGTCAGGTGAATCCGGCAATCCCTTAGTTTCTTATTATGTAAATTCGCTTTCTTCGCACGCTCGCGGGCCAGCTTCCGTAACACCGGCGATCGCCTTGCGCTCTTTCTCGGACTCCAAGATCTTCTTCAGCAAAAGCTCCGAAGTCTCCATATTCTTATGCGAAATAGTTATCCAGGTCATTCTTGATGAAATCACCGATAAACTTCGCTACCGTAGGGCCGTCCGGTCCTATATCTTTCGAGCCGAGCTTGGTCTTTGTCTGGCTCTCGAATACAGGCTCCTCCACTTTTATGCTGATAGCGGCCACGATACCCGCACGAATATCCGAATACTCGAAATTCTTATTGTAATATTCCTTGATGACACGACCTACAGACTCCTTGAAAGCGGAAAGGTGCGTACCGCCTTGGGTGGTATGCTGGCCGTTCACGAACGAATAATATTCCTCTCCATATTGGTTGCTATGCGTGATAACCACCTCTATATCCTCCCCTTTCAGGTGGATGATCGGGTAAAGAGGCTCGGTGGTCATATTCTCGTTCAACAAATCCACCAGACCGTTGCGGGAATAGAAACGCTTGCCGTTGTAAATAATGGAAAGTCCCGAGTTCAAGAAGACATAGTTCTTTAATAGCCCCTCGATAAACTCGTCCTTATAATGATAATCCTTAAAGATCTCCCGATCCGGGACAAAAAACACCTGCGTACCGTTCGCCTCCCCGGTCGGTTGGATATCCGATTCCTCCGTGACGATCGCTTTACTATATTCCACCCGCTTACACTCTCCGTCACGGTAGCTGGTTATCAAGAAATAACTACTCAAGGCATTCACAGCCTTGATACCCACACCATTCAAACCCACGGATTTCTTAAACGCCTTGCTATCGTATTTAGCGCCGGTATTCATCTTGCTAGACACATCCACGACTTTACCCAGAGGGACACCACGGCCATAATCCCGTACGGCTACCGTACCTTCCTCGATAGTCACCTCGATACTTTTGCCATACCCCATCATGTACTCGTCGATAGAGTTATCCAGCACCTCCTTCAACAACACATAGATACCATCATCGGCATAGCTACCGTCCCCCAGTTTTCCGATATACATACCGGGACGCCGGCGGATATGCTCCATCCAGTCCAGTGTCTTGATGTCATCATCGTTATATTCCGTAGGTTGTTGTATCGTTGAATTCAGCTCATCCATATCTCTTATAACTTTTTAATATATGCTCTTCTTGATTTATGATGCTCTCGCTTAAAATAATCCCATTGCGCTTGTACGGCGCTATTCGTCTCCAGCTCCGGGTTACTCTCGGCGTAAACGGCACCGATACGCTTATAGACAGGAATCAAGTCATTAAATAATAAAGCGTTCACGCCTTTACTTTGATATTCCGGCAAGACTCCTGTCAAATACAGGTCGATTACTTTCGGTTTGCTCTTCAACGCTTTCAGCAAATGAATCCACCCGAAGGGTAACATATGCCCACGAGCCTTTTGTAAGGCTCTCGATAGGTTGGGCAGGGAGATGCCAAAGCCAACCACCGCATTATCCTCTTCCCTTACGATCAGCGTTACCAAATCATAACGCAGCATAGGGATATACATATTGATATAATAATCGATCTGCTTCTCGGTCAATTGCGCGAAACCATACAAGGGAGCGAAAGCCGCGTTCAATGTATGGAATACCGGACGGGCGTAAGGCATAATCTCCTTAGCGTTCTTGAACTTCAGCACCTTCAATCCGTATTTCTTCTTCACGATCTCGCCGATACGCAAATGCTTCTCGGGAACGCCATCCGGTATATAGATCTTAAATTCATGCCAATCTTGATCCTTTCCGTATCCGATACGCTCCACTTGCTTGGGGTAATAGGGATAATTATAAATTGTAGCCATCGTACCGATCTGATCGAAACCCTCGATCAACATACCCTCGTGATCCATATCGGTAAAGCCCATCGGACCGTGGATCTCCTCCATGCCTTGTTCGCGGGCCCATTTCTCGACAGCACCGAAAAGGGCATCAACCACCTCGTCATCATCAATTAAAATCAACGAAACCAAAGCGGGCACGTTTCTGTCCCCAAGCCTCGTTACTCGGGCGATTCACCATACCAGCGATACGGCCTACCACCTTCCCGTCCTTATAGGCAAGGAAGTAAATAGCGTCGCACACCTCGAACGCCGGATTTTTCTTCTTATCCAGCGTCATCATCTCTTCCTCTATTAAACCCGGTACGTGATAGGGATTACCCTTGTATAATTCGATATTGAACTTGACAAATTTCTTAAGCTCCTTCTTACTGGTAACTTCTCTTATCTCTACGCTCATCGGTAATTTTATTTAAGCGGCAAAGTTACATAAATAATCTTTTATCATGGCATTATAAAACAAATTTATACCTTTGTAAACTCAGATTCATAGCATACCATGAAAAAAATAGTTATTAAATTAATATTGGCATTTATCATGTTTGAAGGAACCTCTTGTATAAACGATCCTATTATAATCAGCCCCGATCTGGCGTTTCGGGCGGAAGCTACTACAGGGGAGGGATCGATTTGGCCATCCCGATCGCAATACACTTTTCTGGGTAGATATTGAAGGAAAGACGTTATATGAGTATATACCGGACTTGCAAAACTGCCGTTCATGGCAGTTCGACCGGCATGGTCTCTACCGTCGTACCGGAAACGGACAGTACGGTAGTCGTACGCTTTACAAAACGAGATCATACGTGTAAACCTAACGGATGGGAACACGGCATCTATCGCCCCAATCCCGGACAATAACGGGAAGATTCGTTGCAACGATGGGAAATGCGACCCGTCCGGACGCTTATGGATCGGCACCATGGGATTTGGCGCGCCTAAAGGGGCTGCCAGCCTTTATTGTGTATGGGCAGACGGAACCGTCGAAACAAGTTGACAAAAGTCACGATCTCCAATGGGATCGTATGGTCCGCCAACAAGAAATACATGTATTACAACGACACACCTACCCGTAAGATCATACGTTTCCGGTATGACGATAGCTCCGGTGACATATTGTACGATGGCGTAGCCGTAAATATACCCGAGGGCACCGGCTCCCCGGATGGAATGACGATAGATTGCAACGACAACCTTTGGGTGGCTCAATGGGGAGGTGGCGGTGTTTATTGTTACAATCCCTATACCGGCGACCTGTTGACAAAAATTGTCGTACCGGCCCCCCACGTAGCGTCATGCGCTTTTGGAGGGGATAAGCTCGACACGCTTTATATAACGACCGCCCGTGCTGGATTGAGTGAGGAACAGCTTGAGGAATATCCACTAAGCGGTAGCGTATTCTGTTGCAAGCCCGGAGCGAAAGGGGTGCCGGCGAATTGTTTCCATTAAGAATCCGCGAGCTTAATAAATCTAATTAACACAATTGTCAACCAAATATCAATTTAAATTGTTTCCTTTGTAGACATGGCGTGCAAAAGACGAGGTGTGCCCCGTCTCCACAAAAACAAATGCAAATAATTATACAGAATGGCAAAGAATAGACCAGCAAAAAAAGATAACAATAAGGAGAAAAAAGGAAAAAAAGGACAAAGGTGTTGGTAAACGTATGAAAAAAGAAGCGATGATCCAAGCCATCATTTCCGTTTTCCAATCCTCTCCCCAAGGAACCTTTCAACTATAAACAAATCAGCAAGATCATCGGAGTCGAGAACCAAGTGCAGAAATTGCAGGTGGTAGACATCCTGTATGACTTGTCCGCCGAGGATATCATCACCGAGATCGACCGTGGCCGTTACCGTCTCAACGGATTGGGCACCCTAGCCATAGGAACTTTCGCACGCCGTAGCAATGGAAAGAATTCTTTCATCCCCGAAGACGGAGGTACGCCGGTATTTATCGCCGAACGTAATTCCGGGCATGCCATGGATGGCGACAAGGTGAAAGTACAGCTTTTCGCCAAACGTAAAGGTGCCGAGCCGGAAGGTGAGGTCGTGGAAATCCTTGAGAGCAAGGAGCGTACTTTCGTAGGTAACTTCAAGTAGCTAAAGGCTTTGCCTTCTTGATTACGGAAAACAAGACGTTGGGCTAACGATA
>ENA-OQAB01001724-OQAB01001724.1-human-gut-metagenome-genome-assembly--contig:-NODE-1724-length-10076-cov-3.385968_pt1 | contig 10076 bp, 13 predicted proteins | sample MGYA00242490_ERZ504517 | MGnify/ENA primary metagenome ERZ504517 (study PRJEB26092, sample SAMD00036298) | human gut metagenome | host: Homo sapiens | study: EMG produced TPA metagenomics assembly of... | reverse complement strand
TTTGTCCTTCAGACTAAAAATTACTTTTTGCTTTTATGTCTGTTCTTTCTTAGTCTTTTTTTACGCTTGTGCGTAGACATTTTATGTCTTTTTTTCTTCTTTCCGCTTGGCATAGCTTCAAAATTTTATGGGTTAATACTAATTGTTTATTATTTTTTCACAGCAATGGTGAATGTCTTGGCAGGTTTAAAAGCCGGAATGTTGTGTTCCGGAATGATGATAGTAGTGTTCTTTGAGATGTTACGAGCTGTTTTCTGAGCTCTTTTCTTCACTACAAAACTACCAAACCCGCGGAGATAAACATTTTCATCTTTAGATAAAGATGCCTTCACTGCGTCCATGAACGCTTCAACGGTTGTAAGTACTGTGACTTTGTCAATTCCGGTGTTCTTTGTAATTTCGTTTACAATATCAGCTTTAGTCATTTTTTCTTAAAAAAAAATATTATTACTATAGTTTTCTAATTTTTTGGACTGCAAATATATAGCTTTTTGGCGGCTCTAAAAAATATATTCTGGACATTTTTTGAAAAAAGTCAAAGCATTAAGCTTTGTTAGACTGAAAAAACCTGTATTTTTGTTCTTTCGAAAAAAGGACTGCATCCTTTTGGGGTATGGAACTATATATGAATAGATTGACTGAAATTTTATTGGATTGGTATGCGGACAATAAACGCGATTTGCCTTGGAGGGATACTGCCGATCCTTACCGGATATGGATTTCTGAGATTATTTTACAGCAGACGCGAGTGGCGCAAGGATATGAGTATTTCCTTCGTTTCATCCGCCGTTTTCCTGATGTGGAAACTTTGGCTTCGGCTTCGGAAGACGAGGTTTTGAAATATTGGCAGGGGATTGGGATATTACTCTCGTGCCCGTAATCTGCATGCCGCTGCCAAGAGTATGAACGGTAAGTTTCCGGAAAGCTATCAGGAAGTCCGTGCCTTGAAAGGAGTAGGGGACTATACGGCTGCCGCTATTTGTTCCATAGCCTATAATATGCCTTATGCGGTAGTGGACGGAAATGTATATCGTGTGCTTTCCCGCTATTGGGGTATCGACACTCCTATTGACTCTACGGAAGGGAAGAAAACCTTTTTTGCAGCTTTAGCCGATGAAATGCTTGATAAATCCCGGCCGGCTGCGTATAATCAAGCCATAATGGATTTCGGGGCTATTCAGTGTACGCCACAGTCGCCTAATTGTATGTTTTGCCCTTTAGCGGATAGTTGTACCGCTTTATCGAAAGGGCAGGTTATGCAGCTTCCCGTGAAGCAGCATAGGATAAAGACGTCTAACCGTTACTTTAATTATATATATGTACGCATGGGCGCGTGTACCTTTATACATAAACGAACGGCCGATGATATTTGGAAAAATTTGTTTGAGTTGCCATTGGTTGAAACAGACAGGGATTTATCGGAAGATGAGTTTTTGTCATCGGTTTCCTTTCGCTCACTTATGGCGGAGGGGGAGATACCGGAAGTACGTTCGGTGCTTCGGAATGTGAAACATGTTTTGTCTCATCGTGTGATTTATGCTAACTTTTATGAAGTTGTTTTGCCGGAGAATTCTCGTTCTTTTTCGGAATATCAGTGTATCGGAATGGAAGATTTGGAGCAATATCCGGTATCTCGTTTAGTACATGCTTTTTTGGAGAAGTATGTATAAAAGTTGGCTGTATTCTTGCATGATGTTGTTATTCTCGTTAATTTTGGCAACAAATTTTAAAGTTGAAAGCGTATGTCAGTAAATAAAGTGATATTATTAGGAAATGTAGGCAGAGACCCTGAGGTGAGATACCTTGATACCGGTGTAGCTGTCGCTACTTTCCCTTTGGCTACTTCAGACCGTGCCTATACATTGGCAAATGGAACGCAAGTTCCTGAACGTACGGAGTGGCATAATCTTGTCCTTTGGCGCGGACTGGCGGAAACGGCTGAGAAATACGTGCATAAGGGAGACAAGCTTTATGTGGAAGGTAAAATACGGACTCGTTCGTATGATGATCAGACCGGTGCGAAACGCTATGTAACAGAAATTTTTGTGGATAACATGGAAATGCTCTCTGCGAGAAGCGCAGTGCCCGGAACCGCGCCGCAGGCCGGTATGCCCGGACAAACGGGTGCTCCCGTACAGTCAACACAATCGCAGGTTACTCCTGCGCAAAATAATCCGACGGACGATTTACCGTTCTAATTGTTTAACTAAAACCAAAATCTTTGGACCCAGACGCTTATTTATGCCAGTTGGCGGATATATTTAACGGTATAACCGTACATGCTCCTTCTGTTTCGGCTATTATAGCCATTGTATTGGCAGGTGTGCTTTTACTTGCTTCCGGTTTTGCTTCGGCTTCCGAAATAGCATTCTTTTCACTCTCGCCGTCCGATTTGAATTCTGTTGAAGAGGGGAAACACCCTTCTGACGGGAAAATCAAAAATCTATTGGATGATACAGAACGATTGTTAGCCACGATACTGATTACGAACAACTTCGTGAATGTAACGATTATCATGCTCTGCAATTTCTTTTTATGAATGTGTTCCAATTCCATTCAGCCATTGCGGAGTTTTTAATCCTGACGGTTGTATTGACTTTTCTGTTGCTGCTTTTCGGTGAGATTATGCCGAAGATTTATTCGGCGCAAAAAACATTGGCTTTTTGCCGTTTTGCAGCTCCCGGTATCATGGCATGCCGTTCCATATTCTATCCGTTATCGTCAATACTGGTACGCTCTACTTCGTTTCTTAATAAGCATTTTGTGCGTAAGAATCATAATATTTCAGTAGATGAACTTTCGCATGCGTTGGAGTTGACGGATAAAGCCGAGCTCTCGGAAGAAAATAATATTTTGGAGGGCATCATTCGCTTTGGTGGTGAAACGGCCAAGGAAGTCATGACATCGCGTTTGGATGTGGTTGACTTGGAAATCCGTACTCCTTTTAAGGATGTGTTGAAGTGTATCGTGGAGAATGCTTATTCGCGTATTCCCGTTTATGCGGAGACGCGTGACAATATAAAGGGGGTGCTCTATATCAAGGACTTGCTCCCTCATCTGAATAAGGGGGATAATTTCCGTTGGCAGTCATTGATTCGTCCGGCGTATTTTGTTCCGGAAACCAAGATGATTGATGATTTGTTGCGTGATTTTCAGGCAAACAAGATTCATATCGCTATTGTGGTGGATGAATTCGGAGGAACGTCGGGTATTGTCACGATGGAAGACATTATTGAAGAGATTGTGGGCGAGATTCGTGATGAATACGATGATGAAGAGCGTACATATGCTGTACTCAATGACCATACATGGGTGTTTGAGGCTAAAACACAACTGACGGATTTCTATAAGATAACCAAGATAGATGAAGAAACCTTTGATGAGGTGGCAGGTGACGCCGATACTTTGGCGGGGCTTTTGCTTGAGTTGAAAGGGGAGTTCCCGGCACTTCATGAGAAAGTGACCTATGATTGTTATGAATTTGAGGTTCTTGAAATGGATAACCGCCGTATCTTAAAGGTGAAGTTTACAATTAATGAGCCGGTTCGGGAAGGTACTGAAACAGAGAAATAATGCCCGTTTTTAAACAATATACAGAGAATTCATACAGATGGGGTATCTGGAAAACAAGTGAAAGCCTGGAAGAAATGCTTGCCTTACTTCCTCATAAAGGGAAATATGAAGAGGGTATCGGGAAATTTGCAGCCGGTTCTCGTAGATTGGAGTGGCTGGCTGTGCGTGTGTTGTTGTATACAATGCTTGGTGAGGAGAAAGAAATACGCTATTATTCTAATGGAAAGCCTTATTTGGCAGACGGCTCTTTTTCTATCAGTATTTCGCATACAAAAGGTTATGTTGCTGTCTTATTAGGTGAGCCAAAGAAAGAAGTAGGTATTGATATCGAGTATTATAGCGGACGGGTACGGAAAGTGGCGCATAAATTTATGCGTGCGGATGAACAAGAATCACTATTCAGAGGTACGGAAACTTGGTCGTTGTTACTTCACTGGTCTGCAAAAGAAACCATGTTTAAATGTATGAATGCTTCCGATGTCGATTTTCGGGAACATTTGCATGTAATGCCTTTTATAGTTGACGAACAAGGAGTATTCTCCGCTGCGGAATATCGTACAGCGGAGAAACGGCATTTTCAGATTCACTACTACTTGTTTCCGGATTTTGTACTAACGTTGAGCTTGTAGTTTATTAAACGTGAACACCTCTTAGGACAATCCGTCTCCATTCCGGATGTTTGTGAATATAACCCGCTATAAATGGGCATAAAGGAATCAAACGGAGTTGCTGCCTTTCAATGTCCTGCAATGTTTTTTCAACAAGCTGGCTGCCAATACCTCTGCCGCCTAAACCGGCGGGAACTTCTGTATGCGTTAGAAATATTTCGCCATTAATTGATTTAATATACTCTATTCTTGGGGTATACTTTTCGACATGGAACTCATACTGATGGCGCTCCTTGTTGTCTATTAATTCATAATTTTCTGCCATAATTGTAAATGCTGATGTTTAGTCATATAACATTCATTATGGCAGAAAAGTTTTTTTACAGCCTTTCCAACTGCACTGTGAAGTGACGCATTAACGGAGCTTCCCAGGCGATGCGTACTCCTCTGGTAATTGTTTCACGCCTATCATATACATTTTTAAGCGCGGCGGCGATTACATTCATGTGGTTATCCGTGTATACGCGGCGTGGAATGGCCAGTCGGAGTAAATCCAATCCGTTGAAGCGGTTTTCACGGGTAACGGGATCACGGTCGGCAAGTAGATAACCGATTTCACACCCGCGTATTCCGGCTTCCAGATATAGCTCGACGGTCAAAGTCTGCGCAGGAAACTCTTCTTTAGGAACATGTGTCAAAACTTTGGGAGCATCTACAAAAATCGCGTGTCCTCCGGCGGGACGTTGATACGGTATTCCGTATTCATTTAATTTTTTAGCCAGGTATTCTATTTGGCGAATACGGGTTTCAAGATTATCGAATTCGGTGTTTTCATCCAAGCCGATAGCGAGTGCATTCATATCGCGACCGTTCATACCGCCATAAGTAAGGTAACCTTCGAATTGTACACAGAATCCTTTTGCTCCTTCATACCAGTCCTGACGGCGGGTTGCGATAAATCCTCCCATGTTTACGATGCCGTCTTTCTTGGCACTCATGGTCATACCGTCTGCAAGAGCGAACATCTCTTTGGTTATTTCCTTTATACTCTTGTCTTTGTAACCTTCCTCACGTGTTTTAATGAAATAGGCGTTTTCGGCAAAACGGGCAGAGTCGAACAGAACAGGTTTGTTGTACTTGTCCGCGATATTTCGGACTTCGCGCAAGTTTTGCATGGAAACCGGTTGCCCGCCGGCTGTATTGTTGGTGATGGTAACAATGATGAATGGTATGCGGTCATTATGTTCTTCTAAGGCCTTTTCCAGTTTTGCAGGATCTACGTTACCTTTAAAGGGAATTTCCAGTTGTGTTTGTCGCGCTTCGTCTATTGTGCAGTCCAGTGCGATTGCCTTTCGGCTTTCAATATGCCCTTTGGTGGTATCAAAATGCGAATTTCCCGGTACAATATCTCCAGCGTGCACCAGATGAGAGAATAAAACATTTTCGGCGGCACGTCCTTGATGTGTAGGAATGATATATTCAAAACCTGTCAGCCGGGTAATAACTTCTTTCAGATTGAAGAAAGAGGAAGCGCCGGCGTAACTTTCATCTCCGAGCATGATACCGGCCCATTGTCGATCGCTCATGGCTCCTGTTCCCGAATCGGTGATAAGGTCGATATAAACTTGTTCTGATTTTAGTTGAAAAACATTGTAATGAGCTTCTTTCAACCACTGTTCACGCTCCTGGCGGGTGCTTTTACGGATAGGCTCCACCATTTTGATTTTCCATGATTCGGCGAATGGTAATTCCATAGATTCTTTTTTATAAGTTCGACAATAGGTCAACGGATGAATCCGTTTTTGCGTTTTATGTGCCGAATATAAGGATTTTATAGATGATTGGCAATGTTTTTTGTGACTTTTTGTAAAACAAATGTCCGGACGAATCACTTCGGCCGGACATCATTTAAATAAACTTGGCAGAGTTTATTCTCTTTTTACTTTCTTTGAAAGAGTTTTGATGAATGAAATGATTGGATAGAATTTATCCGGCTCATTAGACTCAACGCTTTTTCCTCGAAAGCAATGATAAGATAACGCATGGCAGGTCTTCTGACTTGTTTCTGTTGCAGACAGCCTTCCCGGACAACATATCCAGTGGCATGGAGAGAGAATTTATTGTCTGCAACATTATGTGAAACTTACAGCAGCGGGACTGTTCAGGACTTACACCTGATTCCCTTTTAATTGCCCCCTTTGAAAAAAAAAGGGCAAACCAATGCATTGCAAAGATAATGAAAAAAGTAACAAACAAAACCGAATAAGAGAATTTATTTCTCCTTTGCCAATGTAAATACAAACTCCAGTCCGCCACCTTGATTATTTTTGGCGGAAATTGTTCCGCCATGAATGATGACGGCATTTTTTACGATGGCAAGTCCTAAGCCCGTACCGCCTAATTTTCGCGAACGTCCTTTATCTACGCGATAAAAGCGTTCGAACAAACGATTCAGATGCTCCGGTGAAACTCCTATTCCTGTATCCGCAAAACTGAAATAATAGAAGTTCTCATCTTCACGGAAACAATTGATGTTGATGTGAATATCGGTGCCGGCATAGGCTATGGCATTATCCATCAGATTGCGGAATATGGAGTATAGCAGTGAGTAGTTGCCTTTTAACTGTATTTTGGGTTGTAAGCTGTTGACTACCGTAATACGCTTTTCTTCCAGTTCCAATGATACTTCATTGACTATATTGGTGACAAGCATGCTGATGTCTACCTTTTCCATATCAATCATATTGGCGGCTTCATCCATACGCGTCAGTACGGAGATATCCCGCAACAGGCGGCTGAGGCGATTGCTTTTGGGCATAGCAGCGTTCGAGGAAAGTCTGCATCTTTTCATGCGAGATGTTCTCGTTGTTGACGATAGTTTCCAGATACCCCTGAATGCTGCTTACGGGAGTTTTCAGCTCGTGGGCGATGTTCTGCGTGAGCTGCCGTTTCAGGCGTATCTGTTCTTCTTCCAGAGTGATGTCGTTGATGGAGATTTCAAAACTCAAGTCTTGGAAGATGATACATTCTACAATGAATATGCGTCCGTTTTTATTAATATTGATGGATAGCCGTTTTTCTTCTTTATCCGAAGGCCGTTTTTGCGCCTTGCTGATGAAGTCGGTAATCTTCTGGAACTCACAGATGGAGAATATCTCTTCTGTGGTCTGCAAGTTAGAGTCGGAAATGAGGTTGCCGTATTGGGTGAAAAGGTTATTGACAAGAATTTCCTTCTTGTCTTTGGTGAACACTCCCAATCCTTCACGGGCGGTTTGCAGATGGGTGATAAGCTTTTCGCGTTCAATGTACAGCGCTTCTTTAGTTTCACGCAAGCGTCTGTATATCTGTATGATGTGCTGGGAAATCTCGCCAAGCTCATTGTGCGGAAAGGCGGATTGTATATCGGTTTCCACCGGTTCGTTCTTGTCGGCGCGCTTGGCAAATTCGCGCAGGTGATTGATTGCGGTACCCAGTTTGGATGTAAACTTGTAGAAGACGAATATCAGCAATAAGGTTACGATGGCTGTAAACCAAAGGTAATGCGGGTCGGCTGCCAGGCTGTTTATAAGGTTTACATTATAGGGCAATGCCGAGCGGATGATATAATCGGGATAGAGAGTTGCCGAATAGAAATAAGGTATACCTGTAGTTTCGGAAGTACGTCTTAAATCATATCCTTTACCATCTTTTAATGCTTCTTGGACTTCCTGACGATTGATGTGATTGCTGAATACTTCTTGGGAAGTTTCATCGCAACTGTCGTAAAGCACGTGACCTTGCAGATTTACGATAGTAACACGAAGGTCTTTGTGTGGACCTTTGGCTATATACCGGTTTAAGGCAGATGTCCATAAACTGTCCGGAATATTTCGCAGCTCTTGTTGCAGGCGTTCGTTATAGTCTTGGAGTTGCGTGTCAAGTAGCTCGACTTTATACTCTTTCTCCCGTTGATATTGATAAGCAATAAAACAGGTTGCAAAAACAAGAAATAATGAGATTACCGAAAGGAATAACTTCCGGCTGAATGACAAAAAATGCCTGTCATTATTCGGCTTCGAAGCAATAACCATATCCTAAACGAGTTACAATACATTTGCCATATATTCCTATTTTTTTGCGCAGGCGGGTGATGTTTACATCGATGGTGCGGTCGAGCACATATACTTCGTCTTTCCATATCCGGGAAAGGATCTCCTCGCGCGAGAACACGTTTCCTTTGTTTTCAAGAAGGAGTTTCAGTATCTCGAATTCCTTTTTGGTGAGCGGGACTTCCTGTCCGTCTACGGAGGCTTTTATGCGCTTCGTGTCGAGTGAGAGAGTTTCATATTTGAGGCATTCGTTTTCCGGCACTTTCTCCTTGTCTGATGTGCGGCGCAGCACGGCTTTCACGCGTGCCACCACTTGACGGATGGAGAAAGGCTTGGATATGTAGTCGTCGGCTCCCAAGTTGAAGCCTGTCAGCATATCGTTTTCAGTGTCCTTGGCTGTCAGGAAGATGATGGGGATATCGGCCGTCTTTTCTTCTTTCTTGAGGATGCTGGCCATCTTGAATCCGGATATTTCACCCATCATGACATCTAAAAGCAGCAGTTGGTAGGAGGCTATATCCATCTTTAACGCTTCCTCGGCACTGAAAGCCGTGTCTACTTCATACCCTTCTATCTCAAGATTGAACTTGAGGATTTCGCATAAATCCTCTTCATCGTCCACTACAAGAATCTTCGGCATATCCATAATCTTTGTCTCTTTTTTATTACAAATACAATTTATTTCTGCAAAGGACGTATTTCTGTATTTCGATGAAATGAAATACGTATTACAATAGCGTTACAAATGCGTCAGATCGCCACATCCTGCCACTGTCCGCCGATCAGTTCGCGGGTGGATTTGAACCCGGCCTTTTTCAGCAGTTCGAATGCTTCCGCACGTCCGTCGTTCACCAGGTCGGGATAGTGGCAGTCTGAGTTTACCATCACCGGAATATCCAGCTCATGTAAGCGGTGCAGATAGTCGGTATGCGGGTAGACCTCCTGTTTCTTCACGAGGTTTTTCGTGTTGACTTCGACCATCAGGCCCTTTTCGGCGATCAGGTGCAGACAGTCGTTGAACGGTTTTTGATACCAGTCCGCTTGCAGGTCGAAGCCTTCGCATTTGTGCCCGTTCATGTATATCTTGTCCATGTGCCCGACGATGTCGATTCCGCCTGCCTCGATCATTCGCCGTGTGGAACTGAAATAGTGGGCGACCAGCTTGCGGATATCTCCGTCGTAGTAGGCGTCGACAGACTTCTGGTATTCCCGGAAAGGACCGTCAATACACACCATATTCTCTTCCGCAAGCGGCTGTGCGATCGGAAGAAAGTGGATGGAACCGATACGGTAATCGAGCGGCAGATTGCGGAAGTAGGGGATGGACGCGTTGTAGCTTTCGTCTAAGAAATCGATTTCCAGTCCTACGTATATTTCCAACCGGTCACTGTATTTCTTTTTCAGTCGTTCTATTTCTGTCAGGTATTCGGGCATGTCGTCTTTAGACATGTTCCAGAATGTTTCGAACGGCAGTGGTGAATGGGATGAAAAATCCGTAGGCGCGGAACCCGTGCGCAACAGCGAATTTAATGAAGTCTTCCGGCGTGCTCCGACCGTCACAGAATGTACAATGGCTATGGTAGTTACTGAGTGCATAAATTTTTACTTGTAAAAGGGCAAAGATAATTTTTTGATCCCGAAAGACAACCTGTTTGATAAAAAAAGGGCTTGATTGCTGCCTAAGGGTTAGCGGCAGAATCAAGCCTTGAAAAACACGTGAATAATGAAAAATACGTATGTTTTATTTTATTACGTTCAGTTCTTTCCAACTTGATAAATGCAGCGATTGCTTTATCCAGATGTTCCG
>ENA-OQAB01001722-OQAB01001722.1-human-gut-metagenome-genome-assembly--contig:-NODE-1722-length-10080-cov-1.907465_pt1 | contig 10080 bp, 8 predicted proteins | sample MGYA00242490_ERZ504517 | MGnify/ENA primary metagenome ERZ504517 (study PRJEB26092, sample SAMD00036298) | human gut metagenome | host: Homo sapiens | study: EMG produced TPA metagenomics assembly of... | reverse complement strand
CAATTCTTTCTTCTCCAGATTTTCTATCAGATTATCTTCGTAGACAGGCGTCGATTGTGCTATCTCATAGTTCTTGCTGATTGCACTATTCTCATTACGAATCAGATTTAAGACATGATTTTTCGTCATAGTGAACAGATAGTTTTTAAGGCTGATTCCTACATGTAGTTCCGACCTAAATTCCCATAAACGGGCAAAGACATGTTGCACTACATCTTCTGCCATGTCTGCATTCATTAAATAACGGTAAGCTAATACATATAGCAGCTTATGATATCTGTCATAAGCCTGTGTAAAAGCTCCTTTATCTCCTTTTTCTATGAAGGAAAAGAGCTTCTCGTCATCTGTATTAGTGTATTGAGCTGATTTATCTAACATTCCTTGGATTTTGTTTAATTGTTTTTCCAAAAGAACAAAAGGCGTATTACAATTAAGTGTCTTTCACAAAACAAAGTAGTAAAATTTAGAAAAGGTGGTGCATATTCCAATAAAAAAAGTCCCCGATTACAATCCCCATTAAAATGAGGAACCGTTAATCAAGGACTACTCCACTAACTAATTAACAATGTATTATAAATGATAGGTAACAATTCTTTCTTCAGGTGAATCGATCCAGAGGCGCCATACTCCTACTGACACTTTTTCCGGTGTTCCGATATTTGCTTTAGGTGGACGACGGCTTTTGATGGTCAGATAGCCTTTCCCTTCTGTTGCTTTCACTTTCATCGTTTTGCTGTTCATATAGACATGGATATTGCCATTTGGAGTGGGGACAGTGCCTTCCATCCATTTCAATCCTCCCAACACAGGAGCAATAGCAAACTCTTTATATCCTTCTTTTACAGGTTTCACTCCCAGATAATATTTGCCCAACAGGTAGATAGGACTCGCTCCCCAGGCATGACACAGACTCTTGCCATAAGGACGGCCATACATGGCAAGATGTTGCGTTCCGGTTTCTTCCGGGTTATATTTTTCCCAGAAGGAGGTAGCACCTTCCTTCAACATTCCACCCCAATAGGCTTTCATTTCTTTCATTACAGCATCCTGTTCGCCAAGAGCACAAAGGGCTTCCAGTTCGTAAAAACGCATATAGGGAGTTGTTATTTTCAGAATACTGTCATTTAGCAAAACAGACTGTTTAATGGCTTGTTGCTTATCTTCATTCAAATATTGAAAGAAGACAGAAAACATATTCGCATAGCGGGTGACCGCATCACTTTGCTGACCGTTGACGCAGTTATGTACAAATGCCTGTTTCTCGTTATTCCAGAAGGCAGGTTCTAACTTTGCTTTCAAAGCAGCAGCCAGTTTCTCGTATTTCTGTTTGCCATTGGCATCTCCAACCAGTTCCGCACACAAAGCCATTGTTTCCAGACTCCTGCAAAATAAAATTTGTTCAAAAGAGAGTTCGCCTTTCTTATCCAGATAGCCGTCCGCCCAGTCCACAAATACCCAGTCGCCCGTCATGCCTTCTACCATGCCATTCTTATTGGTACGTCCCAACACGTAATCCATCATTGTTTGCATACGTGGATACAGTTGGTTGACAAAATGGCGGTCGCCACTATACATATAATAGTCATATACGCTAAGGAACCAGTAGAAAGTATAGTCCATGATTGTATTACTGTGGCTGGTCACAGGGTCCTTGCCACGAAGTAACCAGATTGTACGTTTGACGGATTCGTTATCAAAGAAAAGATAGTAGTTCATCAAATAACTTTGGATGGCATCGCCACTCCATACCCAACGGTCACGTTTGATACCATCAATGAAGAATTCGCGGGTAGTGAGATGCATGGTGTATGCACCAACTTCCCAAATACGATTCAGTTCTTCATCATTGCAACGAAAATTTCCGCGGTATTCTTCAGGAAGATATTCATATTGCATGGAGACTTCTCCAATCTGTACATCCGGCTCGTGAGATACATAGACATAACGAAAGGCTTTACTGTTCTCCAATGTATATTCGTTTTCAGAATTACTCAAAGGAGAAGTGCTGCGGATAGCAAGGTCGGTCACGTGTCCCGGTTCGAGCAAGAGTTTGTCCAATGTTTCGCAATATGCTTTATCTTTTGCTTCTTCCGGGCTTTCACCATAATAAATTTCTATTTTTCCTTTTCCGGAAAGATTCTTCAATGTGATAAATCCGAATGTTTCTTTTCCAAAATCATAAAGGATACCTCCTTCGGGCTGTTCTGACTTCGTAACAGGTTGCTGCGGTTCACGCATCAGACTGAATTGGGAAGGACGTTGAGTAGCTCCGTCAAAGTTCCAGCATCCGGCATCCATATAGATAGTGGCAGATGTGTCACTCGCTTTTCCGCTCTCGTCAATCCATTCTTTATCTTCGTAAGTCACACGCCAGGAAGAGTCTGAAATTCACTGGTTTTTCCCTTCACATAAATAGTGGGAGGAGTAGCCTGATTCCAGACTTTAATGTTCAGATTATGTTTTCCGGCCGGAAGCAACATGGTTTCCGGCATACCGAACTGGAGCTTTCCATCCAGTTTGACGTTGTACTTTCCTTCGGCAGCAATAAAGATTTCTTCCGGCTCGGAAAGATTCAGTTGCTTGCTGAATTCTACGACAACATAATGACTGTCCGTTTTCCAAAAAGGAGGGAAAAATGCACCTCGTTCCGTACGACGGTTATTCATTTGATTTCCCAGCCAGATTTCGTAGTCTCCCGGATACCATATCCAGGTCTGGGCAAATGTGCTGCTTGCCAAAGACAATGGCACTAAGCAATATCATATATTTCTTTTCATTTTCTTTCTATTATTAACAAACTGAATCGTAAGAAATAATTCGTTCCACAGTGGTTGACGTTTAGTTCCACATCTGTTTCCCTTTAGTTCTACAATTGTTTTCCTTTAGTTCCATATCTGTGGAACGAATCACGTATTACAGTTAAATGACTTGTCAATACCTACTGGATATTTAGTAAATCCTTATATCCTGCTTCCAGTCCCTGCACGTTCACGAATATCATTATCCAGCCTTCGGGCCATTGTTTTCCCATACATTTCCCGGACCATTGGCATTTTGCAGATACTTCTCTCCTTCTGTCCAATTATCACGTACAGTAATAAAGGAAGAACCTTCATCCGTATAAAGATAGAACCAGTGATTAGGGTCGTGTACATACCCCGGCTTATAAATACTATGCACGCAATTCTCCGTTACATAACTTTTCGGCTGCGAACCGAGTGTGTAAATACCTGCCACATCATACATGTGTTTCGCATAATGATGAATCAGATTGGCATGTACTCTGTTATTACGCATACAATTCACAGTTTGCGTCCATCCCCAACCAAGGCTGATGCCACTATAAGGCACTTCACTGATTTCATTATGCTCGATATTGACGTCCCCTACATATCCCGCAGCAATGGCAAGGCATCCCCAATCTTCATTGCCTATTTCCGTGAAATAGCAATTATTGATTTGTTGCTGTGTGCATACTTCCCGACGGTCAGCAGGGTCGTATGGCAAATGCGTTTCATGGGCAGCCGGAGAAAAACTGCCGACTAACAGACCATTTCCGGCAATATCGCGGAAGAGACAGCCACGAACAACACCGCCTTGCACCGCTTCTTCATAATCCAATCCGGTTGAACCTAAATGCTCGAATCGGCAACGCTCGAAATCAATCTGCCTTGCAGCAACCACACGAACAGCAGCTGCGGGACGTCCCAACCATCCTTGGTTATCCAACGGATGATTCAAGTAGTTCCGTTGCATTTCGGATCAATCCGGTAACCATCTGTCAGATACATACCTGCCTGAAGAGGTACATGTCCTTTTTCTGACGGACGCATCCACGTAGTATAGGAAAAAGTAATTTTCTCAAAACGAATATGACACACAGGACGATCCAAAGTTCCTTCCACCCGTACTAATGTCTCAACAGCAGGCACGATCACTTCCGCCTCCTGCATCTTCTCTCCTTCCCGTGGATAATAATATACTTTACGAGCATCTATATCATGATACCATTCTCCGGGTACATCCTGCAATTCGCGGGCATTTGTCAGATAGAAAGCAGAATTATGTCCGTCTGTCGTCACCATCGGACGCGGCCAGGGATGCTCAAACTGAATCCGGCTTTCCGGTTGATGAAAACGTATTGCCGCGCTATCTCCCTGCACTTCAACTGAACGAATCCGAAGATTGGCAACACACCACATCTGATGTAATACCATCTCGGCATATTTAGCTTTCAAATTCCCTTTATTATCAATAAGTCTGCGAATGGAAACTGCAGGTACATAAAGAATTTCATTCTTCTCATCCACACTGCAAATGCGATTCATCTTTTCGAAATCCTCCACATCACGGGCACGAACTGCCTTTTTTCCATTTACCCACAACTGGCGGAAATCCAATGGACGTCCATTAAATACCGGTACATCTGCTACCCAAACTTTCCCTTGCTTCTTCCAGCCATTTATGCTGATTCCTCCACTCAATATCACTTTTCATCGCCTACCGAACGAATGATTGTGGGCGATTCTTTGGTTCCGCTATCTTCCGGACGGATAAAAAACCGGTTCATAGAAGGCATAGGTTCCACCTTCCATATAGATTGTGATTCCACCTTGAATACGGTTATCCTCTGTCCTGCGCCATTCTCGTGCTTGTCGTAAGGCAGAAGTCAGCGTGGCTTTAGGAGATTGACGAGTTCCGTCGTTGAAGTCACTACCCTTGGGAGAAATCCATATCTCACCGGCCAATAGCCAGTGACTGCACAAGATACATATAGCCGTTACAAATAACTTTTTCATGATTTTTTCATTTCTGTATACTAAACAATCCGGACTATCTGGCTAAGAGGCATCCATACAGTCATTTCTCCCTTTTCTCTGTTTCCCCAGGCATAATAAGGAATCAAACGGATATTTACTGTCTTTTCAGCCTGAACAACCGGCCGGTAAAGCACTCCTTCCCACGAAGTTGCAGATGCCAGACGTGCCATTCCTTCAAGTGCAACAATCGGACTGCCTTCAATTGTGATTTTCTTCGGAGTTAGTTTTATATCAGCGGGAATCAATACGTTATCAATCTTTTCCCCGTTTGCAATATCCATACTTTCCAGACAGTAAACCAACGGCCCGCGCTTCACGACCACCTGATTACGAATCTCCTCTGCTAACGGATGGGCTTCGAGCAAACGGACAGGCATATCCATCACCAGCTCCACTACATCCCCCTTCTTCCATGTACGATTTATTTCCGCATACGAATTTGCCTTTGCATTGGTTTGCAGCGGCTGTCCATTCACTGTGAGCGTAGTCTTTTCACACCATTCAGGAATACGTAAGAAGAGCGAGAAAGCACCCGCCTTACGAGGAACTCTATCCAACGTTACGCGTACCTTTCCTTCCCAGGGATAATCCGTCTCTTGTGTTAATGCCAGCTCTCCTTTGTCTTTCCAAGTCGTAGTCAGCGTATTTGCACCATACAAGTTACAGTAAATGCCTTCCGGACTCAATGTGTAGGCGTAATTCTGTGCCTGACACAATGTACGCAATGTATTCGGCGGGCAGCAGAAACAACTGATATATTCCGTCCGTTCTTTCGGCCAGCGAAGCGTGTAAGGAAGATCGGCACTGATACGAAGCGGATTGGTATAGAAATATTTCTTTCCGTCCAGACTGATACCGCTCAATACACTATTATAAAGACAAGTCTCTACAAGGTCAGCATATTTCGCATCCCCTGTCACTTCCAGCATACGCCAGTTGAAAAGCATATTTCCGATATTGGCACATGTTTCATTGTGCAGCTGTACTATTCGGCAACTGATAAGGACGTCCGTAGCTCTGATGTACCTTCTGAATACTATCCGGCTCATAGCAAGTCCCGTCCGGTGACGTTCCATCATAAAGAGCACCACAAGCTCCGGTCACGTACATCTTTCGGGTGACAATATCATTCCAGATACTAGTCAAGTTCTTCATCAGTTGTTGTTCACCCGTCTCCGCATACACATCAGCCACACCTGCATACAGGTAATTGGCACGTACGGCGTGTCCCATTGCACGATATTGGTCACGGAAAGGGATACGGTCCTGATTATCATCCGTACCACTTTCTACCATACCGCGAATGTCAATCAGGTTTTTTGAAAGTTCCAGATAACGGGGATTTCCTGTAGCACGATACATCTCCACCACTCCCATATAGTGTGAAGGGCAAATTGCATTGCGCGCCAACTCGGCGGAAGCTGTTTCATAGAAGTGACAAAGGAAATCCGTAGCTTTCACGGCAGCATCAAAAAGAGTTGTTTTTCCGGTAGCACGGTGGTGAACGATACCTGCCATCATCAGGTGTCCCAAGTTATACGTTTCAAAATTCAACCGATTGGCAAATGCACCTTTTTCGTCCTCAGAGCCTACTTTCGTACCAATCACTGTCTGTTGTTGGGAGTCAGCCTGCGTATGGCTGTCTATTCCCTTATTCAGCTCTTCTATAACAACCGGTGTATGTATATAACCATCTGCACGCTGGGCTTTTACGACACAAGCAATAAAGTTGTCCATTAACTTGTCCAGTTCCGGATCTTTATTGACAGCATACACAGAAGCGACTCCTTCCATCCACTTGTACATATCTCCATCGTGGAACGGAGGTCCCCAATGTTCTCCCTTGCATACACCGGCAGCAATCTCAAAATTACGGAAACCATGAGAAACTTCCGGCGTGTTCCATGTATTCCACATACTCTGCAAGGAAGTTCCGCTAAATACATTAAAACGCTCTCCCCAGAATCCATTCGTCCAGTGTACGGCATCTATTCCGGTATTTGCCATTTTTGCATAACGGCTCTGACTCATATCCGTCAGCCCATTGCTTTGCGCAAATGCTCCCGTGACGGAGGCGGAAGCTAAAAGAAATAACAGCTTTATCTGTTTCATTTAATATGGATATTTTTTAAATTTACACACTATCTCTTTAAGGAGAGACGTGATTATCCATATTTGTACTCAATAAAGGAATGCGAAAGCTGTCCGACAGCCTTCGCATTCCTTTATTCCTATTTGTTCTTTCGTTATTTTTCGGGAGTATAATTCAGTTCCGCTTTCCTCGCCTGTGAGTGCTGGAACTGTCGGGCGACTTTATACTCATGTCCGTCTTTCAACAGATAACTTCCTGTCTGCTTGAACCAGAAACCCGACATGAGCTTCCACACATTGACGGCGGATGTCCAACACCCAGTCATAATTGCAAACGCGGGCTTCCTTACCTGGACTCTCCTCCTGCCACTACCTGCTCTACCCATCCTTCCAATTCTCCTCTGAAATCAATCTGACTAAGAAGAGGTTCACAGATAATAATTTTATGTTTAATAGGACTTTCTTTATAAATAGGTAAGCGATAATCGACTCTGTCCTGATTCTCCATTGTACAACAAATCGTCACATTGTTGTATCCATCTCCCCAATCCGGTGGCAGGCACTGTTGCAGCCTTTCTATCCGCTTAGTTATAAACATAAAATGAAGGTCCTGCCGTATCCGCATCATTTCCCATGCTTCGGCACGCCATTCATCCGCATCTTCAATCAGAAAATCAGAGGTAAAACAGGTATATACCAGATTTCCCGAGGGTATCTATACTTCCACTTTTTTTTCTTCTGTAAAGGCAAACCGAACTTTTCCGTCTTTGTCACCACCGAACTGTCTTTTCCATATTTGCCATCCGTACGATATACATAGCAGTGGCGGCAGCCTTCACTCCATTTGTGACAGCCGTGCCATAAGTTCCACATTGATGCTTTCCCGCCCATCTTCTTTTTTTTCTTCAAATGTATGCCTTTATCTGTTTCATAGGCAAATTTTCATTCAATATCCGCTAGTCAGGGTAGATAGATATAAATAGTGCATCTTCTTTCTCGCTTGAAAAAAGATGCACCAAACACAAACAAAACAAACAATAGAGCTACCTTCACAGGCGGCCGGTCCGAAAGGACCAATACTTTTGATAGTGAAATCTCACTTCACAAATATCCGTATATTTGGGGACTAGCCAAACTCCATCCATGTCGGATACAAACAATAAATGTTTCGAAGGTGACTAATACTATGACACAAAGGATGAAATGTTGCGGAATATAAAAAACAAGGCCAGACAAGAAGATTCTTTTGTACTATTTGTATAATCAGGAAAAAATAAATTTCATTTATTAAAAAACGATTAAATCACAGTCGGTAAGCATCATTCATCCCTTTACTCCGGCGGATTATGTCAATTAAAACGGAGATATGCCAAGCATATCTCCGCACATCTGATCATCTAATAGGATTCACTTTAATATTAATTGTTATCTGGTTAAAGCAACCATCGTCCAATATTCCTTTTCTCCGCGCTGAACTCCACTCCTACTTTCACGACTTCACGTCCGTCCTGTCTGATAAGGAATCAGATAGCCTTTTTCATCAATCTGCTGCAAAGCCTGCTCGGCAGTCCCATTCAGTTTGAATTCGAATACATATATATATTTAGGCGATTTTTACTACTGCGTCCGTGCCATCAAATCTTACGATAAACTTCCTCAAACGGTACCCTGCACCGTTCTCCCCAAATTCCTTTATTTCCATTCCGGATTCCACAAGAAACTACCATATTTATTTCAGCACCATGAGGCAACTTAAGCAACCTTTTGAGCCGTCGGCTATCCAAGCCTTCCAAGGGGCAGGTATCATATCCTTCGTTCGCCATAGCAATCATAAATGTCTGAGCAGCAAGTGCACAGGATTTATGTACCACCACACGCACATCACCTTCAGATACTTCGAGCATCATAGGGCGGAAAATGCTGATAATATTAGCAAGTAGTACTCTGAAAAGTCCTAAGATACCGCAGAAACGGGCATAAACAAACGGCATCAATATCCCATAGTACAGTTTTCTGTCTTTAATACGTTTCTCCTGCCTGTCTATAGGACTATTCCGCCGTATATTTCCTGTCTCGAAATCAAGAACAAATTTCGCCCGCTTCCGATACAAGTCACGACGTGTGACGAAAACAACAATCTGCGAAGCTGTGGAAGTTGCTTTTTGATCAAGACAAGCTCTTGATACCTTTGCCATCAATTCAGGCTGTGTGATGTGATAAAACTCCCATAGTTGCATATCAGAACTATTGGGAGCCAAAGTTGCCAATTCCAGGCAATGCTTTACTTTTTCTATATCTATTTCCTTTTCTTTATCATATACCCGTACAGAGCGACGATAATTTAAAACTTCATCTAAATTCATATACTACTTGACTTAATTGAATAATATTTCATAATGTGCAATATCAGAAAATACAGATAAGCCCATATAAATAAAACAGTTCTGCAAGTTAATTGTATCTTGGCTAACTATGTTTTTAACATATGGTCATTGCATATATTTCGATAAGAGATCTATGAATGTCTAAATAAAAGCGGGCAAATATGTGATAAATAACATATTTGCCCGCTTTCTATAAAAAATAAGATTCGTATCTTACTTACCGGTAATTGAATTTTTCTTCCCCTGCTTATTTACAACTGAAGGACTTCCTTTATATTCAATATCACCGCTACCACTAACTCTTGCATCCAACTGTCTGGAAGCGTAGCATACTATATCACCCGAACCGGCAACTGTAGCAACGACATTAGTTGCAGCCAGTTTTTCAGCACTAATATCTCCGGAACCATTTACTGTCAGTGTCGCCTTCTGTGCAGAACCTTTCATATTGATATCACCGGAACCATTAACTTCTGACATCACAGTAGTCGCTTTCACATTTTTCAAATCAATGTCCCCGCTTCCTTTTACCAAAGCAAATATATTAGCATATTGCAGATTCTCCGCTTCGATATCTCCGGAACCGGCTATATTCAAATTCAAGTCATTCCCTTTGATTGTACCTTTCAGATATACATCTGCCGAACCTTTAATATCTACCTGATTCAATGAAGGGGAAGAAGCTATCACTTTCAAACGACGCTCTCCACTAAGAATCTTGACACCTTTTTTGATATTCACCTGCAATACTCCATTTACTGTAGAAACTTCCAACTAAGTCTACC
>ENA-OQAB01001719-OQAB01001719.1-human-gut-metagenome-genome-assembly--contig:-NODE-1719-length-10087-cov-2.236446_pt1 | contig 10087 bp, 7 predicted proteins | sample MGYA00242490_ERZ504517 | MGnify/ENA primary metagenome ERZ504517 (study PRJEB26092, sample SAMD00036298) | human gut metagenome | host: Homo sapiens | study: EMG produced TPA metagenomics assembly of... | reverse complement strand
ATTGCCCGCCACGACAAATATCAACTCGATAAAACGGCAATTATTAGGCTATAAGGATACGGACGGACTGGTTGTCGTATTCTCGACCTATCAAAGTATAGATGTCTTGGCCGAGGCGCAGCGAGCGCTATTGGAGGCTGATCCGTCTTATGGTATATTCGATTATATCGTTTGCGACGAGGCGCATCGGACAACCGGTTTTAAGCAAAAAGGTCGTGATGAGAGTCATTTTACTAAAATACATGACAATGACTTGATCCGGGGGAAAAAAGCGTCTTTACATGACGGCTACCCCACGTTATTATAATGACAATGCCAAGGCGACGGCTAAAGACAAGGATTTAGTGTTGTGGAGCATGAATAACCCGGACTATTATGGCGAGGAGTTTTTCCGGATCGGATTCGGACGTGCCGTGCGTGAGGGACTGCTGACGGACTATAAGGTATTGGTGCTGACGATTAGCGAGGATGATATCCCGGATTCTATCCTAGAGGATGTCAAGGATAGCAACAAAAGGAAATAAAGATGGACGACGCCAGTAAGCTCATCGGTTGTATCAATGGCTTGTCCAAACGTATAAAAGGAGATAAGGGGGTTACGAAGGAGGCGGACCCGGTATTGATGCGGAGGGCCGTGGCGTTTTGCTCGACCATTAATCCGAGTGAGCGGGGGAGCGGTATCTCTTCCAAGGGGTTTGCTGCCGTGATGCCTACGATGGTGAGAAAATATAAGGAATCCTTGTCGGAGGAAGTACGGGAAGAGGTCGTGGATATCGAGGTTCAACATATCGACGGGGCGATGAATGCCGCTACACGGGAGGAGAAGATCGCTTGGCTGAAGGAGGAGACCGGCAATCCGAACGAGTGCCGTATTCTATCGAACGTGCGTTGCTTGTCCGAAGGGGTGGATGTGCCGGCTTTGGACGCTGTTCTTTTTGTCGCCGCCCGTAATAGCGAGGTGGATGTCGTGCAGAGCGTGGGGCGTGTGATGCGTACGTTCCACAAGGGGGCTTCGGATGAGAAGAAATATGGTTATATCATTGTCCCGGTAGTCGTTCCGGCGGATGTGGAGCCGGAGAAGGCGATGGAGGATAACGAGCGTTTTTTCCGTGGTCTGGAAAATCTTGAATGCCTTGCGTGCCCACGACGATGAGTTTAACGCTACGGTCAATAAGATACATTTGAATAAGGTGAAGCCTCCCAAGGTGGTTGTCGCCGGGATACCGCAAGGCTCGGGTCGGATGCACGGGAAGGATTGGATGCCCGATCCGCAGGATCAACAGACGGGGGCGACCGAGCTAAGTAATGAGGAAATCGCTCGCCAGTTGGAACTTCGTTTCGGTTCTTTGCAAGATGGGATCTATGCGAAGATGGTCGAGAAGGTCGGAGATCGCCTGTATTGGGAGAACTGGGCGAGGGAGATCGGCTTGATCGCCCAGAAATTTATAGAGCGCATCGCCCGTGTCGTGAAAGAGGGATTGCACAAAGAGGCTTTCGTTGAATTCTTGAATGGCTTGCAAAGAACTTGAACCCTTCCATTGACGAGGGACAAGCGGTGGAGATGCTGGCGCAGCATATGATTACACGTCCGGTATTCGATGCCTTGTTTAAGGACTATCAGTTTGTCAAGAATAATGCGGTCAGCCGTAGTATGCAACGTATGTTGGAGCTACTGGAGAGCGAGGCCATGGAAAAGGATACGGAGGTATTGAATAAATTCTATGAGAACGTGCGCATGAACGTAGGCGATATTGACAATCTGGAAGGAAAGCAGACGCTTATCAAGAATCTGTATGAGAAGTTCTTCAAGGGTGCTTTCCCGAAGACCGTGGATAAGCTGGGTATTGTTTATACACCCGTGGAATGCGTGGATTTTATTATCCATTCCGTTGACGATATCTTGCGCAAGGAATTTGATTGCAGCCTTTCGGATGAGAATGTGCATATCTTAGATCCTTTCACGGGGACAGGTACTTTCATTACCCGTTTGCTACAAAGCGGTTTGATCCGTCCGGAGGATCTGGAACGTAAATATAAGAATGAGATTCATTGCAATGAGTTGGTCTTGCTTGCTTATTATATCGCTGATGTCAATATCGAGAGCGTCTTTCATAGTCTCGTAAAGCGAGATACTTATTTGCCGTTCGAGGGCATTTGCTTAACGGACACTTTCCAGACAACCGAGAACGAGGAGATTGTTTGGATCAGACTTGGTTTCCCGAGAATGCGGCGAATGTGGATAAGCAAAAGAAAGCTCCGGTACGGGTTATAATGGGTAATCCTCCGTACTCGGTCGGACAGAAATCGGCGAATGATAATGCGCAGAATTTGAGTTACGCTCATTTGGATAAACGGATTGCCGAGACGTATGCCAAAGCCGCTCAAGCGACTAATAAGAACTCTCTTTATGATAGTTATATTAAGGCGTTTCGTTGGGCGAGTGATCGTATTGCGGATTGCAAGGATGGGGGCTGTGGTAGCTTTCATTAGAATGGGGCTTGGATTGATGGAAATGCTCAAGAAGGATTTAGGAAATGTCTTGAGGATGAATATTCGAGTGTATATGTGTTTAATTTAAGGGGAAACCAACGTACGAGTGGTGAGTTGTCTCGTAAAGAAGGCGGTAAAATATTTGGTTCAGGTTCTCGTACGCCTATATCAATTACTCTTTTAGTAAAGGAACCCGGCAAAGAAAGGGAAAGCGACGATTTATTATCATGATATCGGTGATTATTTATCACGTGAGCAGAAGCTTAAAAATGATTAGTGAGTTTGGTTCCGTTGATTCTAGTGAATTACAGTGGGAGATTGTTGCTCCGAATGAGAAAGGGGATTGGATTAACCAACGAGGAGGTATATTTGATTCATTGATAATCTTGGGAGACAAAGAGGATAAAAATTAATAAACAAGTAGTGTTTGTTCCATTTTATAGTAGAGGACTGGCCACTGCGAGAGACGCATGGTGCTATAATTCGTCATCCGAATCATTGAATGCTAATATTAAACGGTCTATGGAATTTTTTGATAATGATCAGAGATATCAATTGTCAAAAGGGATTTATAAAGATGTAGAATATGACTTAACACAAATAAGTTGGACTACCAGTGTCTTGAACATTAGCTTTAAAAATCAGAAATAACCCAGATAAAATTGGAGAAAAGGTGATAAGTCTTTATAGGCCCTTTTTTTAAACATGATAGGATATTATTCTCGTTTTTGGAATGAGCGTGTTTTAATCAATTTGCCTAAACTTTTTTCCAACACTTAAATATGAAAAAATTTAGTGATTTGCGTGAAAGGAATCGGAGACAAAGATTTCTCTTGTTTTAATTGCTGATTGCATTCCTGATCTTCAAGTTATTTTTTAATGGTCAATGCTTCCCTCTCTACTGGTACGAAGAAAACAAGAACAAGCAGCAAACCTTGTCCTTATTCGATACCGAATCAAGCGATGATTACATCCGTCGAGACGGAATCACCGACTGGATACTGAAAGAAGTCCGTACCCGTTTCGGTAATGCCCGGAAGATCACGAAAGAAACCATCTTCTACTATGTGTATGGCTTGCTTCATTCCCCGAAATACCGGGAAGCCTTTGCGGCCGATTTGAAGAAATCCTTACCACGTATCCCGATCGTGGAAGATATAGACGCATTCCTCGATTTCTCCTATGCGGGTAAGCAACTGGCTAATCTGCATCTGAATTATGAGGAAATACCTGCGTATGAGGGCGTGACAGTCATTGGCGACAGGCAAAAGGAGGAAGCCCCGGATGGTCGTATGATTGCCGGAACTACGGATCTATATGCGGTCAAGGTGGATTATAAATACTATGAGGTAGAGAAAATGCGATTCCCCAAAAAGGGGCAAAAGGATACGATTATCTACAACAGCTCGATTCGCATAGAGAACATACCCGATGAGGCGTATGAGTACATCGTGAACGGTAAATCCGCTATCGAATGGATCATGGAGCGCTATCAAGTGAAAACCGATCCAAGTAGCTTGATCAAGAACGATCCGAATGACTGGAGCCGTGAGCATGATAACCCCCGTTATATCTTGGACTTGCTACTCTCCGTAATCAACGTGAGCGTACAAACCATGGAGATCGTCAAAAAGTTACCGGATTTAAAGTTGGAATAAGAAAATAGTAAAAGGGGCTTCTTGTGAGGAATTGATATTTATTATTTTATAATCTAGAGATACACCTAGGGATAAAGCTTGCATGCATATAAAGTCTTTATGTAAAGGAGCTAAAAAGGTGTGTTTATACGATAAAGTATTATGTATTTGGGGCGGACGATGAAGGAGTTGATCTATATTGTCAGACCTGTTTTAGGAAATCGGCTTGTAAAGTGTTAATCATTCCTTCGGAACCAATTTTAGGGTGATTTTTCAATGAACATATCCCCTTGTCTTTTTATTAATACGGATTTTTTTCCTTATATTCGCGTCACTTTTGAACACGTATCAAATAATTTCTAAATAAATCAATTAAGAAATGACAAAGAGTGCATTACAAATCGCAAGAGCAGCTTACCAACCGAAGGTACCCGCTGCGTTGAAAGGTGCAGTGAAAGCCGTTGACGGCGAGTATACTCAATCAGTAGCCGATCAGGAAGAAATCAAGAAATTGTTCCCGAACACTTACGGAATGCCGATCGTTACATTCGAGAAGAGTAACGAGGAGAAGGCTATGCCTGTCATGAACGTTGGTGTGATCCTTTCCGGTGGTCAAGCTCCCGGTGGTCACAACGTGATCGCTGGTTTGTTCGACGGTATCAAGGCTCACAACGCAGATTCTCGTCTGTATGGTTTCATCTTGGGCCCGGGCGGTTTGATCGATCATAAATATATGGAATTGACGGCTGATATTATCGACGAGTACCGTAACACGGGCGGTTTCGATATGATCGGTTCCGGTCGTACGAAATTAGAGACGAAAGAGCAATTCGATAAAGGTCTTCAGATCTTGAAGGAACTTGATATCAAGGCTTTGGTTATTATCGGCGGTGACGATTCTAACACGAACGCTTGCGTATTGGCCGAGTATTACAAGGCTATCGGCGCCGGCGTACAGGTAATCGGTTGCCCGAAAACAATCGACGGTGACTTGAAGAACGATATGATTGAAACTTCTTTCGGTTTCGATACAGCTTGTAAGACTTATGCAGAAGTAATCGGTAACATCCAACGTGACTGTAACTCTGCTCGTAAATACTGGCACTTCATCAAGTTGATGGGGCGTTCGGCTTCTCACATCGCACTGGAATGTGCTTTGCAGGTACAGCCTAACGTGTGTATCGTGTCTGAAGAAGTAGAAGCTAAAGATATGTCTTTGGACGATGTAGTGACTTACATCGCTAAAGTGGTAGCTGACCGTGCCGCACAGGGAAACAACTTCGGTACTGTATTGATTCCGGAAGGATTGGTAGAATTCATTCCTGCCATGAAACGCCTGATTGCTGAATTGAACGACTTCCTGGCTGCTAATGCTGAAGAATTCGGTCAGATTAAGAAATCTCACCAACGTGATTATATCATCCGCAAACTTTCTCCGGAAAACTCTGCTATCTATGCAAGTCTGCCGGAAGGTGTTGCCCGTCAGTTGACTTTGGATCGTGACCCGCACGGAAACGTTCAGGTATCACTGATCGAAACAGAAAAACTGTTGTCTGAAATGGTAGCTACTAAGTTGGCTTCATGGAAAGAAGAAGGCAAGTATGTTGGTAAATTTGCTGCTCAACACCACTTCTTCGGTTATGAAGGACGTTGTGCTGCTCCGTCAAACTTTGACGCTGACTATTGCTACTCTCTGGGTTACACAGCTTCTATGTTGATTGCTAACGGTAAGACTGGTTATATGTCTTCTGTACGCAACACAACTGCTCCTGCTGCCGAATGGATTGCAGGTGGTGTGCCTATCACCATGATGATGAATATGGAACGCCGCCACGGTGAAATGAAACCGGTGATCCAGAAAGCATTAGTGAAATTGGATGGTGCTCCTTTCAAAGCATTCGCTGCACAGCGTGACCGTTGGGCTGTTGAAACGGATTATGTATATCCAGGTCCGATTCAGTACTTTGGTCCTACAGAAGTTTGCGACCAGGCAACTAAGACTTTGCAATTGGAACAAGCTAATAAGAAAACTTCACCGGACTGTAGTAAGAAACAGTTGCAATGAAGAGCTCTTTCAGGCACGGATTACGCGGATTGACGCGGTTTTAGTTATACTATTTCTTAAAACCGTGTATTCCGTGTAATCCGTGCCTATCTATATTACATTCATCACTCAAAGTAAATGTCGTCACGTAATAATCCGATTTCTGCTGTCCAAAAGAAAAGAACTGCTTCCACTACCCCAAAAAAGAGGACGGTTTCTTCTTCCAGGCCTTCCCGTGCTCCGAAAAAGGCACCGGTGAAGCAGCATTATTCGATGCCTGGTTGGCTTCGAAATATATTGGCTGTGGCAATTGTCGGTTGTTTCTCTATGGTTTTCTATTATTTCTTTATACGTCCTTATGCTTATCGGTGGAAACCTTGTAATGGTTTAAAGGAATATGGAGTTTGTATTCCTTCCGGATATGATATTCATGGGATTGATATTTCCCATTATCAAGGAAAAATAGACTGGGGGAGACTTTTACAGAATAAACAGACGGCAACTCCTTTGCACTTCATTTTTATGAAAGCGACGGAAGGGGGAGATCATAACGATACTACCTTTCAAACCAATTTTGCTAATGCGCGTAATCATGGCTTTATCCGTGGCGCTTATCATTTCTATATTCCCGGTACAGATGCTTTGAAACAGGCGGACTTTTTTATACGTACGGTCAAACTGGATTCCGGCGACCTGCCTCCGGTTCTCGATGTGGAAGTGACCGGTCGAAAAGAGAAAAAAGAATTGCAGCAAGGCATTAAGCGCTGGTTGGATCGTATAGAATCCCATTATGGGGTGAAGCCCATTCTTTATACCTCTTATAAGTTCAAGACCCGTTATCTGGACGATTCTATTTTCAATGCTTATCCTTATTGGATCGCTCACTATTATGTCGATTCGGTGAAATATCAGGGCAAGTGGAATTTCTGGCAACATACTGATGTCGGAAATGTACCCGGTATTAAAGAAGATGTAGACCTCAATGTATTCAACGGTACATTAGAAGAACTCAAAAAGCTGACGATCAAGTAGGATGATTGATCTGTCATACAACTAATCTCTTCTCTCATTTGTTATAATCGTATTATTACTAAAAAGATACGATTATGAACTTTGATATAGCTATTATTGGTGGTGGCCCTGCTGGTTACACAGCTGCCGAAAGGGCAGGGGCAAACGGACTGAGAGCCGTTTTGTTTGAAAAAAAGGCAATAGGTGGGGTGTGTCTGAATGAAGGATGTATTCCTACTAAAACTTTGTTATATTCTGCTAAAATTCTGGATAGCATCAAGAGTGCTTCCAAATATGGCATTTCTGCCGAATCTCCTTCGTTTGATTTAACTAAAATAATGAGCCGTAAAGAGAAAACGGTGAAAATGCTGACTGGTGGGGTAAAGATGACTGTGAACTCTTACGGAGTGACGATCGTGGAAAAAGAAGCCTTTATAGAAGGAGAAGAAAACGGGCTGATCCGTATCATCTGTGACGGAGAAAGATATGAAGTGAAATATCTGCTGGTATGTACCGGTTCCGACACGGTTATTCCTCCGATACCGGGACTGTCGGAAGTTAGTTACTGGACGTCAAAAGAGGCTTTGGAGATCAAAGAGCTTCCTGAAACGTTGGTTGTTATAGGTGGTGGAGTCATAGGAATGGAGTTTGCTTCTTTCTTCAACAGTATGGGAGTGAAAGTGCATGTTGTCGAGATGATGCCGGAGATACTGGGAGTCATGGATAAGGAAACCAGCAGTATGCTTCGTATGGAATATGCAAAACGTGGAGTCACTTTCTACTTGAATACAAAAGTAATAGAAGTGAAACCTGACGGAGTCGTCATAGAGAAAGATGGGAAGGCTTCTACTATCAAAACGGAAAAGATCTTGCTCAGTGTGGGGCGTAAAGCAAATATTACCAATGTCGGATTGGATAAGCTGAATATAGAACTTCATCGGAATGGGGTTAAAGTAGACGAATATCTTCAGACTTCTCATCCCGGAGTATATGCGTGCGGTGATATTACAGGCTATTCTTTATTGGCGCATACGGCAATTCGGGAGGCGGAAGTGGCAATCAATCATATTTTAGGAGTGGAAGACCGGATGAATTATAACAGTGTGCCGGGAGTTGTCTACACCAATCCGGAAGTGGCCGGCGTAGGTAAGACAGAAGAAGAGCTGACCAAACAGGGCATTCCTTATCGTGTTACGAAGTTGCCGATGGCTTATTCCGGACGTTTTGTTGCGGAAAACGAACAAGTAAATGGAATATGTAAGCTGATACTTGATGAAGCTGATCATATTATCGGTTGTCATATGCTTGGAAATCCTGCGTCGGAATTGATTGTGATTGCCGGAATAGCTATTCAGAAGGGCTATACGGTTGAGGAATTTCAGAAGAATGTATTTCCCCATCCTACGGTTGGAGAGATTTATCATGAGGTGCTTTCATAACACTTTTACAGATATTTATTTTCATCTGGCGGCAGAAGAGTATTTGCTGAAGCAGGAAACAGATTCTGTTTTCATGCTTTGGCAGGACACTCCTTCTGTAGTGATGGGAAAACACCAATCTGTACAGTTGGAAGTGAACCGGGAATGGGCGGAAGAACAACAGATTCAAATAGCCCGTCGGTTTTCGGGTGGGGGAGCTGTATATCATGATTTGGGTAATGTCAATTTAACTTTTATCGAAACAGTGTCCCGCTTGCCTGATTTCAGTCTTTATCTTCATCGGATATTGGATTTCTTAAAACTGATAGGATTGCCGGCAAAAGGAGATGAACGTCTGGGTATCTATCTTGATGGTCTGAAAATATCGGGGAGTGCCCAGTGCGTACACAAGAACAGGGTGCTTTATCATTGTACTTTGTTGTATGATACGAATCTTACCGCTTTAAACAAGGTACTGAATCCGGAGAGGAACATTGAGACGGGTGTGGCATCATCTGTGTATGCTGTTCCGTCTGTCCGTAGTGAAGTCACAAATATCAGTCGTTACTTACCTATGGAAACGGTTGATCATTTCAAAGCGATACTTTTCGAATATTTTAGTCAGAAGGGATGTGCTGATACTTTCAGTGAGAAAGAATTGGAAGCAATCCATAAACTTCGGACTGAGAAATATATTTGCGAAGAATGGATCTTCAGTCGTTGAGTCCGGTTAAAAATACTTTAACTTAAAACTTTCTTTTTCAGCGGGTTGTTCTAATAGTTCAAGGTTGAATAATAAATTTACTGTCTATGTCAAGATTCGAAATAAAAATGCCTAAGTTGGGCGAGAGTATAACCGAAGGGACGATTGTCTCTTGGTCTGTGAAAGTGGGGGATATCATTCAGGAAGACGATGTTCTCTTCGAGGTAAATACGGCGAAAGTCAGTGCGGAAATACCTTCACCGGTAGCCGGTAAGGTAGTGGAAATCCTGTTTAAGGAAGGAGATACAGTCGCTGTAGGTACAGTGGTTGCTGTTGTAGATATGGGAGGTGAAGAGGCATCCGATGAAGAAACTGCAAGTGGAAAAGAAACTCCAGAAAGTAAGGAGAATACTTCTTCTGATGCAGGAAAAGTATCTTCTCAGGTAGCAAAGGCTGAAGAACGCTGGTATTCTCCTGTGGTGATTCAATTGGCACGAAGTGCGAATATTCCGAAAGAAGAACTTGATTCGATACAAGGCACAGGATACGAAGGCCGGTTGAGCAAGAAAGATATAAAGGATTATATTGAGAAGAAGAAAAGGGGAATTTCTGAAGTATCGAAGGCGGCAATACCTACCGGTGATGCACCTACGGCTTCTATGCCTTCTTCGACTGGAGGGGCTGGCTCTATGACAACTTCTCCTGTGGCGGCTTCCGTGCAAACTCCTGTTGCTGCACCGTCTGCTCCATCTAAACAAGCACCTGCGGCTGCCAATATTCCGGG
>ENA-OQAB01001717-OQAB01001717.1-human-gut-metagenome-genome-assembly--contig:-NODE-1717-length-10100-cov-3.499950_pt1 | contig 10100 bp, 11 predicted proteins | sample MGYA00242490_ERZ504517 | MGnify/ENA primary metagenome ERZ504517 (study PRJEB26092, sample SAMD00036298) | human gut metagenome | host: Homo sapiens | study: EMG produced TPA metagenomics assembly of... | reverse complement strand
AAACCTTAAGTGACAGTGAACTTCTTTCAGTAATTCTTCGCTGCGGCACAAAAGGGTGCAGTTCTCTTGCTCTGGCAAATAACATACTGAAGCATATGCAGGAATCGTCCTATCCCGGACTGCGGGACTTATTCACAGTTCTCTCGCGGATCTCGAAAAAATCCACGGGGTGGGAAAGGTGAAAGCTGTTCAGCTGAAATGCATCGGGGAACTGTCCAAACGCATTTCCATGGCAGCGGCAAAGCCGTCTTTAAGTTTTCATCATCCGGATTCTATTGCTTCCTATTACATGGAAAGGCTCCGTCATCAGGAGCAGGAGCTTTTGATCTGTATGATGCTGGACAACAGAAACCATCTTCTGTCTGAGAGACTGATCTCCAAGGGAACGGTGAACGCCACCCTTGTCACACCCAGAGAAATATACATGGAGGCTGTCCGCTGCCATGCAGTCAGTCTGATCCTCGTTCACAATCATCCGGGTGGAGATCCGGAACCCAGCGGCTGCGACAGAGAGATCACACAGCGGATCTATGAGGCGGGAGAATTACTGGGAATCCGTCTTCTTGACCATATCATTATCGGGGATCGCAGTTACACCAGCTTCAAAGAACGGGGAATGATGAGATAAAGGGGCAGATTTATGCTGATAAAAAAAACATATGGAATAGATCTTGGAAGCAGTACCATTAAGGTCTATTCCTTTCTGAGAAACAAAACCTATCTTGAAAAAAACATGATTGCGTCAAAAGGGCGCAAGATCATCGCCGTGGGCAATGAAGCATACGATATGTTTGAAAAATCACCTGTTGATATCGTTGTTAATTCGCCGATGGCTTTTGGTATGATCGCCAATCTTGAGCTTCAGGAAATTGCTCTTTACAGTATGATGAAAAAAATTGATAAATTTCTTGGCATCGGCTCGGATATCTTTTTTCCTGTTCCCCTTGATATGACAGCTGTAGAAAAAAGAGCGTATTATCATGTGGCCAACGGCCACTGGCTCCGGAAGAACCGGGTGTATATGGTGGAAGCTCCCATTGCAGATGCTCTTGCCCTTGGAATCACCCTGGAGGATAATCCCGGAAGCATGGTGGTAAACATCGGAGCACAGAGCACGCAGTTTTCCATTATTACAGACGGAAAGATCATTATCTCCAAAAAGATTCCCATTGGAGGAAGACAGATGAACGAAGCCATCTGCAGCGAGATCCGAAAGCGATACAGCCTTCAGATCGGAACCAGAACAGGGAAACGGCTGAAGCTTGCCATGGGCAGACTGAACGATCAGAAAAAGGACGCCCGCAAGGTTGTGGGAATCGACAGTATTTCCGGGCTTCCAAGAGAAGAGATCATTTCCGGATATGTAGTCAACGCGGGAATTATGAACTGTGTCAATGAGATTGCTGCGGAAATGAAAACATTTCTTGAAAGAACGCCTCCGCAGATCGCTTATCATATTTCCAGAGAGGGCATTTATCTTACCGGAGGAAGCACGCGGCTTCCGTACATAGACAATTACCTTGCAAGCTATACCGGCTTTTCTTTCCGGCTTTCCCAGCTTTATGAAACTTCTTCCGTAAGCGGCCTGGAAAAGATCATCCGGAACCGGGAACTGGAAAAATGGGCGCAGCCTGTAAAGCAACGTAAATTATAATTTTTTAGGGGTATGATCCATGAAAAACCTGAAAAAGAAATTTCGATTTCGTATTCATTTAAAAAGTAAACATCTTCTGGCAATTATGACCTTTTTCTGCGTCAGCGCCATTGTCGCCACCCTTGCCTCCGGTGTGACCTCAGCACCTTTAAAGGAAGCAGCCGGGCTGATTATTGTTCCTTTTGAAAAATCCATTGCATCTATAGGCCAGTGGATGACCGACGTTCAGGACAGCTTCCGGGAAAAAGAGGATCTGATCCAGCAGAATGAGGAACTGCAGACAACGGTAGACACTCTCACAGAGCAGAACAATGTGCTTTTGCAGGATCAGGCTGAGCTTGCCCGTCTGGAGCAGCTCTATGAGCTGGATGAGGAATATACAGACTATCCGAAGGTTGCTGCCAGGATCATTTCCAAAGATCCCGGAAACTGGTATGATACGTTTATGATCAACCGCGGAAGCAATGACGGTATCCGCGTGGACAACAATGTAATTGCCGGAAAAGGCCTGGTAGGCATTGTCACTGAGGTAGGCTCCAACTGGGCTACTGTCCGCTCCATTATTGATGACAGCAGCAATGTCAGCGCCATGACCGTAAGTACAGACGATATCTGTGTGGTAGAGGGAGATCTTGAGCTGATCGACGAAGGAAAGCTGAGGTTCAGTCAGCTTTACGACAGAGAAGACAAGGTTTCTGTAGGCGAAAGAATTGTTACCTCCAATATCAGTGACAAGTATGTGGAAGGATTATTTATCGGATACGTCAGTGAGATCGAACTGGATACAAATAACCTGACCAAAACAGGAACTCTTGTTACTCCGGTTGATTTTCAGCATTTGAAAGACGTGTTTGTGATCACAACCAACAAACAGGATGCCGTGCAGGGAAAAGCAGAGGAGAAAAAAGGTGACGAAGCCTCAGAAGAGGACACTGCAAAGGAGGCAGAATAATGAAAAGTAAGCTGGTTCTGTTTTTTACCATTATTGTCTGCTTTCTTCTGCAGTCCACTGTGCTTCATTCTGTTTCTATCGGCTCCATCACACCGAACCTTCTTCTGATCCTGTGCAGCTCCATGGGACTGATGCGCGGGCGAAAAAGCGGAATGTGGACCGGATTTTTCTGCGGTCTTCTGACAGATCTGTTTTTTGGCTCTATTCTTGGATTTTATGCGCTGATCTATATGTATGTGGGATTTATCAGCGGATATACTTATCGTATTTATTATGATAATGACCTGAAGGTTCCCATCCTTCTGGCTGCAGCCATGGATTTCTTTTATAATCTGGCTGTCTACGGATTCCAGTTTCTTTTAAGAGGACGTATGAATCTGTTTACCTATCTGTACAGAATTATTATTCCTGAAATTGTTTATACCGTGTTTCTGACGGTGATCGTATACAGGATCTTTTATTATATCAATCATCATTTTATGACCCCCGTCAGGAAAGAAAGTGAGTCTATTTGGGTACTAAAATAAAAAAACTGATCAAAAAAATTCAACTGAAACGAACAACTGTGGTGATCCTTGTATTTATTGCAATGGCATTTATCCTGATCCGGCAGATTTTTGAACTGCAGATCATTCAGGGTGAAAACTATATCAGCGAATTTGAAAACCGCATCACCAAAACCCGTGTGCTGAAAAGTACAAGGGGAAATATTTATGACAGAAACGGCGAAATGGTAGCTTCCAATATTCTGTCCTATTCCCTGACTTTTGAGGATAACGGAAGCTATGAGACCACCCGTGAAAAAAATCTGACCCTGAACGGAGTAGCATACCGGGTTCTTCAGATCCTGTCAGAAAACGGAGACAGTCTTTCCGGTGACTTCCACATTGTACTTGATGAAAACGGAAATTACGCGTTTGATGTAGGAGAAGGTTTTACGCTCAGCAGATTTAAGGCCGACATCTACGGTCATCCTCTGATTGATGATCTTACCAAAGAGCAGGCTTCTGCCACTGCAGGAGATATGATGAATTATCTGACGGGAAGCGACGGATTTTCTATTGTTCTTTATGGTGAGGATGCCTATGCGCCGGAGGAGCTGGAGCAGTATGGACTTCCGAAAGAGCTGTCCAAACAGGAAATTCTGGATATTGCCTCCATGCGCTACAAGCTTAACACAAACAGTTTCCAGAAATATATGGCTGTTACCATTGCCACAAATGTAAGCGAAAGCACAGTGGCTGCGGTTATGGAAAATCAAAGTCAGCTTCAGGGAATTGACGTGATTGAGGATTCTGTGCGTCAGTATATTGATGATGAAAGTATGGGGCCGGTTCTGGGCTATACCGGACGGGCGTCTGCAGAGGAACTGGAAACTCTGAAAAAAGAAAATCCCGACTATTCCAACGATGCCGTGATCGGAAAAGCCGGAATCGAACAGTATATGGAACAGTTTCTTCACGGAACAGACGGACAGGAAACGGTAACGGTTGACAACCTCGGAAAAGTTCTGAAAATTGACGAAAACACCATTGTGCCGCCTGTTGCAGGAGACGACGTATATCTGTCCATTGATTCAGACTGGCAGAGTGCTATTTATCAGATTCTGAAACAGCGTGTTGCAGGAGTGCTCCTGACCCGTATTGAAAATACAAAAAAGTTTGATTTTGAGGGTGTAAAAGACGCCAGCCAGATTTCTGTGCCGATTTATGACGTTTACAATGCTCTGGTAGCAAACAGTGTCATTGATATTGAAAAATTCAATGACCAGGATGCTTCCGATACAGAAAAAAAATTATATGCCAAATTTCAACAAAAGCAGCAGGAAGTTTTTGATACAATAACTAATAGGCTGACAGGCGACAATCCGCCGGCATATAAGGATGAATCCGAAGAAGTACAGGAATATCTTACTTACATCTGCGACACTGTGCTCAGAGATACTCTGGGAGTTATCTCCAAAGATGCGGTTAACACTTCCGATCCTACCTATCTGGCATGGGCAGAAGAAGAAAGCATCAGCCTCAGAGAATATCTGAATTATGCTGCGGGACAGAACTGGATCGATATTTCTGTGATCTCTCCGAAGGGAGAATACCTGGATTCTGCAGAAATCTATCAGGCCATGACCTCTTATATAGTAGATTATCTGAAAACGGATCTTGGCTTTTCCAAGCTTCTGTACAAGTATCTGCTTATGAACGATCAGATTTCCGGTCAGGATCTCTGCCTTGTGCTTTACGAGCAGGGTGTTCTTTCAAAAGAGGACGAAGCCTATTCCCGGCTTGCATCCGGGGAGCTTAATTCCTATGATTTTATGATCAATAAAATCGCCAACCTGGAGATTGAGCCCGCACAGCTTGCACTGAAGCCATGCTCGGCGTCGGCTGTGGTTACGGATGTAAATACCGGTAAAGTAGTGGCCTGCGTATCCTATCCGGGATATGACAATAACAGGCTCAGCAATGAGATGGATACAGATTACTACACCAGGCTTTCCCTGGATCTTTCCAGTCCCTTCTTTAACAAGGCCACACAGCAGACAACTGCTCCGGGTTCCACTCTGAAGCTTCTGTCGGCAGTGACCGGAATGATGGAAAATCTGGTAGACGACAGTACCTACATTGAATGTACCGGAAAATTTGATCTGGTCAATCCGCCTATTAACTGCTGGAACAAAAGCGGACATGGCTCTCTTGAGATCAGAGGAGCGATCGAACAGTCCTGCAACATATTATTTTTAACATGATCGGATTTTGAGGCCGGAAAAAACGAAAAAGACGAGTTTTCAGAAAATCTCAGTCTTTTCCAAGCTCCAGAAATATGCAGAGGAGTTTGGTCTGGATGAAAACACAGGAATTGAAATTTCAGAGGCGACTCCTCACGTTTCGGACAGTAAGGCGGTTCCGTCCTATATCGGACAGGGTAACCATCTTTATACAACCAGTCAGCTTGCGCGCTATGCAACAGCTCTGGCAACCTCCGGAACCGTGTACGACCTGTCTCTTCTGGATAAGGTGACAGATTCCCAGGGACAGACACAGAAAACATATGAAACTGTTGTAAAAAGCGAAATGACAGATGTGCCGTCCCATGTGTGGGAAGATATCCATGACGGTATGCGCCGTGTGGTACAGACCCACGAACAGTTTAACGGACTGGGCGTGGCGCTGTCCGGAAAGACAGGTACGGCAGAAATTGACTACCGGCAGCCGAACCACGGCCTTTTTATCGGCTATGCGCCTTCTGACCAGCCACAGTATGCGATTGCAGTCCGTATTGCCAATGGATATTCCTCAGGAAATGCCTGCACCACAGCAAATGATATTATGGAATACATTTTTGATCTGGCAGATAAGGATACTATTCTGACCGGCTATGCATCCACGGATGTCAGCAATACATCCAATGACTGATATCAGTCCGGTATAAAATACCAGAGAGAAAACCAGAATTATGGAACATATCTTTTAGGAGGAATCAGAAACATGGGTGAGGTCATTGTTATTACATCTGGAAAGGGCGGTGTGGGAAAAACCACAACAGTTGCCAATATCGGCACAGGACTTGCCATGATGGGCAAAAAAGCAGTTGTAGTGGATACAGATATCGGCCTGCGTAATCTGGATGTGGTACTTGGACTGGAAAACAGAATTGTATATAATCTTGTAGATGTGATAAACGGAAGCTGCAGACTGAAACAGGCTCTGATCCATGATAGACGCCATCCGGAGCTGTTTCTTCTTCCGTCCGCTCAGACAAAGGACAAGTCTGCCGTTTCTCCGGAGCAGATGATCAAACTGACCGAGGAGCTCCGTGAAGAATTTGATTATGTTCTTCTGGACTGTCCGGCAGGAATCGAACAGGGATTTAAAAATGCAGTTGCCGGGGCAGACAAGGCCCTTGTAGTAACAACTCCGGAGGTTTCTGCCATCCGTGATGCGGATCGAATTATCGGACTTCTGGAAGCCGGAGGGCTGAGAGATATCCATCTGATCATCAACCGTTTAAGACCGGATATGATTGCCAGAGGAGATATGATGTCAGTGGACGATGTAATTGAGATACTGGCAGTAGACCTTATTGGAACCATTCCTGATGACGAGCAGATTGTCGTGGCTGCCAATCAGGGAGAGCCTCTTTCCGGCAAAAAGTCTCAGGCAGAAGAGGAGTACAAAAACATCTGCAGACGTCTTCTGGGCGAGGAGGTTCCATTTATGGAAATCCGCCGGAAAAAAGGCATGTTCCGCAGGCTGGGACAGATTTTCAGAAAATAATTTCATGATCGCAGAAAAAGGAGGGTATTCTGTTGAAAACCGCTTTACAGGGAAAAGGCCGCTCCGCAGGCTATGCCAGAGACAGAATGAAAATGCTTCTGGTGTCGGAACGGATCGACTGCTCTCCACAGATGATGAAAATGCTGAAAAACGATATGATACATACAGTAAAAAAATATATTACAATTGACGAGACGGAAGTTAAGATCCGCATCACTCAGGAACCTCCTGTTTTTCATGCGGACATTCCTGTCAGGTCAAAAAAGGAACAAAGGACAAAATGATTAAACAGTATAAGCTTCGTTTTTACAATTTCAGACTGCTTCTGTTTCTGCTTGCCATCAGTTCCATTGGTGTGGTGCTGGTAGGTACTGCCCGTGAGGATCTGATGCTCAAGCAGCTTATGGGTGTGATCATGGGTCTGGTTATCATGGTGATCCTGTCTCTCATAGATTATTCCTGGATCTCAAACTTTCAGTGGATCATGTACGGCAGCAATATCGTGCTTCTTCTGATCGTACGCCTTTTTGGAGATACAGCAAACGGCGCGGCGCGTTGGATCGATTTCGGTTTTATCCGGTTCCAGCCTACAGAGCTTGCCGAAAATTATCATCATTCTTCATTTTTCGCCATGGATTTTTTATGGATCATGAAGAAGATCTGAACAGCTTCCGTACACTGGCAAAGTCATGCAGTTCTTTGGCAGTTCCTCTTTATCTGATCCTGGATCAGCCGGATCTGAAAAATACGATCATGATCACAGTAGTATTCTGTGTTCTGATTTATATTGCCGGACTGAGCTACCGTATTATCGGAGGAGCGCTTCTGATTGCAGTTCCCTTACTGGTGATCTTTCTTATGATCGTGGTACAGCCGGAACAGAAGCTTATTAAGGATTATCAGAGAGACCGTATTATGGCGTTTCTTTATCCGGAAAATGAAGAATACACAGATGACACCCAACAGCAGGATAATTCCAAGACAGCCATTGCATCCGGGGAGCTGACAGGAAAAAGACTGTCCGGCGATTCGGTGGCATCGGTAAATGAAGGAAACTTTGTGGCAGAGAACCAGACTGACTTTATCTTTGCAGTAGCAGGGGAGGAATACGGTTTTATCGGATGTACTACCATTATCCTGCTTCTTCTGGCTATTGCTCTGGAATGTATCCGTATGGGACTTCGGGCAAAGGATCTGTCCGGAAAAATCATCTGCTGCGGAATGGGAAGTATCGTTGCTTTCCAGAGCTTTCTGAATATCTGCGTAGCCACCGGAATGGGGCCGAATACAGGAACGCCTCTTCCCTTTGTAAGCTATGGACTGACCTCTCTTATCAGTCTTTATATTGGAATGGGACTTGTTCTGAACGTAGGTCTTCAGAGCAGCTTGTATAATAAAGAACTTCAGAAAACAATGTCAGATAAGAAAGAGGAGTATTTATGAGAAACGAACAGCCTGTTCGCAGACGAAAAACAGATACCGAAAGACAGAGAAATACTGTTCCGGATAAAAAAGTACGCAGAAATTCCGGAAACAGGTCTGCTCCGGCAAAGGAACAAAAGCAGGAACCGCAAAGAAGAGCACAGGCCTCTTCGTCAGTCGCCCGGAAAAGAAAAGCAGCAAGAATAAGACAGATGCGAAGAAAAAAAATCATCCGCACCTTTCTTCTGGTACTTCTGATCGCGGCGCTTCTTGCCGGAGCAGGAGCCGCTGTGTTTATGAGCAAAAAGATATTTTTCCGGGGACCGGTACAAAAGTACAGCGCTTCCGGAGAATTCTCAGATTCCCGGATAGCCGGTTCAGAGGGAAAGGCGGATGGTTTTGCGGCAGATCTGTGTGTGGTTTCCGGAGACACTCTTCTGGATACTGTAGCTCTGGAAGAAGATCAGGAAGGACTTCTCCTGGATATCAAAAACAAACAGGTATTGTATTCCAAAGGAGCCTATGACAGAGTATATCCTGCCAGTATCACAAAGATCATGACGGCTCTTCTTGCATTCCAGTATGGAAATATGGAAGATGTGGTAACTATCTCAGAAGAAAACATTACTCTGGAAGAGGGTTCACAGGTGATCGGTTTCCAGGTGGGAGATAAGGTTACTATGGATGAACTGGTACACGGACTTCTTGTGTATTCGGGAAATGATGCAGCGTCAGCCATTGCCACTCATATCGGAGGATCCACAGAAAAATTTGTGGATATGATGAACAGCTATGCTGCTCAGCTTGGATGTACCGGAACTCATTTTACAAATCCTCACGGTCTTCAGGATGAAAACCATTATACAACACCCTATGATATTTACCTGATGCTGAAAGAAGCATTGAGATTTCCGGAATTTACTCAGATCACTCAGCTTGGCTCCTATACCATTTCCTATAAAAGCAGCGACGGAACAGAGGTCAATACGCCTCTGACTGCAACCGACCATTATCTGACCGGAGAGGCAACTGCTCCCAAGGGCATTACTGTGCTGGGAGGAAAAACCGGAACCACCAGCGATGCCGGAAACTGTCTGGCGCTTTTAAGCCAGAATGCTTATGGCGATCCTTATGTTTCCATTGTCATGGGCGCATCCACTAAGGAGCTTCTTTACCAGCAGATGAGTTCCCTTCTTGAAAATGCCAACGCAAAATAAAAAACCTTAGAAAAAATCACAATTTTTTTCCAGAATTAGGCATTGAATTTTATGATAAAATGCACTATAATTGAAACATATTAAATCATGTTTTTGGTTAAAATTTAATATCATATGTGTCTAAGGAGGAAAACATCATGGTTGAACTGATTGTAGGAAAGAAAGGCAAGGGCAAAACAAAAGTACTGTTAGACAGAGTAAACGGAGCGATTAAAGATGCCAACGGCAGCATTGTTTACTTAGACAAGAGCACAAAGCATATGTATGAGCTTAACAACAAAATCCGTCTTATCGATGTTTCTGCATATCCTATTAAAAATGCAGATGAATTCGTAGGTTTTGTATGCGGTATTATTTCTCAAGATCACGATTTAGAGCAGATTTATCTGGACAGCTTTTTAAACAACTGCAAAGCTCACAGAAAAAAGGTAAGTAGATTTTCTGAGGCAACTGGCACACCATTTACAGAAGATGGGAGAGCAATTTTAAATGTAAAAATTTGTTGTTAGTATGTCTCTTGACAAAAGAGGATGTACCGGAAGATTTCCAGGACAAAAATCAGTGTCGCCTTATAAAAT
>ENA-OQAB01001716-OQAB01001716.1-human-gut-metagenome-genome-assembly--contig:-NODE-1716-length-10104-cov-3.909993_pt1 | contig 10104 bp, 9 predicted proteins | sample MGYA00242490_ERZ504517 | MGnify/ENA primary metagenome ERZ504517 (study PRJEB26092, sample SAMD00036298) | human gut metagenome | host: Homo sapiens | study: EMG produced TPA metagenomics assembly of... | reverse complement strand
CTACAATAAACCGTCTGTCTGCCGCCTCAGCCGCTCGTCTCCGTCAAAAAATCGTAAACTTCTCCCCCCGCTTCCACGGTAAACTCATAGTCGTCCAGAGTTACCTTCATGGGCACCTGGCATTTCAGCGCCACCGTATCGTGAAAAATAGATTTGAAGCCTGTATCCATGAGAAGCACCCGGATATTTCTGGCGTCAAAGCTCTTCACCAGAAGGGCGGCGCAGATTCTCTTATCTTCCACTACGAAATTCTGGATGTCGTAGCCTACTAAAATATCCTTTTTCCTGGCCTCCCGCACCGTGCCATATGTCTTGTACACCTTGAAATCATCTGCGACAGCCACATTTCCATAGCCCTCAATCTCAATGGCATTGTCTCTGACGGCCAGTACCTTGCCCTGGATGATATCTTTTTTCAGAGAGAGCTTCTTAATCTTTCCCCCTGTGAGGGACACGTCGGCCAGAACGCCGCCGGTCTCCTCCTTCACCGCCGATTCCAGCGGAAAGCTTCTCATAATGTCTCCAATGTAGACCTCCATCTTTCCGTCTGCCGGAACCAGCCAGGCGTTCTTATAAACGACTTTGTCTGAAATCTCTTTTTCCACACGGATGATATCCGTTCCCCGGACCCATACCTGAATCTCCCGGTCAATATAGGAGTCCAGGGACAGGCCCTCGAACTCCAGGGCCCCCTCGCTTGTGTAGGCGGTCCAGGTTCCCGCTCCCTCCACGTTGGCCGGGGTTCCGTAGAGCACAAGATTCTTTCTCTGAACCTTTCTTTCCTGATCTGCCTTCTTGAGGAAGGTTTCGTAAAACAGCCACCACTCCTCCTTGGGCATGGGATCCCCGTACTTTTTTTTAGAAATGTTTAATGCCTGGAAAGTCCTTTTCTACCTTTTCAGCCGCGAATGCCGCCTCCCCGTAGGTCAGCGCGCCAGCGGCAAAATCCTCCATATCTTCCTCTTTCAGCTCTTTTGGCAGCTCTATGTATTCGTTTCCAATCAGATAGTCCAGATATTTCACATACCACTGCCCCTTGGCCGAGGCTGGAAAGAAGGATTCGTTCTCATCCCCCCACTCCTCGCAGATCTCCCGATCTGTCATGCCCAGAGCCATGGCTTTTCCGGCCAGCGCCCTGGAAACATAGTTGCCGTTTTTATCGAGCGTTACAATCAATATGATCAACAGGACTACGGCGGCGGCAATGGCGCCGGTCCAGTAAAGCATTTTCTTTGACTTCATGGATTCTCCTATCCTTTGCTGCATCATACCCTTCTGCACAGCCGTACTATTCCTTCGACTTAATATAGGTCTTTTTCTCCTCGTCAATGTAATCAAGTCCCTCATAGTCCGCAGTCTTCAGCGACAGCCTCTTCATGCGCAGGGAGTGGTTGACCGCCTTATTAACCAGATCATAGATAACGGCAAAGCCGGGAACTGCGATAATCATTCCCACAAATCCGAACAGGCCTCCGAAGATCAGAATGGAGAACAGCACCCAGAAGCTTGCGAGGCCGGTAGAGTTTCCGAGAATTTTCGGTCCCAGAATATTGCCGTCAAACTGCTGCAGAACCAGGATCCATATCAGCAGAACGAGACACTGGATCGGGCTTACCAGAAGCACTAAAATGCCGCTTGGGATGGCCCCGATAAATGGTCCGAAGAACGGAATCACATTGGTCACTCCCACAATTACGCTGACAAGCAGCGCGTAAGGGATGTGGAGCAGACTCGTTCCCACAAAGCAGATCACGCCGATAATCAGGGAGTCCAGAATCTTTCCGATAATAAAGCCGCCGAACATCCTGTGGACAAACCGCATCTCCTCAATCACATGGTTCGCCCAGCGGACACTTAAGCATCCGTAAACAATTTTTTTCGCCTGGGTGATCAGATGATCCTTAATATTCAGCAGATAGACCATGACAATCAGGCCGATCAGCCAGTTTTTCACAAAATTAATCAGAACGAAGATACTGCTCGACACGCCTGTCAGAAAGTCCAGAAGCCGCTTCATATCAAATCTCGTAAAAGCGTTCTGCAGCCATCCTTCCGTCATCTCCACCGCTGTCTGAATATTCTGGATCACGATGGTTTCAATCTCCCGGTTGTCGGCTAACAGCTTCTGAATCCACGTGTACAGGTTCTGAAGATAGATAGGAAACGACTCCTGAATTCCTCTTAAGCTGTCCAGAACCTGTGGGATAATCAGCTGAATCAGTCCTGACACGACGGCCAGAATCACAAACAGGCTGGCGATCGTTCCCATGGACTTGGCGATGGTCTGTCTGTGCTTTTCGCTTTTCATCTTCGCAGGCAGAATCTTAAGGACTGCCCTGGACACTCTGTTATAAACCGGGCTGATCAGATAAGCCAGTATGGCTCCGTAGATAATCGGCGACGCGATGGAACGCAGCCTGCCTAAAAAGCCGCTTACATTCTTCCACTCTCTGATGCAGTACCAGAATACAATACACACAGCAATGACGCAGACAGCCGTAAGCCCCCAGTAAATATACCGTTTTGCGTTGTTGTCTTTCATAGTCTAGTCATTCCTCCAAACAATTACGCGGATCTCCGGTTTCTCTCCTGTACAGTATAGCGGACCTGACTTTCTTTTGCAAGAAACGCCCGCGAATTTTCTTCCCGCAGAAAACCTGGTCTCCTTCGTAAAGTAAAGAAAGCAGCGATTTCTCGCTGCTTTTTTCATTAGTAACCCCAAAATGCCGGCTCTTACCAAATTGACTCCTAGCCGCGCCAGGTGGGTAACCTCACTTAAACATCTGCCTTCCACTCAAGGAGGCCTGACATCCGTTTAAAAATATTGGAATCCCGTTATGTCAAATGTAGGTTCAAAAAAAGTAAGAGTTATCGAACATCCCAGGAATTACTTTCTTTTGTTGTAAGGCCATTATACAACACTTGCGTCAGTTTTTCAAGTTCCATTTTTTTCTGGTCTTCCTGCCATTTTTTCTGATCTGCCGTGTTCCCGGCCTGCCTAAAATATCTGTGCTAGGCCATTTCCAGATTCTCCGGCCCGAAGCTCTCCGGCAGAAGCTGGCTTAAGGTGTACTCCCTGTATTCGGAAGGCGACTTGGCTAACAGAATCAAAAATTCGTCCGGACGGACAAATTCCCGCATAACCTGGCGGCAGATCCCGCAGGGCGCGCAGTAGTCCTGCGCCTTTCCGTCTTTTCCTCCTACAATGGCGATGGCGTCAAACTGCCGCTTTCCGCTGCTGACTGCCGCAGAAAACGCGCTGCGCTCTGCGCAGATGCCGGCCGGATAGGAGGCGTTCTCCACATTGCAGCCCATATAAATCTCTCCGTCCCGGCACAAAAGAGCCGCCGCCACATGAAAATGAGAGTAAGGCGCATAGGCCCTGGGAAGCGCCTGAAACGCCTGTTCTATCAGTTTCTCCTTCTGTTCTCTGGAAATCTCCAACGCTGTCGTCTTATCGCTGCGATCCATGATTTTTCCTCCCTCTCTGAGCCGCTTTTTTCTTAATTATACTCCCTGCCTTGTCTGCGGGGCAAGAGAAATCTTGTCTTTTCCTCTATTCTGTGCTACAGTCCTTAATAATGCCATGAACGCCGCCATGTGTTTCGCATGTCTCCATGATTTTTGAAGTAATGTCCCCCTCTGCTTCGTTCTAATCTGTGAAAGGCATTACCAGTCATATACAGGAGCCAAGGGAAAGGAGGCGGTTTTATCAATGCGGAAAAACAGCTGGAAGAATATATTGACCAGTATCAGAATCTGATTTTCTCTATCTGCTACAAATATACAGAAAATTATTTTGACGCAGAGGATCTGACTCAGGACACGTTCCTCTCCGCCTACAAGAGCATGGCTCTGTTCGACGGCGCCCACGCCAAGGCGTGGCTCTGCAAAATCGCGTCCAATAAATGTCTCGACTGGCTGAAACGGGCGGGAAGGCGGACTGTTCCTACAGAAGACGAATATTTTACCGCTCTTCCCTCGTCAGATTCCCCAGAACGGGACTATCTGGAACAGGAAGTAAAAGAGCGGCTTTACCGCTGCTGCTGTTCTCTGAAGGAGCCTTACCGCCAGGTGGCTCTGGACTACTATTACTATGAAATAGAAATCGGAGAGCTGGTTAAAAAAACCGGAAAGCCCATCAAAACCCTTCAGACGCAAATTTACCGCGCCAAGGGAATGCTTCGAAATCTCTATGAAAAGGAGGGACTGCCCCATGACAAATAAAAAAGAGCGTAAAAGCGGCCATATAGATCCCGGGCGGCCTGTTTCTTCCCTGAGCAGAGAAGAACTCGCCCATCTGTCCTCCTGCCAGTTCTGCAGGGAGCAGATCGCTCTCCAGGCTGAAAAACAGGAGCTTCTCACAGCTCCCGCCAGAATGAAATCGGAGATTCTGTCCAAGCTGAACCGGCCCGAGGTACAGATCATTGCAAAAAGCAATCGAATTTCCAAAAAACTGGAGCTTTTTTATTTCAGTCTCAGAGTGGGAACCGCCGTTCTCTGTTCCCTGGCGCTGCTCTCCTTCGCCCCTGCCCTGCCCGGAGCAACAGAACGCCCCATAGAAATTCGGCAAGAGGATGTGAAGCGGGAAGAGGACGGCCGTTTCCAGCGTCCCGGGACTCCCTCCCCCAAAAACGCAGGAGGCGCCGTTCTGGGAAGCGTCCAGCTATGCTAACAGAACAGATTAACCGATTATTAAACCTGGAGGTGTTTAAAGTATGACAAGAAAGAAAGGTAAACTGATGACGTTTCTCTGGTCTCTGATACCAGGAGCCGGGGAGATGTATCTGGGATTTTTCAAGACAGGCGTCAGCCTGATGGCGGCTTTTGTGATTCTATTGTCTCTATCCGGCTTCCTGCAGCTGAACGTACTGAGCCTGCTGGCTCCTGTCGTCTGGTTTTACAGCTTTTTCCATGCAAACAACATTAACGCCCTGCCTGACGACGAATTTTATGCCCTGGAGGACGATTATCTGGTTCACATGGAAGATATCCGAAAAAAGCAGCCTGTTTTTTAAGACTCACCGCAAATTTACGGCTGCCTGCCTGATCTGCTTTGGCATCTCCGTTCTGTGGAGCAATCTGTACCGGCTCCTGTTCTCCCACCTGCTGCCGATCATAGCTCTGCCGGAACAGGCGGAAGAAATTCTGTACTCTTTGGCCAGCGCATCCCTCAGAGCGTAGTAGCCGTGGCCGTCAATCGCAGCCGGGATTGCTGCTCATCCGCAGCAAGTCAAAGGAGCTTAACGGCGGGGAAGACGAAACGTCTCAGCCAGCTCCTGAATCTCATTGAGAAAGCGGCAGGAGTGGTATCCGTCTGCAGCCGCATGGTGGAACGCGGCTCCCAGAGGAAGAAACGTTCTTCCCTCCTTCTCATAGTAACGTCCAAACAGTACCACAGGATAGAGCATGGGGGAATCTGAGTACGTATCGCTGGCATATCCTGTAAAGCTCAGCCACGGCACGCAGGAGACCGGACAGAAATTGTCCGGTTTTCCCGGCTTTGGCTTAATCCCCTTCTGATTCTGGTACGTTTCCATATCTTTTATCACCGCGTCGTAAAAGGCCGTAAAATCCTCATTGTATTCCGTCCAGATATCAGAGAAGGTTTTGTCATCCTCGTGAAAAATCGTGTAGGACGGGTGGCATTCGTCCCAGTACCCCAGACGCCCCTCTTTGTCTGTCTGCATTCTCATCTCTCTGTTTTGATTGACCGCTCTCATAATAATGTAGATAAACACAGGATAAAATTTGAGCTTCTGCTCCTTTACCTGCGCCAGAAGCTCTGTAATGTCCACCTGAATATTCAGGTTATAGCGGACCTTCAGAAAATCTTTGTAATAATAATAGTGTTCCCGCCGCTCCCAGGTATCCATATCGATCAAATGAAACGCCATCCTGATTCTCCTCTCTGTGTCTTTCTATGCCTATCTTCCATCCGGCTGTCCTGATTTTTTCCGGAAGTCCGCCAGCTTTTCCAGAAGCTCCCGCTTGACCTCCTCCTCTGCAAAAGCCGCCAGCACCGCGTTCTCTGTCATGCGGAGCGCTTCATCCTTTGTCACGCCAAACTGGCTGTGGAGCAGGAACAGCTCCTCTGTCATGCTGGTTCCCGATACAGTCCGGTTATCTGTGTTCACCGTAACGGCCAGCCCCTGTTCCAGGAAACGTCTGATCGGGTAATCGCTTCTCTTCTCCACTGCCTTCGTCTGGAAATTGCTGGTAGGACACATTTCTACGGCAACGCCCCTCTCCCTGCACAGCTCCTCTATCTCCTTTACTCCGGCCATAGCGATGCCGTGGCCGATGCGGCGGGCGCCCATCAGCACACTGGTGCGCACGTTCTCCGCGCTGTGGCATTCTCCCGCGTGGATTGTGAATGGGATCTCCATTTCAGAGGCCAGGGAAAACATCTTGCTGTGGAGCTCCGGCGGATAGGCCTTCTCGTCGCCTGCCAGGTCGATTCCACAGACTCCGTCTCCCATAAATTTCTCAGCCAGCGCCGGAATCTCCAGATTTTTCTCCAGATCAAAATGGCGCATTCCGCACAGAAGGATTCCGGTACGCATTCCCAGATCTGCTTCCGCCTTTTTAAGGCCGTCTCTTACGGCTCCCACCACGTCCTTCTGAGTAAAGCCGTCGTGGGCAGAAAAAGCCGGTGCAAAGCGCAGCTCCAGATACACGGTTCCTTCCTCAAAGGCAGCCTTCGCCGTATCGTAGGCCGCTGTGCAGAGAGCGTCGTAGGTCTGAAGGCAGGAGATGGGCAGGGAAAAGCAGTCTAAATACTCCTTTAAGCTTCGGCAGTCTGCCGGAACAGTCAGCGCGGCAGCCAGGGCCTCCTCTGTTTCAGGAAGCGCAAGGCCCGCCTCTTTTCCCAGTCTTCTCACTGTATGTCTGGGCAGGGAGCCGTCCAGATGGCAGTGAAGTTCTGCCTTGGGGAGGGCCCGAAACCAGGCCATTTCTCTGTTTTCTGCTTCTGTATATTCGTAATTCATCGCGGTATCCTCTTGTCTCTTTTTCATCATTCTCTCGTTTTTCTGCCTATCATACCATTTATTGCCCGGCTGCACAAGCAGTCAAAACTAACGATTTTTTCATTTTGCTGGTGCATTCTTCCTCAAAATACCTTATACTATGAGACAACAGAGCGGCGCTTTCCTGGATTTCTGCCATGAAACGCCGCTGAAATCAGGAGGACACCTCATATATGAGAAATTTGCCGGGACCTGGAACGGTCCTTCACGGATTTAAAGTTCTTTCAAAAAATAAGATAGAATGTTTTTTTGCTTCCACCACCGAGCTTTTCCACGAAGCCAGCAGAGCCACGGTTCTCTGCATTGAAAATGAAGATCCGGAGCTTGGATTTTCCATCATTTACAGAACGCCCCAGCTGGATGAGACGGACGCCTGCCACATGGCGGAGCACCTGGTTCTCTCCTCCTGCCGCAAATACAGAAGCCGCGATATCTTTTTCGATATGGACAGCAAAAGCTACTCCACCTTTATGAACGGAATGACCGATACCTGCTGTACCTGCTATCCCTTCTGCTCAGTCAGCCAGAAGCAGCTGATCAAGCTGATGGATGTGGCTCTGTGCTGTATGGAGGAGCCTGACGCTCTGACAGAGCCTTTCTTTTTTGACAGGGAGGCTCTGCGCTTTGAGCTGAAGGAGGCGGACGGCCCTCTGACTCTGTCAGGAACGGTGCTTGGGGAGGACTGGGCCCATCTGACGGATCTGGAAGAAAATGCCGACAGCCATACGGCCAGAACCCTTTATCCTGACAGTCTTGCGTCCCGCCTTCCGGGGCGGGCCCATTTCCACTACTCTGAGATTTCCAGAGAGCGGACGCTGCATATTTTAAAAGAATATTATCAGTATTCCAACTGCCTGATCCTCCTATACGGAAAGATGGATTTTGAAGCGGTTCTCTCTTTCCTTCACCAGGAACACCTGTCACACTATCCGGCCCGGCAAAGTCCCGTCTCCCCAGCGTTTTTCCAGGAATCGGTTCTTCCCGGCTTTCGAAGCTCTGAGGAGAAAAGCCCCGCCTATCTGGAGAGCCGGACCGACGAGGCCTCTGTCATTGATTTTGCGCTGGATCTGTCCGCTGCATCCGGCCTGGAACTGTTTTTCTGGGATCAGTTCGCCCAGCTTCTGGACAACAGCGCCTCTCCCCTCCACCAGGAGGCCAGAGCCCAGGGACTGAATCATGTGATCCAGGTCTACGTGGACACGCTCCTCATCCACCCTGTCTTAAAATTCCGCCTCCTGAACGGAGACGCAGGCGTGAAAGAGGCCTTTCTCTCTGTGATCCGGAGCTCTCTTCAGGAGGTTTCTGTCCATGGGCTTTCAAGAGAGCTCTGCCTGGCCTCTGTAAGGGAAAGCAGGATGACCGACAGTCTGACCAGGGAGGGCGTGCATCTGGGCTGCCATGTCGCGGAGGAAATCGGACGTTACTGGAGCCTGACGGGAAAAACCGATTATTTTCCGCTCTACGAACAGGCTTTCAGGGAATTTTCCGCTGACGCTCTCGGAGAACAGTCTCTGATTCGGTCCATGGCCTCTGAGGCTCTTTCCCCGGCCGCCAGCGCGCTGACTGTCACTGTCCCGTCGCCCGGCCTTGCCGAAAAGCTGGAGCAGGAGAAAAAAGACTTCCTAAGCAGACAAAAGGCTTCCATGAGTCCCCGGGAAATCGGCGCCCTTCTGCTGTGTTCCAGAGAATTTGCTCTCTGGAATGAGCGGGAGCTTACGAATCAAGATTTTTTAATTCATCCTGACGAGCTTCCCGCTCCAGCTGACGCTCCTGCCTTTTTTCAGGCGGATTTAAGTGGAATCGAGGGCTATTTTTCACCTGTTCCGGGAGCTCTCTGCGCAGGTTTCCAGCTCTATTTTGATCTGAGCTTTCTGGCAAAAGAGGATCTCCCCTTTCTGGCGCTGTACCAGCTTCTTCTGACGGAGCTTGACACGCCCTCCTGTTCTTCAGAAAAGCAGAAGCTTCTGGAACAGGAGCTTCTCCATGACTGCACCTTTGACGAGGTATTTCCGGAGGAAGAGGCTGAAACGCACAGCCATCCGGCTCTCTCTGTCTTCTGGTACGGTTTTCCTGAGGATTTCGAAAAAAGCCTCTCCTTTCTTCTGGAAATCATGGGACGGGCTGATTATACAGATACCAGGTCTATCATCCGGGCGCTGGAGAAATATACTCCTGACTACGATTTGTCCCAGGGAGAAAACGCGGCCTCTCTCTCCTATGCGCTGGCTGAGAGCGCCCTTCGAAAGGACGCCCGCTTCCGGGCCGCCGCAAATAATCAGGACATCTATCTCTTCTTTCAGGATACGCTCCGCCGTCTGAAGGAAGATCCTGCTTTTAAAGAGGAACTTGCCCTGCGTCTGTCAGAAACTGCCGCACGGATTCTCACCAGAAGCCGCATGGTATTTCTGGCGGCTGCCAGAGAAGAACAGCTTCCCTCCATTCAGAGCGCGGCGGGACGGATTCTGGGGCTCCTGCCTCCCATTCCCGGCTGCGCCCATTCCGGCAATGGCTGCGGCCCCGTCCAGAAAGGAGAGCTTCTGCCTTCTCCTATTATACGCGCCGCCGTGTCTCTGGACGCCTCCTCCCAGGAAATCCGCCTGATTGGAGACTTTTCTAAGAGGAAGGATTTTAAAGGGCGGTATCTTCCCTTTTTAACCGCCCTCAGCGACAAATATCTAAAACCGGCGCTCCGCTACCGGGGAGGCGCCTATGACTGCGGAATAGACGTCTCCCTGCCTAACGGATACTTTTCCCTCTGGTGTACGGCAGATCCGGGCCTTGAGGAAACCGTCCGCCTGTTCCAGGCAGCCGGAACTGCCTTAAAAGAGATTACTCTGACTCAGGAAGAGCTAAACGGCTACATTTTAAAGCGCCTTCTCGCAGGCCCAGCCTCTCTCAGGCCCTTTAAACGCCGGAATGCGCGCCATGCGCCGCCAAATCGCCGGAATCCGTTCCGAGTACCTCAGGGAGCTGCTGGACGACATTCCAAGCGCCTCTCTGGAGGATCTGGAGCAGGCCTCAGACGTCATACAGGATATCATTGACAGGGGCTCTCTGGGAGCCGCAGGCAGCC
>ENA-OQAB01001715-OQAB01001715.1-human-gut-metagenome-genome-assembly--contig:-NODE-1715-length-10108-cov-2.712454_pt1 | contig 10108 bp, 6 predicted proteins | sample MGYA00242490_ERZ504517 | MGnify/ENA primary metagenome ERZ504517 (study PRJEB26092, sample SAMD00036298) | human gut metagenome | host: Homo sapiens | study: EMG produced TPA metagenomics assembly of... | reverse complement strand
TTTGATATCGAGCTGAGAGGAGGTACTGACTATTATACTACCACGACTACTCAAAAGTTATATTCAGGAGGTAATACGAAGCCGGAAGGTAGCTATTCTGAAGGTTCTGAGACATTCTATGAGAATAACTTTAGCATTCTTGGCTACGGCGCGTAAGGATGATTTGATCAGCAAATTGGTGGTTTGTTACATTTGGTGGTAACATCATGCAGCAGAAACGTACCAAATGAATGCAAGTGCGGGAACGTTGTTGGTTCCTGATTTGTTTGATGTCAATAATGGTGTTGATAAACCTTCTATTACATCTTCTTTGACCCAGCGTAAAATGAACTCTTTGTACGGATCTCTCCAGTTGAACTGGGATGGTTGGTTGTTCTTGGATGTTACGGCACGTAATGACTGGTCATCCACTATGTCAAAAGAGAATCGTTCTTATTTCTATCCTTCTGTTAGCTTATCTGCTGTAATCTCTGATATGGTACAGAAAAACGGAGGAAGTATGCCTGATTGGTTTAGTTTCGCGAAGGTGCGTGCTTCTTTCGCTGAGGTAGGTAATGATTTGGATCCTTATCAGTTATATAATGTATATACAATTTCTAAGGATGCTAATGGTAATAGTATGGCTTCTGCCGGAAGTACCTTGTTTGACTCTTCGGTTAAGAGTGAGTTGATCAAGTCTTGGGAGGTTGGTGCCGACTTACGTTTCTTCAATAACCGTTTTGGTATTGATGCCGCTTGGTATAAGACAAATGCGACCAATCAGTTGCTGAATATTCCGATGGATGCTTTTTCCGGATATGAATCTCGAAAAGTGAATGCGGGTAATATCCAGAACCAAGGTTTCGAACTTTCGTTGAATGGTGCTATTATGCAGACTGCTAGTGGGTTTAACTGGGATGCGCAAGCTCATTTCTCTTTGAATAGAAGTAAGATCTTGGAATTAACCGAAGGGGTGACTGTCTATGATATCAAGACTGTGGATGTCTTACAGATTGCCGCTACCGAAGGTGGTAAATATGGTGATATTTATGGACAGAAATTTGTTCGCCACAATGGGCAGGTCGTGGTAGGTGAAGATGGTCTTCCTTTGATTACGACAGATAAAGAGTTGATCGGTAATCAGAACCCGGATTGGATGCTTGGTCTCACGAATAATTTCTCTTATAAGGGTTTTGATTTGAGTTTCTTGATCGACTTCCGTATAGGTGGTGAGATTTACTCGGCGACGACTTCTTCTTTGCATAAGAATGGTAACGCTGCCGGAACGGTCGTGAATGGTGATCGTGCTGATTTCGTGGTTCCAAACTCAATCATGAAAAAAGGTGATGAGTATGTGAAGAATGATGTCGCTGTTACGCCTCAAAGATATTGGGAGCGTATCGCTTCTTCAGGAAACTATGGTTTGCCGGAGGTGTTTACGTATGACGCTACGAATATCCGTTTGAGAAATATTACTTTAGGATATACGTTCAATAAGAATTTGTTGAAGAAAACCCCGTTCCAAAAGTTGCGTCTGTCCGCGACTTGTAATAACGTATGGATGATTGTTTCTCATTTGCCGGGTATCGATCCTGAATCTGTGGCAGCTACAAATACGAATGCGGTAGGATTCGAGAATGGTGGCGCGCCTACAAATCGTTCTTATACATTTAATTTAACTGTAGGATTCTAATAGAAAGGAGATAATATGAAAACGAAAAATATCATTATATTAGGAGCCTTGGCGGTCGTTTCATTGACAACGGTTACAAGTTGTAATGACTTTGAGGATATCAACAAAGACCCGAATAAGGCTGATTTGGAGCAAGTGGAACCGGAATGGTTCTTGAATGGCTCCATTGGAGATGCTCAAATGAACCCTGAAATAGCAGAACGTATTTTTATTTTGTATTGGAAGCGGGCTGCTCGTTTTGATCGGGGTAGCGGTTTCGCAATCGGTACGGATAATGATGACTATAATAGATTATACTTGACTTCGAACTCGTATGGTGTAGGTTGGTTGAATAAGGCGAATCAAGCGATAGAGGTCGGAGAGGAGAAAATCAAATTAGATGTGGATAATGCCTATCCTTATTATCGGAATATCCCGAATATGGCTCGTATTTGGAGAGCTTATTTGAACTCTGAATTGTCTGATAACTTTGGCCCGATACCGGCGTTATCTGCTTTTACCGGTGTTCCTGGAGAATATAATAAGGTGGAGGATATCTATACCTATATATTGAAAGAGTTGAAAGAGGCGGTCGCTTCTTTGGATGAGAGCATTGATATGAGTGCGATGTCCAAATATGATCCGTTTTTTGGTGGTGACATAAAGAAATGGAAAAAGTATGGAAACTCTTTGCGTATGCGTCTAGCGATGCGTTTGACTGCGGTCAATCCTTCTTTGGCGCAAGCTGAGTTTGAGGATGCTGCCAAGGGTGAGTTTATCGCCTCTATGGATGATATCGCCCAGGTTGCGGAGAAAGATGGATGGGATCCGTATACAGGTGTCATGACAAGAACTTGGAATAACCAAGCGATGTCTACTACTTTCAATAATCTCGTAGTGGGACTAGGCGGTGTGGAATTTCCTGTTCCTGATGAGTTGAAATCCAATTTGAAAGATCCTTATACTTACTTAGGCCAGAATGTCAGCCTGCATTTCCCAACAACCACAAATGATCCTTGTGCGGGCTATTTTTTCGATGGTATCCCACAATATATCGATCCTCGTGCGCCTCAGTTGTATAGCATTCCGGGGTATGATGACGGAGTGGTTTATCCTTCTTATATAGGTGCCGCTTCCGAGGTAAAGGATGAGATAACATTGATTGCGGGAGATTATACGGATGTGCTGACCGGACAAAAAGTTTCCGCGCCGGAGTAAAACTTCCCATGAAATATTCTTGGACGACCGTTGTTGCCGGAAACTGGAACGATAAGGCCGGTTTAGTTGGTGACTATACAAGTTATAACTACAACTTCCCTTCTTTGGCTGATAAGTTCCGTCATAGCACGAACAAACGTGTATGGTTTGGCCGTGGGAAAGTTATTTCTTGTTAGCGGAAGCTGCGGTTTATGGTTGGAATGTTCCGGGTAGCGCAAAGGATAATTATGAGAAAGGTATCGCCGCTAGTTTTGAATATAACGGTGTTTCCGATAAACTCTTAGAATATTTGCAATCTAAGGCTTATAACCGTGTAGGAACATCTGTAGCTTTCGATCATACGGTAGAGGCTAAGGCTTATACGATCAACTATTACGATGCATATACGAAACAGAATAAGACAACGACTTATGAGTATCCTAAAAATACGATCTATAAGAATGGTCAGTATAATAATGATGCATTGACTAAGATTATTACGCAGAAGTTCATCGCTCAGAATCCTTGGTTGCCTTTGGAAGTGTGGTCTGATCACCGTCGTTTAGGTTTGCCGTTCTTCGAGAATCAAGCTGTAGAGGCTGCTTACAATCCAACTAACCAAGTGTTGTTAACTCCTGCTACTTGCAAGGAATGTAAAGTAGAGTTCTACCCGAAGCGTCTTCGTTACCCGGCAGTTCTTCAAACCAATAACTTGGAAGGGTATAACCAAGCTTTAGAAAGACTTGGTGGTCCGAACATGACGACAACTTCTTTGTGGTGGAATATGAAATAATATGAATAGTATTTTTACTGCAAAATAATAGGAATCCTCACGTTGGGATGTATCATCATTCAACGTGAGGATTTATGTTTTTAATGTTAAACTTTTAAATTTTACAGTTATGAGAAAGTTATTAATGGTATTGTTTTTATTTGGAACAATTAGTGTTTTTTGCAATGCCCAAATAGATGGTTATTATGTAAAAGACAGTGGTAATCTAGCGCTTTTTGCGGATGGAGAACCTAGGACTAGTAATTCAATTGGTATTGAAGCTGGGAAATCAGTGGAAATTCGTTTTACTCAACCTTCTACTGGAGATTTCTTGTGGCAAAAAATGAGTGGTAGTGACTATATTCAATTTAATCCCGGTGGGTCTGGACGTTTTGCGTTAATTTGGACACAGAGTGCAAGTAAAGGGGACTCGGCTGTTTTTTGTGTCACAGACAAGAATGGTGATGTGCTGACGATTACTATTCATGCTTATTAGACTTTATAGGAAATAAAGATATCTACTTCTTGTCTTTTCTTGTCTTTTGACAACTTTGTATTGTAACTGATTCGGAAATTATAGAGAATAATATTCTTACGAGAAAAGGGCGTATCGATGTAAATGTCGGTACGCCTTCTTTTTTTTGTGGTGATGATTTGTATGGGTAAACTGGAACTTTTATTGGCTTCTGAAGTGAATAACTAACGGCTTCCTGCCTCTTTTACGGTTTGGTTATCCTTTGGTTAAAATTTCTGTAAATCAATTTTTTATGGATGTTAGTAAGGATAACTCTTATTCGTTTTGTCTGTAAGGAGAGAGTAGTTGCGGTATCCTCACCAGTTACCTCTTGTATATGTTAAACTCAAAACATATCTGCCCTTTTTATGTTTATACAGGATAAATGACATTTGTTGACGCAAAAACTAAAACATTGTCTAGAAAAATAAACAAAAAACAGTAGTTAAGTTGAAAGAATTCAGACCAGTCAGCTTAATCCTGTTGGTAGGGGCGCTTGGGTTCTCGGGAAACTTATACGCCACGCCTATGTCCGGGATTCCGAGGGTTGACATTTCACAGCAAAACGCAAAGGTGTCGGGAATAGTTGAGGATGCCTTAGGACCCGTTACCGGGGCGTCCGTAATCGTGAAAGGAACTACCAATGGTACTATGACCGACTTGGACGGACATTTTACCTTGGATAACGTGAAGAAAGGGGATATCATACAGATATCGTTTATCGGTTATACCTCGCAAGACATCCCGTATACTGGCCAGTCCGAGATTACGGTTAAACTCGTGGAAGATACCCAGAAACTCGATGAGGTGGTGGTGACCGCCTTGGGTATGAAACGGGATAAGAAAGCCTTGGGTTATGCCATGCAGGAGTTGAAAGGGGATGACCTCTTGGCCTCCCGTGAGCCGAACTTGGCGAACTCCCTTTCCGGTAAGGTTTCCGGTTTGCAGATCGTCCGTTCAAGCAATGGCGTAGGAGGGTCTTCTAAGATCGTACTTCGTGGTAACAACTCCTTGACGGGTAGCAACCAGCCCTTGATCGTCGTAGACGGTACCCCGATGGATAACTTCACCGGTGGCGTGGATGATGTATGGGGTAACTCCGGAGCGGACATGGGTAACGGCCTTTCGGATATCAACCCGGAAGATATCGAGTCCATGACGGTATTGAAGGGTGCTTCCGCCGCCGCCCTTTATGGCTCACGTGCCGGTAACGGCGTGATCTTGATCACTACCAAGTCCGGACGTAAGAACGAGGGACTCGGTATTACGATCAACGCCGGTATCACCGCCGAGACGATTTTCCTGAAACCTGATTTACAGAACGACTTCGGACAAGGCTCCGTGGGCGTTTACGATAACCAATCCCGCCTTAGCTGGGGACCGAAAGCCATGGGACAAATGGTAACCGATTGGAGAGGCAACCAAATCCCTCTGCATACTTATGATAATATCGACGCTTTTTTCCGCACCGGAACCTCCTTTAACGAGGGTGTCAGCTTCCAGCAGAACATAAAGGGTACGGCGGTATTCGCCTCCGTAAACCGTTCCGACGATGCTAGTATCACCCCACGCTCAAAACTAAACAAGACGAATATTACCTTGCGTGCCACCACTTTCTTGGATGAGGCGGAAAAGTGGAAAGTAGATGCCAAGGTGAATTATATCAATCAAAACGCGCATAACCGCCCGATTCAGGGCGTGAATCCCTCGAACGCTTTCAATACGATCTATAACCTGCCTCGTTCCTTGAATATCCGTGAGTTTGAGGATGACGTGGATGAGCAAGGCAATATGATTTGGTATGATGCCTCCAAGAATCCGCAGGAGAACCCTTATTGGGTGACCCGTTATCGCCAGAACGAGGATACCCGTAACCGTTTGTTAGGAAATATCTCCTTGAAATATGCCCCGACCGATTGGTTCGATATTGAGTTGAGAGGTGGTACGGATTATTATACCACGACGAAGAGCGAGAAAGTATATGCCGGTGGTAATACCAGTCCGAGAGGTCTGTATACCGAGGGATCGGAGACCTTCTATGAGAATAACTTCAGTTTCTTGGCTACGGCCCGGAAGGATAACTTGATCGATCGGCTGGGAGGCTTCGTTACTTTCGGTGGTAACTTGATGCTCCAGCAACGTAATAAGATGAACGCTTCTGCCGGAGAGTTGTTGGTGCCGAACTTGTTCTCGCTGAATAATGGCGTGAATAAGCCGACGGTCACTTCCGAGTTGATCCGCCGTCGTATGAATTCCTTGTACGGGTCGTTGCAGTTGAACTGGGATGGTTATCTGTTCTTGGATGTTACGGCACGTAACGATTGGTCGTCTACGATGTCGAAAGCCAACCGCTCTTATTTCTATCCGTCTGTCAGCTTCTCCGCAGTGATCTCCGATATGTTGCCGAAGATTGGCGGAAGTATGCCGGATTGGTTCTCTTTCGCTAAGGTACGTGCCTCCTTCGCCGAGGTTGGTAACGATTTGGATCCGTATCAATTATATAACTTCTTCTCTGTAGGCAAGGATCCCAACGGGAATACGACAGCGAAACCGGGTAAGGTACTTTACGACTCGGACGTACGTAGTGAGTTGATTAAATCATGGGAAGCCGGTTTCGATATCCGTTTCTTCAATAACCGGTTAGGCTTGGATGCCGCTTGGTATAAGTCCAACGCTACCCGCCAGTTACTAGATTTACCGATGGATCCGTTCTCCGGCTATGCTTCCCGTAAGATTAACGCAGGTAACATTCAGAACGAGGGTTTGGAGATCTCCTTGAACGGTACGATTCTAGACAATCCCGCCGGATTGAGCTGGAGCTCTACGGCGCAGTTCTCCTTGAACCGGAATAAGATCAAAGAATTATACGAGGGCGTGAATCTATATGATATAAAAACGTTCGACGCTATCCAGATCGTAGCTCCGGTAGGTGGTTATTATGGTGAGATCTACGGGCAGACCTTTATGCGTGTGACCGATGAGAATAGTCCTCACTATGGAAAGATCGTCGTAGGTGATGATGGTTTGCCTTTGATCTCTACCGAGAAGTCGAAAGTAGGAAACCAGAGTCCGGATTGGATGATGGGTTGGACCAATAATTTCTCTTATAAAGGTTTTAACCTGAGCTTCTTGATAGACTTCCGTATCGGTGGTAGCATCTATTCGGCGACAGCCTCCAACCTGTATACCCGGGGTAACGCCGCCGGAACAGTGGTGAATGGTGATCGTGCCGAATTCGTGGTACCGAATACCGTGGTTCAACAGGGCAGTGGCTATGCGGAGAATACGGTCGCCGTCACTCCCCAAGAATATTGGGGAGCGTATTGGGTCTACCGGAAATTATGGTTTACCAGAGGTTTATACCTATAGCGCCACCAATGTTCGTTTGCGTAATATCACCTTTGGCTACGAGTTCAATCGACAGATGTTGAAGAAAACGCCTTTTCAGCGTGTACGTCTATCCGCTACTTGTAACAATGTTTGGATGATCCATTATAACTTGCCGGGTATCGACCCCGAGTCTGTTGCCGCCACGAATACCAACGCTACCGGATTCGAGAATGGAGCTGCGCCGACCAGTCGTTCCTATACGTTTAACGTAACGATGGGATTCTAATGGAATACATGATAATTTGAATTACGATAAAATGATGAAGATGAAAACAAGAAATATACTTTTTACCGGATTGGTATCGGTGGCTGCTCTTCTTTCTTCCTGTAATGACTTTCAGGAGATCAATGAGGACCCGAATCTTGTGGGAGAGGATAAGGTGAAGCCCCAATGGTTCCTGAATGCCTCTATCATGGGAGACCAGATGAACCCAGAGATAGCCGAGCGTATCTTTATCTTGTACTGGGACCGTGCTTCCCGTTTCAATAGGGGAAGTGGTTTTACGATCGGTACGGATAACAATGATTATAGTACGATCTACTTGAGTAATGATTACGCCGTAGGTTGGCTGAATCAAGTGACCAAAGCGATCCAGCTGGGAGAGCGGATGGTTGCCAATGGGGAGGCGGATACCTATCCCTATTATAAGAACGTAATCCAGATGTCCCGTATCTGGCGTGCTTACTTGAACTCGGAAGTCGCTGACGGTTTCGGGCCGATCCCAGCGTTAGCCGCTTTCTCCGGTGTACCGGCTGAGTACGATAGTGTAGAGGCTATCTATCAATTTATATTGAAAGAGTTACGGGAAGCTGAGTCTGCGTTGGACCCCTCCTTGGATATGTCCGCTATGGCTAACGAGGATGCTTTCTATGCGGGAAATGTTGCGAAATGGAAGAAGTACGCCAACTCCTTGCGTATGCGTTTGGCGATGCGTATCTCGGCTGGTCGATCCTGCCTTAGCGAAAGCGGAATTTGAGGATGCCGCCTCTAAGACATTTATTTCCGAGCCAACCGATATCGCTTCCGTGCAGGAGAAAGAGGGTTGGGATGAGCTGACGAGCGTGATGTCTCGTCCTTGGAATGGGCAGGCGATGTCCGTGACGTTTAAGAACTTGGTAGTTGGTTTGGTGGACAGGAATTTCCGTTGCCGGACATCCTTAAAAAATGCCATTTGAAGAATCCATACGATTATCAAGGTTTATATTTGAACCAGCACTTCCCGCTGACGACGAATGATCCGTGCGCCGGTTTCTATTTCGACGGTATACCTCAATATGTAGATCCCCGTGCCCCGAAGTTGTTTAGTGTAGTGGGCTGGGATGATGGTGTGGTTTATTCCGATTATATCGGTGCGGCCAGCGAGGTGAAGCCGGTTCACTTGAAGAATCCGGCGGATAATACCCAGAATATGTTGACGATCGATCCGAAATATACGTGGGGCACTTGGGTCGCCGGAGAATGGGACGTGAAAGCCGGTCTGGTAAGTGAGCTGACAGGTAAGAATTATAATTATCCCTCTATGTCGAAACAATATCGAATGAGCACCAATAAGCGTGTCTTCTTCGGCCCGTGGGAAAGTTACTTCTTATTGGCGGAGGCTGCGGTGAAAGGCTGGAAAGTTCCGGGAACGGCTAAATCCAATTATGAGTCTGGTGTTACGGCTAGTTTTGAGTATCATGGCTTATTGAGCCAAGTCGGTGATTACCTATCGTCTCAGAAATACAACCGTGTAGGTACTTCCGTCGCTTTCGACCATACGACAGAGGCGAAATCGTATACGATCCGTTATACGGACCCATATACGAAGGAGGTAAAAAGCCGTACGTATGAATATCCCCATAACTCGATCTACCGGAATGGCGCTTATAATAATGACGCTCTGACGAAGATTATCACCCAGAAATATATAGCGCAAGTTCCTTGGTTGCCGGAAGAGGCTTGGAGCGATCATCGTCGTTTAGGTCTTCCTTTCTTCGAGAACCAAGCGGTAGAGAAGGATTACAACCCATTGAATCAAGTTCCTTTGACGGTCGCTACCTCTAAGGAATGCCGTTGGGATTTTTACCCGAAACGTTATCGTTATCCGGCGAATATCCAAACGAATAATCAAGCGGGTTATGCGCAAGCTCTCCAGCTTTTGGGCGGCCCGGACTTGACGACTACTCCACTTTGGTGGAACGCTAAATAGCGAACCTGCTTGGTCTGTTTTATATATACTTTTTCGGTGTCACGCATTTATTTGTGTGGCACCGTTTTTTCGAGATTTACTCAATCGTGCTTAGCCATTTTCTCCAGTTCGTCAGTCCATTGACGTTTGTATACGAAGTTGTCCCGGAACCCAAAACTTATGGCCGCCCTTTGGATAAATATGCAAGGAGGCGGACACCTTGTTTTTTAGCAAAGCGAGATAATAAAGCACGCTATTCTCCGGGCTTAACCGCCTCGTCATCCGAAGCCAACGCTATAAAGGCGGGAGGTGTCAGTGAGTTTACGTGCAATTCCAAAGAGAAAGCTTCCTCTTCCTCATGCGTGGGATTCGCTCCTAATAGCCGTTCCCTCGATTTAAGGTGCGTTAAATGAGGT
>ENA-OQAB01001714-OQAB01001714.1-human-gut-metagenome-genome-assembly--contig:-NODE-1714-length-10110-cov-2.756586_pt1 | contig 10110 bp, 11 predicted proteins | sample MGYA00242490_ERZ504517 | MGnify/ENA primary metagenome ERZ504517 (study PRJEB26092, sample SAMD00036298) | human gut metagenome | host: Homo sapiens | study: EMG produced TPA metagenomics assembly of... | reverse complement strand
CCCATGGGGCTGCAAGCGGATCAAGCCACTGCCACTGGGCTAAAAACAATCGGGAACGGAGCCTGTACAATACCCTTGCCCGCAGCGGAACCCATCTGTTTGCCTTTTGGCTGCGCGCCGGCGGTCATGTGGACGGCGTATCGACCATGCTTCACCGCGTATTGGGGCCCTATGAAGGTATGGTGGCAAGGGGAGTGAAACCTTTTTATGTTCCTTTCTGAAGTTTCCCCTTTTGCGGCCTATGAAGCCCGCGTCCAAGGAGAGATGAATCAGTGCCATCTAAATCTCGATGCCCTCATGGCGCTTGATCCGCGTCTTGTGAGCCTCTCCCACTTGGGAGACCTGTGGGAAGAATACGGATTATGGCACTTTAATGGAATCCAATATGACCTGACGGAAGCAGGCGAATTTTGGGTTGTGAATATGACCCAAACCCTCCTGGAATGTATCCAGTGGCTTCTGGGAGGAGAAATAATCATGAACCATGCGCCGGTTGCGGCACAGGGATAATGCATCAAAAAGGACGGGGAATGCCTTTCTTCCCGTCCTTTTTCTAGTGTCTTAGGGGAAAGCCCCATAGGGAAAGAAAAATGTGAAATTTTTGTGAAAAATTTCAATCTGTTTCATCCTTATGATTTCTTGATAAAAACAATGACTGTCTTCATAGAACATTTATTAATAAAGAATTTTCAAGAAAATAGTCTTATTTTTTGTACTCTATCAAGTGAGGTCCCCATTATATGGGAAAGGGTCCGTTTCATCCCAAATCAGAAAAAAATTCCGCCAATAAGAATTGGTATTTTATCAAAAAATTTCCACTTAATAATGATTATAAATGTAACCTGTGATGGAACGGATTATCTTGGCAGCGTCTAGATGAGCCTTATTGTCATAAGGATATTTCATCATGTATAATACGACTATATTGCTTGTTTTAATGGAAATGAGCGGGAAATATTGGCAACAAACAGCAATTGATTAGGTTATTTACCCTCATTGTGGGGGAGAAAGCGAGGAAAACGGCATCATGGCTTCACGAAAACCACATATGGTCACCTTATGGCGTCAGTATCAATCAGGATCCCTTCTATGATGATGGAAACAGTCCGGAGGAATCCTTCCAAAACTTGATGACCCAATTCAGTCAGCATCTTGATGGAAAACGGGTCTATATTTTGGAAAAGATTGGTCCTGACAGTTTTATTATGACCTATGAATGGAAGGTTTCCGCTGTTTCAGAGCGGGAAATGCATCAAGTCTTCACGGCCTCCCAGATTGAAGCCCGTTTTCCCCATATTTGGACACAAGAGGTCGTAGAGACGGAAAAGGCCTATGCGGCCCCTTTGAAGCGTCATGGCAACATCATTGGCATCATCGGGTTTGATAAGGACCCGGATAAGCCGCACCATGACAGTTCACAATCGGTTCGGCTGCTTGGTTTTTTTGTCTCGACCCTTCTTTACAATTGGAAGCTCATTGAACGGCTCCAGGTTCTCGGTTATACAGATCCCTTGACCGGGGTAGGCAATTTCAATCGGCTTCTTTCCGCCCTCGACCATTTATCGGATGAAACAAGCTTGGGTGTCATTTTTGCTGATGTTTCGGGGCTTAAGAAGATCAATGATAATTATGGCCATGAGGCGGGCAATGACCTTTTGACCCGGGTTACGGGGACCTTGATCCAGGTCTTTGATAAAAAGCAGGTGTTTCGCGTTGGTGGGGATGAATTCATCATTCTCGATGATGGCATCAAGGAAGCGTCCTTTCTGGAAAAGGTCAGGGAAATCCGTATGCTCATGGCGTCCCGGAGCATCAATCTTGCCGTGGGCGTTGTATGGGTTCCGCAGTTTTCGATGGATTTTTCCGTCTTGAAAGAAAAAGCCGACCGCCGTATGTACGAGGAGAAAAGGGCATTCTATGAAAAAATGGGACAGGAGGCCCCCGTATACCATCAAAACAGCGCGGAGGAACTGTCCCTTCGCATCAACTGCGATACCGTGCCTTCGCCATTTTTTGTCTTCGCCGTGGAACGTGATAGCGTGGGGGCAATTAAAAACATTCGCATCAAGGTCGTGAACCAGGCCTTTGCCGACCTTTTTAACATGCGTCCTGAACGCTGGACCAATCGTTCCATCATGCCGCTGCTCAAGGCTCCGGATCAGCCCCTGTGGGCGTATATCCATAAAATGGCCAATGAAAAGGAAAATGTAACCTTTCGCATCAAGAGCCAGTTTCTCCAGGAAGAGATGTTGATTTCCATGAAGATGACGTCTCCTTATTATGGGACCCTCGTCATGATGCCCCTCGGCCAGAAATAGTAAGTGCCGTGTCTTTGAAGAAGAAGGTGTTCCTATGAATGTTCAAGCATACGACATTGCCAAATTAAAGGAAGCGCAGGGAAATCGTCTGGACAGTACCAGTGATTTCTGGATGCAGGCCGAACAGCTCCAAAAGGAACTTCTCCAGCAGGGGAAGAAGGCCTGCTACATTTTCCTTGATCTTGAAAATTTTCGATTCATCAATATGCAGGGGGATATCAGTGAAGGGGCCCATTTGCTCACGGAAGTGTCTGCCCTGATCCATCAGACCTTTCCCGATGCCCTGATTACGCGCGGTGCCTCCATACAGTTTGCGGTTGTGACCGGGGTCCCGGATGTGCGGGAGCGGCTGATCCATCTCCATAAGAAGGCGCTTTCCCTGCGCAGCAACAATCAGCTTGACTTAAAGGCAGGCATATTCATTGTTTCCAATCCCCAGATCAGCCCCATTACCGCTTCGGATTATGCCAAAGCAGCCTGTGCCCATATCAAAAAGGACTATCAGGCGGTTTACCGGGAATATGACGAAGACCTTCAAAAACATTTGGCCATTGATCACTATGTGGTGACCCATTTGGAAGAGGCCCTGAAAAACCACGATATTAAGGTTTTCTTCCAGCCCATTATCCGGACCTTGACCTGTAAGGCCTGTGCGGCAGAAGCCTTGGCTCGTTGGGATGACCCCCAGTATGGCCATTTGCTGCCCTCTATCTTCATCAAACCGCTTGAGGCTACACAGCTGATCACCAAATTGGATCTTTATGTTGCCGAAGAAGTCTGCCGTCTTTATGAGGACCTTCAGCTCCGGCCCGATGTCAATTTGCCCATTTCCATCAATTTTTCCCGCAGTGATTTCCAGAATTGTGAGATCCGCAGGGAGCTCGACCGGCTCCGAGCAGAATATCACGTGCCGGACCATGCTCTGTGCGTGGAGGTTACGGAACGTGATTTCTGTGATGATGTATCAGTCCTCAAGGACCAGATCAAGGATCTGCGGGATCATGGCTATGAAGTCTGGATGGATGATTTTGGAAGCGGTTTTTCCTCTTTGAGTCTCCTCAAGGATCTGGATGTGGATCTGGTCCAAGTTTGACTTGCGGCTTTTCTTGTGGGCAGTGCCCATATCAACCGGGGAAACTTCATCATCGGGGCCCTCATTGCCATGGTCAAGCAGCTGGGGATGAAGACTCTTGTAGAAGGGGTTGAAACCGAAGCGCAGTTGGAGTATCTCCAAAGCGTGGCTGTGAACGGATGCAGGGATATCTCTACAGCCGGCCCATCCCGTTTTGCCCAACTGCTGGATCTTTGCCATCTGGGATACGGATGAAACGGCATCCAATTGCCGGTATTACAATGCCGTAGGCTGCTGCAACATGGTGCAGGCCATGCCGGAACCGGTTTCCCATGGCAAGGACGAACGGCTGGTCCTTCCCTCCCTGCCTGCCTGCATCGTCGAATATCAGGCGGGGAAGCTGAGCCTTCTTGAAACGAACGCGGCCTTTACGGCGCGGGAAGGGCAGCTGGCATTTCGTGATTCCGCGGCTTTCAATGAATATATGGGACAGGCAGGGACTTTTTACCGTAGGAACCTTCTGCAGGCCATTAAGCAGTGTCAGGATACGCAAATGGGCATCACCATTGAGGTCCTCAGTCATAATGAAGTCTGTACCCTGCGCATTGACCCTATTGCCCAAAATGAGTCAAATGGAGCGGAAGCTTTTCTCATCATCCTGACCGGTGTCCGCACGTCGGCTTTCAAGGATCGAAAGGCGGCTGTCCAGAGCATCATGAATGGGATTTTTTCCCTTTTTGACAGCTTCTTTGCCCTTAACCTGACAACCCAGACCGTCCATCGGATCAAGGTGGGAATGAGCGTGATCGATGAAATCGAACGGCTGCCCCTGCCTTTGTTTTTGCGGGAATGGGCAAGGCGGCACGTTTTCTCGGAAGATTGGAAGCGCTTTCTGCAGTTTTATGATTTAGCCACTTTGGTCACTTCGCATCAATGAATCAGGATGTGGCTATCTTTCCACTTTTTTTAGGGTCACGAGCAGTGAACAGGAAAATCGCAATGGCTGGCAGCTCCATTTGGTCTGGCTCTCAGGGGAGCCTTCTGATGTCAAGGTCTATTGCGGAACGGTCAACCTGCGCCATTTCATGGGGGTCCAGATGCCTCGTCCCATGGAACCTATTTTGGCGCGAAACAAGCTGGTCCCATCTCCCCAGCTGGATAAGATGGATGCCATTTTGCCAGAGGTCCTCTGGGAAGCCATGCTCCATTTACCGGAAATGAACGTGTACTGGAAAGATGTCAGGGGCCGCTTCCTGGGGGCCAATGATGCTTTTTTTGCATTATTTCAATCTTTCTTCCCTGGATGATATCCTCGGTCAGTCGGAAGAGGAACTGGGCTGGAATGTAGAATTTGACCCCACCTACCGGGAAGAGGAAATGTTCCTTGGGCAGATTCCGGTCATTTCGGAGGAAAAGGTCCACTGCATGGCCAAAGGTATGATCCGCACGGTCATGATGAACAAGATTCCCCTCATTGAAGGCGGACGAATTGTCGGCAGTCTTTCTTGGTTCCGCGATGTGACCCGTTTCACCCAGATCCAGGCAGAACTCAAGAAAAAAAGCGTTATAGATGCCCTGACAGGCGCATTGAACTACCAAGGGTTCAAGGAAACACAGTCCCATTTTGTGGATAATTATCAAAAGTGGGACCTTGACTTCATCTTGATCTATATGGACCTGGATGATTTTAAACACTGCAATGATGCCTATGGTCATGGGTTTGGCGATATGGTCCTTCAGGAAGGGTCAAACGTTTGCAGAAGATCTTTAACCATTATGGGGTCGTTGCCCGTGTGGGAGGCGATGAGTTCATTGCCCTCCTGCCTATTGTTGGATCCGAAGACATCCGCCGGATCAAGCAGGAAATCCAGCAGTCCCTCAAAGCGCCCCTGTCCATTGACGGTAGGTCCTATCTGGGTGAATATCCGTGGGCATTGCCCGCTATTCGGAAACAGAGGACATGGATGCCCTGCAGGAACTTGCTGATCAGCGGAATGTACGAAGATAAGAAAAAACGTAAGAAAATGAAGGATCTTACCTATGGATACCTAGTGACCACGGAAGGAAATTAACGTGAGGTTATATCGAATTGATTATCCTAAAATCCTTTGGGGGATTGTGCTCCTAAGCCTCCCTTTTGCGATGCCCCGTGCTGCCGAAGCTGAACCGACTCGAAAAGAGACGGCACGGCAAGTGGGACTGGCCCTTTCTCAGGCGGATGCCCCGACCCGTCAGGAAGCGGTGAAAAAACAGCTGGCAGCCTTTTCTGAACTGTCGCGCCTTACGGCCCGGGAAGCGGCCATGGTAAGCGTCCTTGAAAAGGAATACAAACGAGCCTATTCAGCCTATGAAAAAGCTCAGCAAGCGCTTGAAGAGACGGAAAAAAAGAAGATCTACGCGTCCCTTCAAAGCGGCGATGAAGCAGTGATGGCCCCCCTTGAAAAAGAAGCTTCGCATCGGGAAAAAATCCTTACAGATGCCAGCGTCCGTCTTGCTCTCATCAAAAGAAGGCTCGAGCCGGCAAGAAGCCAACTTGCAGCCTTGACGGCAAGAAGGGATGGGGTGCTGGATGAAATGGCAGGCCTTGTGTCGCCAAAAAAAGCGCCTTCGGGAGTTCTTCCTCCTGCATCAACTGACGCGGCAATCTTGAAAGAAGGGAAAAATTTGGCAGAAGCCCCGTCCGCCCCGACGGAAACCTTGACGGACCTATCCCGCAAACAGGCTGAATATGCCGAAGAACTGGCAGACCTTGGCTATTATGAGGAAAAACGCGCTCAGGACCTCGCCGTCCTTGAAACGCCGGAACCGGCCGTCGATCTATCCAAAAGATTCAAGATTGATGGGGAACTTCGGATTGATAACAATGATACGTCCAACCATCATGCCGTCGATCCGGAACGGAAGCGGATCCAGTTCCCTGATGACCGGCTGCGGCTGCGCGCCAGGATCTACATGGATTACAACCTGGATAATAACTGGCATGCTATCGGGATGCTTGAAAGCGAGAAGGCCCTCCATGGCGATGACAGCATGAACGGGACCATTGATCTTGATCGGTACTACCTGAAAGGGGCTGTCGGAAAAGTCATGGTCATGGCCGGTGCTTTCGGTAAGACCTTGGCAGAGGGAAATATCTATGACAGCCGGTTCAAGGGCATACAAGTCGCCTATGGCGATCATCATCCCTGGTACTACGAAGGGGCTTTCGGCAAGGTCAATGAGGCCGATGAAGTTACGGCACTTACTGCCATTTACCAAAAAGGAGAGCACAAACTCTCTTTAGGGGCCTACGGGTTCCGCATGGATGGGGGCAACAACCGGAACATCGGCATGCTTGGTTATGAGATGCCTCTTGGTGGCTGGTGGCGTGTGGGAGCCCAGTATCTTTTGGGACACGATGAAACAGAGCCCGGCGGCAGCGGCGGTGTCTTTTCCTTGAGCCGCGGCGAGGAAAACAGCTGGGAAAAGGGCAACCTCTATACCTATGCCAAGTATTACTACCAGCCGCGGGCAACTTACGTGGAACATACCATGAATGGGGTGGCTGATTATATGCATGGCTTCAAGGGCTATGGACTGGGTCTGTCCTACACGCTGACCCGCGACTGGGTCCTGAGCCTTGAGTACGATGATTTGGAAGACCTTCAGTACGGGACGCGCAGCCGCACCCTCTGGCAGGCCTTTCCTACTATTTCAAGAATTACGGGAATGAGGAACCTGAAGATCAGGATAAGACGGAAGGAACGAAATGAATGTCTTTGGCGGCCTTGTCTGTCAAAGTGAAAGGAAAAAGAGGAAATAAGGATGAATGCTATTGATCTATGCAGCGATCTGACCGCCAGAAAATCAAAACTGGCTGTCGTCGGATTGGGTTATGTGGGGCTGCCGCTGGCTGTCCAATTTGCCAAACACTATGACGTCATCGGTTTTGACACCAATGAAAAAAAGGTGGCCCGCTACAAGGCGGGCGTTGACGTGACAGGGGAGGCAGGGGACGCAGCCCTTAAGGAAACGGACTGCCAGTTTACGGCCCAGGAAGAAGCGCTGAAAGATGCGCGTTTTTTTGTCATCGCTGTCCCAACCCCACTCAATGGGGACAATACACCGGACCTGACGGCGGTCAAAGAGGCAACGGCCCTTGTGGCCCGCCATCTTTCCCGGGGCAGTATCGTCGTTTATGAATCAACTGTCTATCCCGGCGTGACAGAAGATATCTGCCGTCCTATCCTGGAGCGAGAAAGCGGATTTGCCTGCGGGCCTGATTTTAAGATTGGCTATTCACCGGAACGCATCAATCCGGGCGACCGCCAGCACCGGCTTTTCAACATTGTCAAGATTGTCTCCGGAATGGACGGGGAAACGTTGGATGCAGTGGCTGACGTCTATGGATCCATCATTGAAGCTGGAATCTATCGCGCTCCCACCATTAAGGTCGCCGAAGCCGCCAAACTGGTCGAAAATTCCCAGCGGGATATCAATATTGCCCTCGTGAATGAATTTGCCATGGTCTTTAGCCAAATGGGCATTGAGACCAAGGAAGTCATCAAGGCCATGAATACCAAATGGAATGCTCTGGGTTTTTATCCCGGTCTTGTAGGGGGACACTGCATCGGCATCGATCCCTACTATTTTGTCTACCAGGCCGAAACTTTGGGCTATCATTCCCAGGTTGTTTCCGCCGGACGCCGCATCAACAATGGCATGTCAAGTTTTGTGGTGCGCCAGGTCCTGACCCGGCTTCTGCAGGCCAAGATCGATATCTGCAGGGCCAATCTTTTCCTTTTTGGCATGACCTTCAAGGAAGACTGCCCTGATGTCCGAAATTCCCGGTCCTACGATGTTTATGAGGAATTCCGCAAGTGCGGCCTTTCTCCCAAAATGGTCGATCCCTGTGCCGATAAAGAAGAAGTCAGCCGTCTTTATGGGCTCGAACTGACGCCCTTGGAAGCTGTTCATGATGCGGACTGCATTGTTTTTTTGGTCCAGCATGAAGTCTTCCGAAAGCTGCAGATCGACGAGGCGGCAAGCTTGTTCCGCCGGCCAAAACCAGGACAGAAACAGGTCCTCATTGACGTCAAGGGCATGTTTGAACGGAAAGCTTTTGAAGAAAAAGGATTTCTTTACTGGAGTCTATAAAAGGAAGTGCCCATGAAAAGTGAAACCAAACTAAAAGTGGGACTGGGCCTTGTCTTTTGTCTTTTCCTTGGGGGCGGAATGTATGTCATCAAGGGAATGGTAAAAGACCTCAATGCCCGGGACATCACGCGGTTCATGGCTGAACCGGCTGCTTCCTACGAGGCTTCGGAAGACGCCGTCAAAAAGGCGGTTGAACGCTATCAACAGGGCATTGGACCGGCCCGTCTCCTTGCTCGTCCTGACTCTTCTTCGGTACTCCTTGTTTTTGATGGACTGCCCTCCAAGACGGATACCGAGCGGCTTCTTGCGGTTCTTCGCAGCCATCAGGTGAAGGCCTTGTTCTTTGTAGAAGGGGAAAATGCGGCCATGGACAAGGAGCTTGTGCGCAAGATCAAAGGAGAAGGTCATTTGCTGGGAAACTTTACCTTCCATGGACAGGCCCAGGCAGAGACCCTGCCGCTTGCTAAGTTTATGGCGGAAGCTGTGGCTGCCCAGACGGCCCTAACGGATCTTACCGGGTCAGCTCCGCAATATATGCGGGCCCCAAGAACGAAGGTTACGGCCGACCTTCTGGTAAGGACAGCCGCGGCTGGTCTTCCCGTATATGTAGATACACCCCTCCTGTTTTACCCCAGTCAGATGGCAACCAAAGACAACGTCAAAACATTTGCCCTTGGCGTGGGTGGGGGGAGCATCCTTGCCGTGGAAAGCGGCGTTCCCGTCGTGGGCGGACCTAAAAAGCCCAAGGTCCAAACCGGGAAAAATGGGCCCATCGAGCACCCGCCCACAGTCAAGGACCGTCCCGAAAAAGCGGCTTCGGACGGGGCCAGTTTAGCGGAAAAAGTAGAGGTCTTGATTGAGTCCCTTCAACAGCGGGGCCTTAAGATTGTTGGATTGTAGGAGAAGGATTGTGAAAGAACATTGTGATGTCCTCACGAGGGAGAAAAAAGACCGTCGATTGTTATCCCATGTGCCGGATGCATCGGGCGTGCGCAGCCATCGGGACCGCCGCAGAGGAAACGGCGGCGGACGGGGCCCTGAGGATTTTGGTGCCTATATCAGGGAAGATGCTGCGGGACGGCGCTATCTCGTGGATTATGAAGTTACCGTCCGTGTAGAAAAGGACCGTATCAAGGCACGGGCCCTTGACATCTCAACAACGGGCATGCTTCTTCATGCCGAGCTAGGCTGTGACGAATCCTTGCTGACTGAAGGAACAACGCTTTCCCTTTCTTTTGAAATAACCCCGGGAACCCTGCCTGAAGGATACGAAATGAAAATCAAGGACCTAGGGGCCACGGTTGTTAGATCGTTCCATAAAGAGAATGCGGAGGGCCTTTTTATTGGCGTGCAGTTTGCGGACACGCTTGCCGAGTTTGCCAATAAAAACGCGGCCGCTATATGCTGGGGCTTGCTTCGTTTTTCCTTTTTGTGGTTGTCTTTGGTCATCATCATGATGCGGGCTGAATCGGTCCTTTATTTTCCGGTTTCAACAAGACTCTTTATTTATATAGCATCATTGCCGCTACCCTGCTGTTATCACGCTACCTTTTTGGCGCGCTCTACCGGCCTATGAAGGTGGAT
>ENA-OQAB01001713-OQAB01001713.1-human-gut-metagenome-genome-assembly--contig:-NODE-1713-length-10111-cov-1.789864_pt1 | contig 10111 bp, 12 predicted proteins | sample MGYA00242490_ERZ504517 | MGnify/ENA primary metagenome ERZ504517 (study PRJEB26092, sample SAMD00036298) | human gut metagenome | host: Homo sapiens | study: EMG produced TPA metagenomics assembly of... | reverse complement strand
CCAGTGTGGCCGCTGATTGCGCTGTCGAATATCGCTCAGGGCTCCGCCGTGATAGGCATTATCATTTCCAGCCGCAAGCACAATGAACGCGAGATCTCCGTGCCTGCCGCTATCTCCGCCTGGCTTGGGGTCACTGAGCCTGCAATGTACGGCATCAACCTGAAATATCGCTTCCCGATGCTGTGCGCGATGATTGGTTCTGGTCTGGCAGGATTGCTATGCGGCCTGAACGGCGTTATGGCGAATGGTATCGGCGTAGGGGGGCCTGCCGGGAATTCTCTCGATTCAACCGAGCTACTGGCAGGTATTTGCGCTGGCAATGGCTATCGCCATCATCATCCCGATTGTACTCACCTCGTTTATCTACCAGCGGAAATACCGCCTGGGCACGCTGGACATTGTTTAATTTTCTTCGGGGCGCAATTGCGCCCCCTCGCATTTGCAGGAATAACGTAATGACTAATCTTCCCCACTGGTGGCAAAACGGCGTTATCTACCAGATTTATCCAAAGAGTTTTCAGGACACCACGGGTAGCGGCACCGGCGATTTACGTGGCGTTATCCAACGCCTGGACTATCTGCATAAACTGGGCGTTGATGCCATCTGGCTAACCCCCTTTTATGTCTCTCCCCAGGTCGATAACGGTTACGATGTAGCGAACTATACGGCGATTGATCCCACCTACGGCACGCTGGACGATTTTGACGAACTGGTGACGCAGGCAAAATCGCGCGGGATTCGTATCATTCTCGATATGGTGTTTAACCATACCTCTACCCAACATGCCTGGTTTCGCGAGGCGCTGAACAAAGAAAGCCCTTACCGCCAGTTTTATATCTGGCGCGATGGCGAACCAGAAACGCCACCGAACAACTGGCGTTCAAAATTTGGCGGTAGTGCGTGGCGCTGGCATGCGGAAAGCGAACAGTACTATTTGCATCTCTTTGCACCAGAACAGGCGGATCTCAACTGGGGAGAATCCAAGCGGTACGCGCAGAGCTGAAAAAGTCTGTGAATTCTGGGCCGGATCGTGGGGTCGACGGGCTTGCTGCCTGGATGTGGTGAATCTGATCTCCAAAGACCCGCGTTTCCCTGAAGACCTGGATGGCGACGGGCGTCGCTTTTACACCGACGGGCCACGAGCACACGAGATTTTTGCACGAGATGAACCGCGATGTGTTTACGCCACGCGGGTTAATGACCGTAGGTGAAATGTCCTCCACCAGCCTTGAGCATTGCCAGCGATACGCGGCACTGACAGGCAGTGAATTGTCGATGACCTTTAATTTTCATCACCTGAAGGTCGATTATCCCGGTGGTGAAAAATGGACGCTGGCTAAACCTGACTTTGTGGCGTTGAAAACATTGTTCCGCCACTGGCAACAAGGAATGCACAACGTGGCATGGAATGCCTTGTTCTGGTGTAACCACGATCAGCCGCGCATTATTTCTCGCTTTGGTGATGAAGGTGAATACCGCGTGCCTGCGGCAAAAATGCTGGCGATGGTGCTGCATGGCATGCAGGGAACGCCGTATATCTACCAGGGCGAAGAGATTGGCATGACCAACCCGCATTTCACGCGCATTACTGACTATCGCGACGTGGAGAGCCTCAATATGTTTGCCGAGCTGCGCAACGATGGTCGTGATGCCGACGAGTTATTGGCAATCCTCGCCAGTAAATCCCGTGACAACAGCCGCACGCCCATGCAATGGAGCAACGGCGATAATGCCGGGTTTACGGCTGGCGAACCGTGGATTGGCCTGGGCGATAACTATCAACAAATCAACGTAGAAGCCGCGCTGGCCGATGAGTCCTCGGTGTTTTACACCTACCAAAAGTTAATCGCACTGCGTAAGCAAGAAGCCATCCTGACATGGGGCAATTACCAGGATCTGCTGCCAAACAGCCCTGTATTGTGGTGCTATCGCCGTGAATGGAAGGGGCAAACCTTGCTGGTCATTGCCAACCTTAGCCGTGAGATCCAACCCTGGCAGCCAGGGCAAATGCGCGGCAACTGGCAGCTTGTGATGCATAACTACGAAGAAGCCTCACCACAACCCTGTGCCATGAATTTACGGCCTTTTGAGGCTGTCTGGTGGTTACAGAAGTAAATCTTCCTAAGCCCCGTAATGCCGGTCATTCCGGGTTTGTCTGTCAGCATGTTGTTTTTGTTGATTTTCAACCAGCAAATTCATTAAAAAATTTACATAACGCTGTAGCGCCCGTCATCCGTACGCTCTGCTTTTTACTTTGAGCTACATCAAAAAAAGGTTAAAAACATCCTTGATGCAAAGCACTATATATAAGACTTTAAAATGCGTCCCAAACCCAATATGTTGTATTAATACGAACTATGAATTGCTACTACAAGCTCCCCACTGCAAAAAAGTGGCTGCGGACGTTGTGGATAAGCGGATGGCGATTGCGGAAAGCACCGGAAAACGAAACGAAAAAACCGGAAAACGCCTTTCCCAATTTCTGTGGATAACCTGTTCTTAAAAATATGGAGCGATCATGACACCGCATGTGATGAAACGAGACGGCTGCAAAGTGCCGTTTAAATCAGAGCGCATCAAAGAAGCGATTCTGCGTGCAGCTAAAGCAGCGGAAGTCGATGATGCCGATTATTGCGCCACTGTTGCCGCGGTTGTCAGCGAGCAGATGCAGGGCCGCAACCAGGTGGATATCAACGAGATCCAGACCGCAGTTGAAAACCAGCTGATGTCGGGTCCATACAAACAACTGGCTCGTGCTTACATCGAGTACCGTCACGATCGCGACATTGAACGTGAAAAACGCGGTCGCCTGAACCAGGAGATCCGTGGTCTGGTCGAGCAGACCAACTCCTCGTTACTCAACGAAAACGCCAACAAAGACAGCAAGGTGATTCCAACCCAGCGCGACCTGCTGGCCGGGATCGTGGCTAAACACTATGCACGCCAGCACCTGCTGCCGCGTGACGTGGTGCAGGCACATGAGCGTGGCGATATTCACTATCACGATCTCGATTACTCGCCGTTCTTCCCGATGTTCAACTGCATGTTGATCGACCTGAAAGGCATGCTGACCCAGGGCTTTAAAATGGGGAACGCCGAGATTGAACCGCCGAAGTCGATCTCTACGGCAACCGCGGTAACTGCGCAGATTATTGCTCAGGTCGCCAGCCATATTTATGGCGGCACCACCATTAACCGTATCGATGAAGTGCTGGCGCCGTTTGTTACCGCCAGCTACAACAAACATCGCAAGACCGCAGAAGAGTGGAACATCCCGGACGCCGAAGGCTACGCAAACTCTCGTACCATCAAAGAGTGCTACGATGCCTTCCAGTCGCTGGAGTACGAAGTAAACACCCTGCACACCGCCAACGGTCAGACGCCGTTTGTAACCTTTGGTTTTGGTCTGGGCACCAGCTGGGAATCGCGCCTGATTCAGGAATCGATCCTGCGTAACCGTATCGCAGGCCTCGGTAAAAACCGTAAAACTGCGGTGTTCCCGAAACTGGTGTTTGCGATTCGCGATGGTCTGAACCATAAAAAAGGCGATCCGAACTACGACATCAAACAGCTGGCGCTGGAGTGCGCAAGCAAGCGCATGTATCCGGATATCCTGAACTACGATCAGGTAGTGAAAGTCACCGGTTCGTTTAAAACCCCGATGGGCTGCCGCAGCTTCCTCGGCGTGTGGGAAATGAAAACGGCGAGCAGATCCACGATGGTCGTAACAACCTTGGCGTGATCAGCCTGAACCTGCCGCGTATTGCTCTGGAAGCAAAAGGCGATGAAGCCACCTTCTGGAAGCTGCTGGATGAACGTCTGGTGCTGGCACGTAAGGCGCTGATGACCCGTATCGCTCGTCTCGAACGGCGTGAAAGCGCGCGTGGCCCCGATCCTCTATATGGAAGGTGCTTGTGGCGTACGATCTGAATGCTGACGATGATGTTTCTGAAATCTTCAAAAAACGGTCGTGCGTCTATTTCGCTGGGTTACATCGGCATCCACGAAACCATTAACGCGCTGTTCGGCGGCGAGCATGTTTACGACAACGAGCAGCTTCGCGCGAAAGGTATCGCCATTGTTGAACGTCTGCGCCAGGCAGTGGATCAGTGGAAAGAGAAACGGGTTATGGTTTCAGTCTCTACAGCACGCCGAGTGAAAACCTGTGCGACCGCTTCTGCCGTCTCGATACTGCTGAGTTTGGCGTGGTGCCGGGCGTGACCGATAAAGGTTACTACACCAACAGTTTCCACCTTGATGTGGAGAAGAAGGTGAACCCGTACGACAAGATCGACTTTGAAGCGCCTTACCCGCCGCTGGCGAACGGTGGTTTCATTTGCTACGGCGAGTATCCAAACATTCAGCACAACCTGAAAGCGCTGGAAGATGTCTGGGATTACAGCTATCAGCATGTACCGTATTACGGCACCAATACACCGATTGATGAGTGCTACGAGTGTGGCTTTACCGGTGAGTTCGAGTGCACCAGCAAAGGCTTCACTTGCCCGAAATGTGGTAACCATGACGCCTCCCGTGTGTCGGTAACTCGCCGCGTGTGCGGATATTTAGGTAGCCCGGATGCACGTCCGTTTAACGCTGGTAAGCAGGAAGAAGTTAAGCGCCGCGTTAAACATTTGGGGAATGGGCAGATAGGTTAATCTTCACTCTGCGCTAAGCAAATGCCGGATGCGGCGTAAACGCCTTATCCGGCCTACATTTGGCAACGGCTGTAGGCCTGATAAGACGCGTCAGCGTCGCATCAGGCAATGGCACCGCACTTATTGTCGGATGCGGCGTGAACGCCTTATTCGACCTACACGCCACACATTTCCCTGCCAAATTTGCGCCCCATATCTCACTATCCATTAACGGATTTGTGACAGAAACCATTGTCCTTTTTTTTATATTTGCTTAAATCCTTTTTTTTTCGTAACTTATGGCTGGCGCTGGCATTTTCCGCTGTGCGTTTTAGCGTTCATGGTATTAATCGCTCAGATATCCACCTTTTCCTCAGATTTTTTTCACTAAATGCATAAAACTTAATCACCAAATGTTGCTAAATATTAAGCTGATTGTTCTGGTCATGTTGGAGTAGCACAAATTTCTCTGCTGCAAATAGCTGTTTGAAGTTTTTTTAATCTTTGTTTGTGGATTCTCACCGTTGGTGTAAATCCCGGTTGGCTGTATTGACGTTTTCACATTCTGTTGACAGATTGTAGGTCACGAGGGGCATTTTATGGAGGATCCGCACTGTTACACTGATGTTAATTAGTACGGCATCCCCACCTCATAACGTTGACCCGACCGGGCAAAAAACAAAAAAGGTCAGGCAGCGACAACCCACTGCAAAGGGTTAAAACAACAAACATCACAATTGGAGCAGAATAATGCGTATTTCCTTGAAAAAGTCAGGGATGCTGAAGCTTGGTCTCAGCCTGGTGGCTATGACCGTCGCAGCAAGTGTTCAGGCTAAACTCTGGTTTATTGCTCAGAAGGATCTCCGGAAGGGTTTAACCCGCAGCTGTTTACCTCCGGCACCACCTATGACGCCTCTTCCGTACCGCTTTATAACCGCCTGGTTGAATTTAAAATCGGCACCACTGAAGTGATCCCGGGCCTCGCTGAAAAGTGGGAAGTCAGCGAAGACGGTAAAACCTATACCTTCCATCTGCGTAAAGGTGTGAAGTGGCACGACAATAAAGAATTCAAACCGACGCGCGAACTGAACGCCGATGATGTGGTGTTCTCGTTTGATCGTCAGAAAAACGCGCAAAACCCGTACCATAAAGTTTCTGGCGGCAGCTACGAATACTTCGAAGGCATGGGCTTGCCGGAGCTGATCAGCGAAGTGAAAAAGGTGGACGACAACACCGTTCAGTTTGTGCTGACTCGCCCGGAAGCGCCGTTCCTCGCTGATCTGGCAATGGACTTCGCCTCTATTCTGTCAAAAGAATATGCTGACGCGATGATGAAAGCCGGTACACCGGAAAAACTGGACCTCAACCCAATCGGCACCGGTCCGTTCCAGTTACAGCAGTACCAAAAAGACTCCCGTATCCGCTACAAAGCGTTTGATGGCTACTGGGGCACCAAACCGCAGATCGATACGCTGGTCTTCTCTATTACCCCTGACGCTTCCGTGCGTTATGCGAAATTGCAGAAGAATGAATGCCAGGTGATGCCGTACCCGAACCCGGCAGACATCGCTCGCATGAAGCAGGATAAATCCATCAACCTGATGGAAATGCCGGGGCTGAACGTCGGCTACCTCTCCTATAACGTGCAGAAAAACCGCTGGATGACGTGAAAGTTCGCCAGGCACTGACCTACGCGGTGAACAAAGACGCGATCATCAAAGCGGTTTATCAGGGCGCGGGTGTATCAGCGAAAAACCTGATCCCGCCAACCATGTGGGGCTATAACGACGACGTTCAGGACTACACCTACGATCCTGAAAAAGCGAAAGCCTTGCTGAAAGAAGCGGGTCTGGAAAAAGGTTTCTCCATCGACCTGTGGGCGATGCCGGTACAACGTCCGTATAACCCGAACGCTCGCCGCATGGCGGAGATGATTCAGGCAGACTGGGCGAAAGTCGGCGTGCAGGCCAAAATTGTCACCTACGAATGGGGTGAGTACCTCAAGCGTGCGAAAGATGGCGAGCACCAGACGGTAATGATGGGCTGGACTGGCGATAACGGGGATCCGGATAACTTCTTCGCCACCCTGTTCAGCTGCGCCGCCTCTGAACAAGGCTCCAACTACTCAAAATGGTGCTACAAACCGTTTGAAGATCTGATTCAACCGGCGCGTGCTACCGACGACCATAACAAACGCGTTGAACTGTACAAACAAGCACAGGTGGTGATGCACGATCAGGCTCCGGCACTGATCATCGCTCACTCCACCGTGTTTGAACCGGTACGTAAAGAAGTTAAAGGCTATGTGGTTGATCCATTAGGCAAACATCACTTCGAAAACGTCTCTATCGAATAATTAAAAGCCATACCCGGTGGCGCTGTGCCTCTGCGTGCAGCGCCATCCGGCAGCAATACTTCATTCTCTGTCCGACAAGGGCGGGAATTGATTTGTGAGCAATACAGACACGCAGTTCCAGGCTGCGGGTCATTATAGAGAATCCGGGTTATGTTGCAGTTTATTCTCCGACGTTTGGGACTCGTCATCCCCACGTTTATCGGTATTACCCTTCTCACATTTGCCTTTGTCCACATGATCCCGGGCGATCCGGTGAGATCATGGCGGGCGAACGTGGGATCTCCCCTGAGCGTCACGCGCAGCTGCTGGCTGAACTCGGCTTAGATAAACCGATGTGGCAGCAGTATCTCCATTACATTTGGGGCGTAATGCACGGCGATCTAGGCATTTCAATGAAAAGCCGAATTCCAGTATGGGAAGAGTTCGTGCCGCGCTTTCAGGCCACGCTGGAACTTGGCGTCTGCGCGATGATTTTTGCTACGGCAGTCGGTATTCCGGTTGGTGTGCTGGCTGCGGTTAAACGCGGTCCATTTTCGATCACACTGCAGTTGGCCTGGCGCTGACCGGCTACTCGATGCCGATCTTCTGGTGGGGCATGATGCTGATCATGCTGGTTTCGGTGCACTGGAACCTGACGCCCGTCTCCGGTCGCGTGAGCGATATGGTGTTCCTCGATGACTCCAATCCGTTAACCGGTTTTATGCTAATCGACACCGCCATCTGGGGTGAAGACGGCACTTTATCGATGCCGTCGCCCATATGATCTTGCCTGCCATTGTGCTGGGTACTATTCCGCTGGCGGTCATTGTGCGTATGACACGCTCCTCGATGCTGGAAGTGCTGGGCGAGGGATTACATCCGCACCGCGCGCGCCAAAGGGCTAACCCGCATGCGGGTGATTATCGTCCATGCGCTGCGTAACGCGATGCTGCCGGTGGTGACCGTTATCGGCCTGCAGGTGGGAACATTGCTGGCGGGGGCGATTCTGACCGAAACCATCTTCTCGTGGCCCGGTCTGGGACGCTGGTTGATTGACGCACTGCAACGCCGCGACTATCCGGTAGTGCAGGGCGGCGTATTGCTGGTGGCGACGATGATTATCCTCGTCAACTTGCTGGTCGATCTGCTGTACGGCGTGGTGAACCCGCGTATTCGTCATAAGAAGTAAGGGGACATCATGTCACAGGTTACTGAAAATAAAGTGATTAGCGCACCGGTGCCGATGACCCCGTTACAGGAGTTCTGGCACTATTTTAAACGCAACAAAGGCGCGGTCGTCGGGCTGGTTTACGTCGTCATCGTGCTGTTCATCGCGATCTTTGCCAACTGGATTGCACCCTATAACCCGGCGGAACAGTTCCGCGATGCACTGCTCGCCCCGCCAGCCTGGCAGGAAGGCGGCAGCATGGCGCACTTGCTGGGCACCGATGACGTAGGCCGTGATGTGCTGTCGCGCCTGATGTACGGTGCGCGCCTGTCGCTGCTGGTTGGCTGTCTGGTAGTTGTGTTATCGCTGATTATGGGCGTTATTCTCGGCCTGATCGCCGGTTACTTTGGCGGCCTGGTCGATAACATCATTATGCGCGTGGTCGATATCATGCTGGGCGCTGCCAAGTCTGCTGCTGGCGCTGGTGCTGGTGGCAATTTTCGGCCCGTCGATTGGTAACGCCGCGCTGGCACTGACCTTCGTTGCCTTGCCGCACTATGTGCGCTTAACCCGCGCCGCCGTGCTGGTGGAAGTTAACCGCGATTACGTCACCGCGTCTCGCGTGGCGGGTGCCGGGGCGATGCGTCAGATGTTTATTAACATCTTCCCGAACTGCCTTGCGCCGCTGATTGTTCAGGCGTCGCTCGGTTTCTCTAACGCCATTCTCGATATGGCTGCTCTTGGTTTCCTCGGCATGGGGGCACAGCCGCCAACGCCTGAGTGGGGCACCATGCTCTCCGACGTGTTGCAGTTCGCGCAAAGCGCCTGGTGGGTCGTGACCTTCCCGGGTCTGGCGATCCTGCTGACGGTGCTGGCATTTAACCTGATGGGTGACGGTCTGCGTGACGCGCTCGATCCCAAACTGAAGCAGTAAGAGGTTCGAGATGGCGTTATTAAATGTAGATAAATTATCGGTGCATTTCGGCGACGAAAGCGCGCCGTTCCGCGCCGTAGACCGCATCAGCTACAGCGTAAAACAGGGCGAAGTGGTCGGGATTGTGGGTGAGTCCGGCTCCGGTAAGTCGGTCAGTTCACTGGCGATTATGGGGCTGATTGATTATCCGGGCCGCGTAATGGCAGAAAAACTGGAGTTTAACGGCCAGGATTTGCAGCGTATCTCAGAAAAAGAGCGCCGCAACCTGGTGGGTGCCGAAGTGGCGATGATCTTCCAGGACCCGATGACCAGCCTTAACCCGTGCTACACCGTGGGTTTCCAGATTATGGAAGCGATTAAGGTGCATCAGGGCGGCAACAAAAGTACCCGCCGTCAGCGAGCGATTGACCTGCTGAATCAGGTCGGTATTCCCGATCCGGCATCGCGTCTGGATGTTTACCCGCATCAGCTTTCCGGCGGCATGCGCCAGCGCGTGATGATCGCCATGGCGATTGCCTGTCGGCCAAAACTGCTGATTGCCGATGAACCGACCACCGCGCTGGACGTGACCATTCAGGCGCAAATCATCGAACTACTGCTGGAGCTACAGCAGAAAGAGAACATGGCGCTGGTGTTAATTACCCATGACCTGGCGCTGGTGGCGGAAGCGGCACATAAAATCATCGTGATGTATGCAGGCCAGGTGGTGGAAACGGGCGATGCGCACGCCATCTTCCATGCGCCGCGTCACCCGTATACTCAGGCATTGCTGCGTGCGCTGCCGGAATTTGCTCAGGATAAAGAACGTCTGGCGTCGTTGCCAGGTGTTGTTCCCGGCAAGTATGACCGCCCGAACGGCTGCCTGCTTAACCCGCGCTGCCCCTATGCCACTGACAGATGTCGCGCTGAAGAACCGGCGCTGAATATGCTCGCTGACGGGCGTCAGTCCAAATGCCATTACCCACTTGATGATGCCGGGAGGCCCACACTATGAGTACGCAAGAGGCCACCTCGCAACAACCGCTGTTGCAGGCGA
>ENA-OQAB01001712-OQAB01001712.1-human-gut-metagenome-genome-assembly--contig:-NODE-1712-length-10112-cov-2.724487_pt1 | contig 10112 bp, 13 predicted proteins | sample MGYA00242490_ERZ504517 | MGnify/ENA primary metagenome ERZ504517 (study PRJEB26092, sample SAMD00036298) | human gut metagenome | host: Homo sapiens | study: EMG produced TPA metagenomics assembly of... | reverse complement strand
AGGCTTCTCAGCTGTCGGTGCGCGCCTTGTCCTGATAACCTTTCTTTCGAACAGGGCTTCAATCTTCGTAAGGAGGAGTTTCTTTTGGATTCGGCCGCCTTGCTTGACGAAGACGTTCCCGTCTTTCTGGAAGACTTCATAGCCCATGGTTCCCATCACGGCCTTGAACTGGGCAAAGGAGGAGAAGCTGTACTGCTTGGCAGCCTCTATGTCCTTGTCTGTTTTCTGCTGCCGGTCCATACCGAGTATCTTGTCAATGACCGCCTGCGAGCGTCTACGTTCATGGTCATGCTGTATCTTGCGACCGTCGGGCGCCACTCTCGAAGTCACAATGTGCAAGTGAGTGTTGTCTGTATCGTGATGTGCATAGATGAGCCAGGGTTGTCCGGGCTCGGCATACCCCATTTCCTGCAGATATTGGTGCGCGAAATCAAGTAACTGCTGTTCCGACATTTCATGGCCTTTGCAGGAAATGGCTACATGGAACTGCGGTTTCTGAATCCGGCTGTTCTGAGAACTGTAGAACTGGAGAAATTGCACCAGCTGTTTGGCGGTCGGATGTTCCGAGGCTTCCAGTCCACCGAAGTTCTGCATCTCCAGCAGGGTGGCCACTCCTTTATAGACCTTGTGTTCGTTGTAACCGACTGCATGGAAGTCTGCGCTTCCGGGAAGTATGGTTGCTATCATAATTTATATATTTGTTTGCTGATTCATGAAACTTGGGGTTGCGGACCAGACAGACTAAAATTCCCGGTCGCTTGTAAAACTGGATACAGGTTAGTCTATTCATCACACCCAAATACAAAATATCCGTTTATCTTTACTTAATCAGCCGTGTTCTGTTGTTCAAAGTTTCCAAGTCATCCTTTATCCTTTTCAAGATGTTCTGTACATCCTGAATCGAAGGGAGCAAGACTTCATTCACATAACCGGGTGACAGCAGTCCGGCAACCGCCAGTTCGTTGACCCGTCTGACCGACTGATTCAGGTTGCTGCCAGCCCAGGACAGTTCGTTCTGGAACTTTCGGTAAAATGCACACAAGTTCTGCATCATCTCAATCTGTTGTTTGACATCCACATGGGTAAATTCTTCAACAGCTTTGCGGATATAGTTGCTCACAGACTGGTAGGGAACGGCTTTTTCCTTCAGATTCAACAATTCATCAGAGGTAAGCCGTAACTGAAACACTTTGGTACGCTGGTTCTTCATATGCCTTGACTTTAGTTGTTCGGATTCCCGGACAACTATTTCGCGAAGCGAAACAGCGATGCACATCGCTCCGCTGCACAGCAGTCGGCAAGTTACCCTTGTGAGGACAAAACTTGTTTTGTAATGACAAGGGTACAACTTGCTTGGCTCCATATGCAACGCAGTTCGATGTCTTCCGGGATGATTTCAGATCCCAAATTACCGCAAAATTTTGCGAAGCGCAAAAATGCACAACATCTTTCTGAGAGAAATCTTCTGTCAAATTCACCTGTGTATCGAGCATTCTTGTGACTTGCATTCAAAGGTTTCCCAAGTTCCTGTTCATTGACTCCTTGTTCATCCATATCATGGTGAAATGTTCACAAAGCATGAAGTAAAAACCGACGGTTGTTCATGTAGCTATAGAAACAAGGTTTGAAGTTTAGCTGTCGGAGGCATGCCAGTTACATGGCTGCATCATTCTGCGCTTGTTTGCTTGGTGTTGCACAGTTTTCATAATGAGTGAAACAAGAGACAGAGGAACAACAAATCTGTAAACAGAAGAATGTGCAATCATATTGCCATGTGGCCATTAGCTGAAAGACAATAGGACATATAGCTATGGCATCAGTCTTTATTCAACCTATGTTTATATTTGCTTGTCATCAAAATAGCCATGACAACACAAGGAAAAGAGCATTCAGCAATGAAAATCTGTAAACATGCGTTCTGTGATAAAAGGGAAAAAAGAACAATGGTACTGGCAATTATGGAACTGAACCCGGAGGGATAAAAAGAATAAGGTGTAATCGTATTGTAGAACCTACACATTCTGGACATTCAAAACTTCGGGCATATCAACATGATGTTCAAAGTTGCAGAGTGACAATGTTTGACAAGCACCGAGTTCATGGTCATAAAATGCAGAAAATGAGGTTGAAAAAACATGTATTGACACGAATAAAATACAGATGATTCCTTGCGTATCTCATTGATTTTTAGTATATTTGGTAATAACAATCTACCTCGGCAGAGATTTTTTATAACTAAAAACAGATGACCATGTTTGAACTGTTACTCCTTATATATATGTTGCCGGTCTGCATTCTTATCGGTTTGCTGATACGGTTGGCACTTTGGCTTATTCGCGTAATGCTGCGGTTGGCATTATGGCTGGTAAAGAAAACTTTCGTCTTGATATGGAAGCTGGTGACGCTTGCGTTTGTGCTGGTTATTTCCGGCAATCTGTTCCGGCAGCATTCGGACGGATAAAAGTGGCATGAGGAAAGGTACAATATGGAAAAAGCCGTATCTTCCTGTTGGAATGATACGGCTTGGTAAAGGTGTAACGGGTCTTTTTCCCTCGAAGTAAGGATTGAACTGAAGCAAGTCGGTTAATTGATGAAACAGTTTTTGAAGCCATCAAACTTGTCGGCGACTTGCATCATATCCTGCTCAATTTTCTTGTTGGTGATACGCGCATAGATTTGTGTTGTTTTAATGTTGGTATGTCCCAGCATCTTTGAAACGGACTCAATGGGAACACCCTTGCTGAGCAACATCGTTGCAAACGTATGACGTGCAAGGTGGTAGCTGAGACGTTTCTTGATTCCACAAAGGTCAGCAATCTCTTTGAGATAAGCATTGATCTTTTGATTTGACAGGACTGGAAGCAGCCTGTTGTCTTTAGTCTTTCCTTTATACTTGTCAAGAATCATTTGAGGTATCTCCAACAAAGGGATATTACTCTGCACATTGGTCTTCTGACGGTTGATGATAATCCACGGACGGTTATCAAGGGTGATGATATTTTCCTGCGTCAGGTGAGCCACGTCGATGTAGGCAAGCCCACAGAAACAGGAAAAGATAAAAACGTCCCTTACCATTTCAAGCCGAGGAATCTCAAAATCTTTCTGCATGATGCGCTGTATTTCTTCATCCGTAAGAAAACCCCGATCCACCGGTTCCAGGTGAAAGTGGTGGTTCAAGAAAGGGTCGTGCGTCATCACGCCGCACTTCTGGGCAAAGATGACCACGGTCTTGAAGAATTTGAGCGTCTTGGTAGCCGAATTTGACTTCAGGGAAACCACTGTCTTCAGGTATATTTCAAAATCATGGATAATCAGATGCGTCAGTTCACCCGGCATGAGATCCTTTCTGCCGTATTTGGCATGGAGGAAATTCACAAAATGGCTTCGGGCTGCCGAATATTTGTGATACAAGGCTATGCTTTTACCTGCACCAACCTGTGCTTTGATGTCCTCCAGATACTTGTCGTAGAACTCGACAAACGTAGTCTTGACCTTGTTCTTGCCTAAAAAGGATACTCTTGATTTTGTCAAGGGTCAGGTCTTCGTCAAATTCATGCTTCTTGAAAATCATCTGCAGCGAATTTGAGATGTTGTCCAACTGGGCATTCAGATTCAAGGATTCGCTTCCACGCCCCTTTACCCGGTTGGTGGAATTGTTCCATAGCTTCTTGTCAATGTAGATACCGGAAGAACCGACATTCAGCATTTCACCATTCAGGAAAATCCGGATCATCAAGGGAGACTTTCCCTGCTTGTTTTCGTAGTTTGAACGTACATAGTACGACACTTTAAAAATCATTCTCATAACGACTCAAATTTAATGTAGCACCATGGCTACAAAGTTCTACATAATCAGTTATGAATCAATGATTTTATAGGCTTCAAAATGGGCTTCATTTTTCGGTCACTGCTACAATTTTTTTGAGGGGTCTTCAAAGTGTAGCAGTAAATGTAGCAAATAATGACCGAACTTTGAAGGCTAAACCCCTACATTCAGGCCTTCACCTTGTTGGGGCGCAAAAATAAAAAAGCACCGTAATCAGCTGATATACGGTGCTTTGAATGACTTTTTGAAGGCTTTTGTGAAGTCCTTCGTTTTTGATTCAGCGGAGAGACAGGCTCTCGAACTTATACTTTCACAGAATCTCATAAAACCGCAAACAACTGATAATCAAGTGCAAATTACAACATAGAGTAAAACTAAATGTTTCTAAATGTCTTTTGCTATCTCAATAATTGGGTGTATATTTGGGTGTAGAATTTCAAACGCACCCAATTATGAATATCAAGCGCAACATCATTTTTGCATTGGAGAGCCGGAAAAAGAACGGTGTGCCAATCGTAGAGAACGTACCCATCCGTATGCGTGTCATCTTTGCCAGCCAACGCATCGAGTTTACAACGGGCTACCGGATTGACGTAGCCAAATGGGATGCAGACAAGCAGCGGGTAAAGAACGGATGTACCAACAAGCTAAAGCAGAGTGCAGCCGAAATCAATACGGACTTGCTGAAATACTATGCCGAAATCCAGAATATTTTCAAGGAATTTGAGGTGCAGGAGGTCATGCCAACGACCCAACAGTTGAAGGAAGCTTTCAACATGAGAATGAAAGACACCAGCGAAGAACAGCCGGAAGAAGCCCCTGTCAGCTTTTGGGAGGTATTCGATGAGTTTGTAAAAGAGTGCGGTAACCAGAATAACTGGACGGCATCCACCTATGAAAAATTTGCAGCAGTGAGGAACCACCTCAAAGAGTTCAAGGAGGATGCAACGTTCAACTATTTCGACGAGTTTGGATTGAACGAATACGTCAACTTCCTGCGTGATACCAAGGATATGAGAAACAGCACCATCGGCAAGCAAATGGGATTCCTCAAATGGTTCCTGCGCTGGAGCTTCAAGAAAGGACATCATCAGAACATTGCATACGATACATTCAAACCGAAACTGAAAACCACCTCGAAAAAAAGTAATCTTCCTGACTTGGGATGAACTGAACAAGCTGAAAGACTACCAGATACCCAAGGATAAGCAATACCTGGAACGTGTGCGTGATGTTTTCCTGTTCTGCTGCTTTACGAGTTTGCGGTATTCGGATGTTCGCAATCTGAAAAGAAGCGATGTGAAGTCCGACCACATCGAAATAACCACAGTCAAGACTGCCGACAGCCTGACGATTGAACTGAACAAATACAGCAAAGCCATACTGGACAAATACAAGGACATCCATTTCGAGAATTACATGGCTCTGCCCGTCATCAGCAACCAGAAGATGAACGATTACCTGAAAGAGCTGGGCGAACTGGCAGAAATCAACGAGCCTGTACGGGAAACCTACTACAAGGGAAATGAACGTATTGATGAAGTCACACCCAAATACGCTTTGCTCAGTACCCATGCAGGAAGAAGGACATTCATCTGCAATGCGCTGGCTCTCGGAATCCCGGCACAGGTGGTCATGAAATGGACGGGACACAGCGACTACAAAGCTATGAAACCCTACATTGACATAGCGGATGATATTAAGGCAAATGCCATGAACAAGTTTAATCAACTATAAAAGTATCAAACAGTTTCATAGATAGTTATCAATGACTATATTTGTAGAAATTATCATCACAATATGAGCAACAAGGAATCCAACATAGAGAAAACGAATTTTGATGCATTCATACAAGCGGTCGGTTCGGAAATAGAACAGGCACAAGTAAGGCTGATTGTTGCAGCCAATGCACAAATGCTGTTCCATTACTGGAAGATAGGCAATTACATCCTTTATCACCAGCAGCTGCACGGATGGGGAAGCAAAATCATCAAGCAGTTGGCAAAGGCTATCCGACTGCATTACCCTGAAAAGAAAGGCTATTCGGAACGTAACCTTACCTATATGTGCCAGTTTGCAAAAGCATATCCTTTAAGAGCGTTGCAAAGTTTCATAGAAACAGATGCAAGCCTGTCTGTCCCAACCATACAGAGTGTGACCAATGAAGTATTAAAACTGAATGACAAGCAATTTACGCAGGAACTTACTGCGCAAATACAATCGATTGATTGTCAATCATTAGCAATTACGCAGGAAGTTCCTGCGCAATTTGAAGATGTGGGAAAAACCGTGTCTGCCATTTACAGGATGGGAATCAGGGAAATAGAAGAAGTTTTCTTGACCTCTCCTATAGCCAAAATAAACTGGACAAGCCAAATGACTATACTTGACAGTTCGCTACCTTTAGGTCTAAGCTACTGGTACATGAAGCAGTCTGTGGAAATGGGATGGAGCAGCAATGTATTGAAAATGCAAATTGACAGTGATTTGTATAGCCGACAAATCAGCAACAACAAGGTAAACAATTTCACGACCACACTTCCGGCTCCACAAAGCGACCTTGCCAATTACCTACTCAAAGACCCGTACATCTTTGATTTGGCAGGAGCCAAAGAAAAAGCAGACGAAAGGGATATTGAAGAACAGCTGGTGAAACACGTTACCCGCTACCTGTTGGAAATGGGCAACGGTTTTGCCTTCGTTGCCCGGCAGAAGCACTTCCAAGTCGGAAACAGCGATTTCTTTGCCGACCTGATTCTATATTCCATTCCGTTGCACGCATATATTGTCATAGAATTGAAAGCCACTCCTTTCAAGCCGGAATATGCCGGACAACTCAACTTTTACATCAACGTGGTGGATGATAAGTTGAGAGGAGAACACGACAACAAGACCATCGGTCTTTTGTTGTGCAGAGGAAAGGACGAAGTGGTTGCCCAGTATGCCCTTTCCGGCTATGACCAGCCCATCGGCATCAGCGATTACCAATTGAGCAAGGCGATTCCCGAGAAATTGAAATCAGCGTTGCCCAGCGTAGAAGAAGTGGAAGAAGAACTGGCTTCTTTCCTTGACAAGGATCCCCAATAATAAGAGTATGCCATGCAGAAAACGATAACAACCCTCATTCCTCAATACGGGGAGCTGAACAGAATCTGCAAAGATTGGATTGTAAGCCATACTTTCTCTTTTGAAAAGCAGAAATTCATCGTTGATTTCTACTCGAAATGGAGCGATATAAAGGCTTTTGAGCAAGCTATCCTTGAACTGGTGCTGCATACACCGCCAGAACCATGTACCCTGCTGCTGAAAAGTCTGAAAAAGGAAGTCAAAGAATACATACGGCTTTATGAATCTTACCGCCTTCTCCATGACGAAGTGATCATACGTGTATGCTACCAATACGCAGACCGCTACAAGGAAACCATCAAGGAAGAGATGGAAGTGGTAAACAGGCTGCGCAAACCGATGAACGAAGCCAACAACCGCTATGATTCCATTGGCTACCGAGAGCATACACCCGCAAGAAGAAAAGCTGGCGGAAAGAGAATATGAGCCGTTGCAAGGCTGAATATGGAAAGGGAGAAAGACCCAACTGGAGCATCTTTATGAGCAGCAAACCCTTCTCTGGAAAGAAGCCCGGCAATACATGAAAAACCGTTGCGACGACATCTACCTGCTTAGCGTACACTTCATGGGCATCCTGACCAAATATGTACCGGACGAAGAAAGCCAACCGAACGAAGCAGACAGGCAGAGCCGTACAGACAGCCAGCCGGAAGCTGAAACTACAACCGCATCGACTACAGCTACGACTGCCGGATTGCCTGAATATTTCAGCATGAAGCTGATTTCCCTAATTCATGAAGTTTGTGCAGGGGAACAGTTTGAAGACATTACCGCACCGGATTTCTATGCCTGCATGAATCTGCATCCCTGCCAGTGCGTACTGAAAATAAAGCCAAGGGAAAAGATACGGGTATGCTATCTGATTTCCCTGATGAGGGAGCAGTTGCCGGGGCAGGATAAGGACAAATGGAAGGAAGCCATCCTGAAACACCTGGATATTGATGAAGACTATTACAAGTCCAAGTACAGGGAACCCGTCTCCGATTTACCCAGTATTCCCAACCAAAAGTTCGCCAAGGAAATGGACGGAATATTCCGATAACCCGTGATATTCCAATATATTTTACGACATGACCACTTATACCACTCAAAATAATTTTTGAGTGGTATTTTTATTTCTTGATATTCAGCGATATAACAGAACAATCCATATCTATCATCCACATACTTACCACTCAAAACCCTACCTAATTTTGCATCGTTCGAGAACAGAAGAAACAGCCTGTGCGCAGGGCTATTGTCAAACAAGTAATCATACGGACGATGAACAACCTCAAAGAACTGTTAGTGAAACCCGTCTGGCAGATGACAGGCGAAGAGTTCCTTTTTCTAAGCAGACACGCTTCGGTACAGGCAGAGGCGCAACCGCAGCCGACCACCGACACGGAAAGAAAGTACGTGTACGGCATACTCGGCATAGCCAAGCTTTTCGGGTGCAGCCTGCCCACAGCCAACCGCATCAAGAAAAGCGGAAAGATAGACAAAGCCATTACCCAGATTGGACGCAAGATTATCGTGGATGCGGAACTGGCGCTGGAACTGGCTGGCAAGAAAACCGGAGGACGCAGATAAAGGAGGTGATTATGGACTATATAAAAGAAATATCACCCGAACAAGCCGTTATCCTCTGGCAGGAATCCCGGCTAAGTCTGTCAAGATGCTACGAAAAAGCCCCCGAAATTCTGAAAGTACACGGCTCTGTCATCGGGACGCTGGGCAATTTCAGCGCATCCATCGGCAAAGCCAAGAGCAAGAAAACCTTCAATGTATCGGCTATCGTAGCCGCTGCATTGAAGAACGGTACCGTGTTACGATATGCGGCTGAACTGCCCGAGGAAAAGCGGAAAGTGCTTTATATAGATACGGAGCAAAGCCCCTACCACTGCCCTGAAAGTGATGAAGCGGATCCTGCGGATGGCAGGATTGCCCGATGACAGGGACAGCGGTTATCTGGAGTTTCTCGCTTTGAGAAAATACACCCCGGAACAGCGCATCAGCATTGTAGAACAGGCTATCTACCACTCACCGGATATTGGGCTGGTCATCATAGACGGCATCCGGGATATGGTGTACGACATCAACAGCCCCGGTGAATCCACCCGCATCATATCCAAGCTGATGCAGTGGACGGACGACAGGCAGATTCATATCCATACGATACTGCATCAGAACAAGGGGGATGAGAACGCAAGAGGGCACATTGGTACGGAACTGAACAACAAGGCGGAAACAGTCCTGCTGGTGGAAAAGGACAAGGGGAACAGCGACATCAGCCATGTTTCCGCCATGCACATCCGGGCGATGGATTTCGAGCCTTTTGCATTCTGCATCAACGACAGAGCCCTGCCCGAACTTGCGGAAGGCTACAAGCCGGAAGCAAGGAAGCCGGGAAGACCCTCGGTGGAAAACGTTTGACCCTTACAAGGATATTTCAGAACCGCAGCACCGTGCCGCACTGGAAGCCGCTTTTGCACTGAAAGAGGAATACGGCTACAAGGAGCTGGAAGACACCTTAATCAGGACTTATCTGGCGAGAAGGGTTTAGACTGAATCACCAGAAGTGCAGTGGCGCTTATCACCATGCTGCGCAACAAACGGATGATAGTGCAGGAAACGGCAGGAAGTATTCCTTCAAGCCCGATTACCACTATTAGCCGACAATCCCGAAAATCGCTTCACTTTATTCCCGTATCCTATATATACGACAATTTAGTGAAGTGATTTCAGAAACAGACAAATCACTTCACTTTATTCCGGGGGTCTATATATTAGGAGTTTAGTGAAGTGATTGTACTGACCGCATACTTTTAAGAGTTGCGGGCAAAAAGAGAAATAATCAAAGCACTCACTAAAAACGATTTCCTTATGAACATCGAGACTGCAAAACAAATCAATCTGGCTGACTACCTGCACAGCCTGGGGTATTCACCCGTCAAACAGCAGGGTATCAACCTTTGGTACAAATCTCCCTTGAGGGAAGAAACAGAGGCTTCCTTCAAAGTGAACACCGAACGCAACCAGTGGTACGACTTCGATGCGCCCATATAGGCTACACAATAAATATCTCTATGGCAAGAGATTAGGTTAGAGTTCAACAGACCTATCCTCAACGACTTAGCTGGAGGAGAAATCCAAAGGTGACAAAAGCATGTCGGTAAAG
>ENA-OQAB01001711-OQAB01001711.1-human-gut-metagenome-genome-assembly--contig:-NODE-1711-length-10114-cov-2.494643_pt1 | contig 10114 bp, 7 predicted proteins | sample MGYA00242490_ERZ504517 | MGnify/ENA primary metagenome ERZ504517 (study PRJEB26092, sample SAMD00036298) | human gut metagenome | host: Homo sapiens | study: EMG produced TPA metagenomics assembly of... | reverse complement strand
ATGGGATACATGTAAAAACATTACAATTAGATCATCCAATAAGTAAATTTGCCATTGATGACAAAAATTCTTTTATGATAGGTATTACATCTAATCACTCAGGTGGACAAGATGTTATACGTTACGACTTGTGATATTTTAATAGCCTCATTAAAATAATACTGAAATATAAAAGAGAGCTATCAGTGTTGTAGCCTTTGCTGTAGTTGCTTTAAGGTTGTATATGCCTATAATAAAACAAACCAATATATGATTATAAGACCCCTTATATACCTACTATTTTTTCTATCTACCTGCACATCCCTTAAAGACAGGTCATTAATTCACGCCTTCAAATTTACGGATAAAAACAGGCAGGAGTTAAAACGCGTATTGGGACAATATCAAGAAGACTCCCCAAAATTTGCAGCATCTCATTTCATCATCCGAAATATGTTAGGGAAACAGTCGGTGGACACAAACTCCATCAAAGCCTCTCAACCCTATTTTGATGCGTGGGCTGCCTACTTTGAAAAGTACGGTCGATATAAAAACGGTGCCCACTATGTTATTTGCGATAGTATCAATCGGCTGCATCCAAATAAAAGAGTGCATACTCGATATATACCAGATCTCCAACACATATCCGCTGATTTTCTAATCCGCCACATCGACTATTGCTTCCATATATGGCAACAATATCCGTGGTGTAAAGACATTGACTTTGACACATTTTGTAAATACATTCTTCCATATACGACAAGCAACTGTTATTGGGAATATGCTTCTGATTTTTTTTCTTGAAAAATATGCAGAACTGCGAGACACTGTTCAACAAAAATCATACAAAGAAATCGGAGCTATCCTGTCGAAAGATGTTGACAGGACCTTTGCTCAAAATTGGGTGCTTTTTACTCGAAAATATCCGGGATTGCTACCCACCACCTTTGAAAACCTTGCAAAAGCACAGATCGGGACCTGCTTGGAAGCAAATATCTATAAAATAGCTGCATTACGGGCAAACGGTATTCCGGCAGCTTTAAATACTTTTCCTAACTGGGGCAACGCCAACTCTCCCCATTTTTGGACGGAAATAATCGGAGATGAACACATTGAGAAATTGTACGATAATACCCAACGGCCATACATTTCAGATAGTGATATACTGGTCGACAATATATTCTGGAAAAACACCTACAGCCCGACAGTAAAAGATACACTCCCCCATGTTTCCATACAATACTGTAGAACGATTCCAAAGGTGTACAGGATTAATTATGAGATACAACAAAACTGTTTGGCACTCAGAGCAAAAGAAGAAATCCCCGATTTCTTCAGGAACCCGGGAATAGAGGACATTACGGATAAATACATCGTATGCAAAGACATCAAAGTTCCCCTATGGGACAACAAACACAAAAAAGAATATGTCTATTTATGCTGTTATGACGATAATAATTGGAATTCCGGTATGTTGGAGCATCCCAAGAAAAAAACAAGCCTTATTTACTAAAGTCGGTGTGAATGTGCTTTACCTGCCGGCTTACTACGAAAACGGGGCAATTATTCCGGCAGGAGATGCCTTTATACTCAAAGAGGATGGAGAATTAAAATACTTTTCACAAAAAAGCGAGCAAAAAACGAAACATCTGCAACATTCTACTCGAAAATGCCATACCGCCAGCACACGGCGTTACAGGCTGCAGGAACAATCGGAACCCGTTTTTCCATTTGCAACAAAAAAGATTTGTCAGACAGTCTAAACGTATATACAATTGAGAAACTGCCTTTTTTATGAAGACAGTTTCAAAATTCCGACAAACAAGAAATACCGCTATTTGGTTTGCGATTTTCAAAACACTCCGGCTTTCCAAGATGCTTATTCCATTGCAGAAATAAAGATTTTCGGAAAAAACCGGCAACAGTTGGAAGGGAAGCTGACAGGAACAAAAGGAATAAGTGACAATAAACTCGAAAACGTAATGGATGAAGACAGGGTCTCGTTTTATCAACCTGATAAATCAGAGAAACGCCAATATATCGTTTTCGACCTCGGCCAACCTCGTGAAATCGAAAAAGTCGAGTTTTACCCAAGAAGCGACGACAATAGAATTGTTACAGGAGAATTATATGAATTATTCTATTGGGATAAGAAATGGATTTCATTAGGCCGGCAATATGGTAAAGAAAACAGGCTGGCATTTCATAATATACCTCAAAATGCCCTATTCCGCATTCATAACCATACGCGGGGAAAAGAACATAGGCCGTTTACTTATGAAGAGGGTAAACAGGTATGGTGGTAATACAAAAATCTAAAAGAGCTATACAATGAAAATAAAATTTACCACATTATATTTGATAATACTATTATCTGCTTGTTCTTTTCACCAGAACAAACAATTAGAATACGCCCTTGAATTTGCTGAAAAAAACAGACAAGAACTTGAAAAGACACTGGAACATTATCAAAATGATCCTCAAAAATATAACGCAGCCATATTCCTAATTTCCAATATGATTGGCAAATATGGTTTACAAAGTCCATATCAAGATTCCATAAAAAACATATTAGTTTATGCATTAAATAATAATCAAGTAATAAACAACACGCTAATAATTGAAAGTAAAGCCAAGAAAAAGTGGCAATCTCTTAATACAATCCCTTTAAAAAGATATGACCTCCAGCATATAAAAGCTGATTATTTAATTAGTAATATAGATATGGCTTTCCATGTTTGGAAAAAAATACCCTTGGAACAGATCCTTGTCATTTGAAGACTTTTGTGAATATCTCCTACCATACAGAATAGGAGATGAAGAGCTTACTGATTGGAGAGACAAATTTTACAAAAAATATTCACCAATATTAGATGCCTATAAGGGTAACGATGTTGTTGAAGCATGTAACCTGTTAATCAGAGAACTTAAAAAAGATAAATTTTTCCATAATACAGATTTCTCCATTCCACACATGGGAGGTGAATTTCTTTTTAACTACCGTTTAGGTGCTTGTCGTGAAGGATGCGACATCGGAATTTATGCAATGAGAGCATGTGGTATACCTACTGCGATAGATAGATATATCCATTCAACTGTTTATCAAGGAAGTCACACTTGGAATGTTGTACGAGACACTACCGGACATTTCTTACCTTTCTGGTATACAGTGTTTGAAGCAAGTAGAGACATGAAGGACGATGGACGAAGAAAGGGCAAAGTTTATCGAAGTTTTTTTGGTATACAGAATCATTATACGGCAAATGAAATACAAAATAAAGCTATCCCGACTTTGTTCCGTGATCCATTTATAAAAGATGTGTCAGCAAATTATTTTGGGGAAAATAATGTCCAAATCCCGATACAAAGTGAATGCGACTTAGCCATGTTAGGTGTATTCAGTCCTAAAGGTTGGATTGCAATTGATAAAACTATTGTAGAAAAAGGAGTTGCAACTTTTCACAACTTAGAAACCAACATCGTATTCCAACCATTGGTTCTACAAAAAGGACATATACACCCCGAAGGCTTTCCATTTGTTTATGACGGAAAAAAAGATGTATTATTTTATTCCAGACACAACACAATGGGACACAGTTCCTATTACTCGCAAATTTCCGCTTCAACCATACCAGATCAATTATATGAACCAAAATCTACATGGAGCAATAATCGAAGGGGATAAAGACATTGCTTTCAAACATTCCACAACACTTGTGATCACCCCTGACACTATAATAGGGAATCGTCATTCTGTGTTATTAAATAATCCGGTAAAATGTCGCTATATACGCTTAAAAGCACCTAAAGGAAAACAAATCGAATTAGCGGAACTATCTTTATACGATAGTAACAACCAATATATTCCTATGAAAATATCGCATAGTCCAAACCCTTTATTGCCTTTGGCAGAATATAAAGTGACTAACCTATGCGATCAAAATCCTTTATCTTATTTCATTTCAAAAGACACATCAGCAATGGTTGTCTTTGATTTGGGAAAGGAAATCGAAATTGCAGAAGTAAAATATATTCCTCATAATGATGAGAACTTCGTCATACCGGACGATTTGTACGAATTATATTTTCAAAACGGAAATAAAGGATGGGAATCTTTAGGAATGCAATCTCCTGATAAAGGAACATTATATTATAGAGTTCCCAAAGGGGCTTTATTTTGGCTTAAAAACAAATCAAAAGGAAAAGAAGAACAGGTCTTCTTCTTCAAACAAAAAAAACAATTTTTTTCATTTGAAATCAATAAAGACAATGAAATTTATAAATAACATACTTAATTGGGGAATAAACTTATTACTATTAAGTTTTATATTCATCGCTCTATGGTTCTTTTGCCAAGTTTTCTTATTCACGTCTTTCCGTATCCCCAGCGACTCTATGGAGCCTGAACTGATTGAAGGGGACGCTATCCTTATCTGGAAACCGACGTTAGGAGCAAGGCTTTTCAACCTCAATGCAACACTGCGGTTGGAGCAAGTCGAGATTCACAGGACTCCCGGACTTCGAAAAATCAAAAGGAATGATGTGCTGGTTTTCAACTTTCCGCATCCGAACAATTGGGACAGGATCGAGATGCACATTTTGAAGTACTATGTCAAACGATGTATCGGACTGCCGGAAGACACACTTTCCATCAAGAATGGTCGATTTCGAGTAGAAGGGATAGATGAGCCACTCGGAAACATTAAGTCACAACAAAAGATCGGACAGACTTTGCCAGAAGAGTTTCCGAGTGGTGTATATCGCTGTTTTCCATACGATTCCATTATCGGTTGGAATATTCAAAATTTCGGGCCACTCTATATTCCTAAAGCAGGTGACCAATTACCAATGAACCAAAAAAATTATCGGTTGTATCATAAACTGATTGCTTGGGAGCAAAAAGCTAAAGTAGAATATAAAGATTCAACCGTTTTCCTTAATGGTAAACCAATAAAAGACTACTGTTTTCAGAAAAACTATTATTTCATGGCCGGAGATAAAGGAGAAAACTCGCAGGATTCACGTTATTGGGGGTTACTACCGGAAGAATATATTGTTGGCAAAGCGGCTTTCATCTGGAAATCGGTTGATCCCTACACCGGCAATTTCGTTGGAACGTTTCTTTAAAACAATACACTAACAAATAGCATATGAACATAAAATTATTCATTTTCCTAATGATACTACTCTCTGCCTGTTCTTCTCAGGACAACCGGTTGGAATATGCTTTGCGGTTCGCCGAAAGCAACAGGACAGAATTGGAAAAGGTGCTCGATCATTATTCCACAGACCCTGAGAAACTGGAGGCCGCCCGTTTCCTTATCGAAAATATGCCATATCATTATGGTTATGAAAGTTGGCAACAAGACACCATTAAACAAATTTTGGCTGATGCCGTTAAAAGAAAATCCGTTTACGGAAATGATTTGCTGATTATAGATAAAAAACATCTGGATAGATGGAGTTCCTATTCGCATTATTACGGAGAAAAAATATATGACTCCAAAATAATAACTGCCGATTATCTGATCGAGAATATAGACCTCTCTTTTGAAGTCTGGAAAAAATATCCATGGAACAAACATCTCTCTTTCGATGACTTTTGCGAGTTTATACTCCCTTACAGGATAGCCAATGAACCACTCAGCAACTGGCGAAAAAAATATTACGAACACTATATGCCCAAGTTGGATTCCCTTTATAAAGGAACGGATGTTATCGACGCATGTAGCGCTGTCAACCAGGTTCTCAAAAAAGAATGGTTTTATTATAATACAGATTTTTCCCTGCCCCATCTTGGAGGCGATTATCTTTTCACCACCCGGGTAGGATATTGCAGGGATGCTTGCGATGTGGCAACTTATGCAATGCGATCGGTCGGGATTCCTATCACAACGGATTATTATATCTACTCGCCGGATCTGAGAACCTGGCATTGTTGGAATGTAGTCAGGGATACCACAGGTCGGTGTTACCCTTTCTGGTATACAAAAGATGAGGTGGTACGCTCCGTAACCAATGACGGCAGACGCAAAGGGAAAGCATACAGGGATTGTTACGGCATGCAGAGCGGACGCTTCAAAAAGTGGGCTACTGATAACGACGTACTTCCTTTTTTCAGGAATTGTTTTGTAAAGGATGTTACGGATAATTATTCGGGATCGAATCAGATTACTCTGCCTATAACTGTTTCCGGATGCAAATATGCATATCTCGGGGTATTCAAAAATGGAAGTTGGGAGCCTGTCGATATTGCACAGATAGAAAAAGGACATGCTGTTTTCGATAATATCGAACCGGATATTGTATTTCAGCTTTTATACGTAAATAATGGCAATATCAAAACGTATGATTATCCGTTTGTTTATGACAGCCAACGTATTATCTATTTCAGACCGGATACGACACAACAGGAAATTGCTTGTCTAAAAAGGAAATATCCCTTTCAGGAGTACCTTTTTAAATATCTAAATCGAAATACGATAGGGGCAACAATAGAGGGAAGTAATTCTCCCGTATCGGCTCAAAAGCATCTATTATACAGGTTTACCGATACGCTTCTAACAAACCGTAAGATCATTTCAATCAACCAACCGGGTAAGTTCCGCTATTTGCATCTGAATTCTCCCCTTGATCATCGGGTGGAACTTGCAGAATTCACTATTTACCGCGATACTTCAGAAACTCAGACAGTCCCTATTCAACTATACCGCAATGTAGAAGGATTATATCCTACGGATCAATACTCTACCAAATGTGTATTGGATGGTAACCCTTTAACCTTCTTTAGGTCAAAAGAAGACAATGTGACATTAACCTTTGATTTGGGTAAAGCTACTGAGATCAAAAGATATTATTTATTCCCCGGAATGACGATAATTTCATAGAACCGGAAGAGCGTTATGAGTTATTTTATCAGAATGGAACAGAAGGCTGGATATCTTTAGGACAACAAGTTGCAACTTGCAAAGAATTATATTTCACCGTACCTCATGGGGCGATATTCTGGCTTCGTAACTTGACAAAAGGGCATGAGGAACAGCTATTCTTTATAAAAGAGGGGAAACAAGTATTTTCCTGCGACATTAATTTTTCAAAAGAGAATGCATCATGAATTTAAAGCTGCTACATATATTCCTGCTTTCCACAGCCGGGACATTCCTGCTCTGCACACCATTCATTAATACGGTAGAACTGGCAAACGGACTGGTGACCGGAAAAATGTGCTGGTTTCACCTTGCCATGCTCTTTTTTTCGGTTTGCGTCTTTTTCGTGATGTTAACCAAAAAGGGAACTGTTATTGCCTTTACATTTTCAGATCCTTTGGTATTATTCTTTGCAGGGGGTGTACTTATAACGTATAAGTGGAATCTCAACCCGGAGCCGGAAAAGCTAATATTTGCAGGCCAGTTGGTTATTCTATGGTTTCTGCTACGATATGTATTGACAGCATACCGGGAATTTAAATTCTTTTTCCTGTTTGTACTGATGTTCACCGGACTAATAGAAGCAGTTTGGGGCATGCAGCAACTACATGGTTATAGTCATTCCAATCATTCGCTTTTCCGGCTGACGGGTTCTTTCTTTAATCCGGGGCCTTACTCCGGATATATTGCGGTCATACTGCCGGTTTGCCTGTGGACGGCGTTGCGGTTTCAAAAAGGGATGCACTATTTTGCCTGGATATGCGTCGGAGCTATCCTGATTGTCCTGCCTGCCGGAATGAGCCGGTCGGCGTGGATAGCGGCGGTCGTGGCTTGCGGATGGGTGTACTGGACGGAACGGATCGGATGGGAGAAGACGAAAGCTGTATATAGAAGGTATAAGAATGCTACAATTCCTTTTGTTGCGATTGTTGCGATATTGGCAGGATGCGCTATTGCCGGGGGTTACGGGATGAAGCGGGATTCGGCGGACGGGCGATTGCTGATGTGGAAAGTGACAGGGAAAGCGATACTCGGACAGCCGCTTGCAGGAACGGGGTTAGGCGGATTCCCGGCAGCATACGCGGAGGCGCAAGGCGAGTATTTCGCAACAGGGAACGCAACAGGCCAGGAGAAACAGGTGGCGGGATGTCCGGAATATGCGTTCAATGAATATCTGCAGATCGGGCTGGAACAGGGAATCGGAGGGTTGATCGTGTTCGTGTTGTGGCTGGGGAGCATGGCGTACTATGGGATCCGGAACAGGCAGCATGGGGCGGTCGGAGGCGTGTTGGCGTTAGCGGTGTTTGCGGTGTCGTCCTATCCGTTGCAGTTGCCGTCGTTTTGGATGATACTGGTGTTTTTGGGGGCGATATGCGTGACGAAAGATGGGACGCAGGCAAGATCATCCGCCTTATCTGTGTCATCAGCGTACCCTATAACTATAATAAGCCTGTTGTCGCTTGCATCCGTCTGCCTGTTCATCTTGCAGAAAGGGCAATATGAGGTTTATAAACGGTGGGGATGGATGCAGACGGTCTATAATAACAAGGCGTATGAGTCGGTTTCAGAAGATTATAAAGACTTGCATGACAAGTTGAAGCATAAACCGGAATTTTTGTTTGAAGAGGCGCAATGCCTCAGCAAGACGGGACAACACGCCGAAGCGATACGGGTGCTGGAACGGGCGAAGCGGCTGAGTGGAGACCCGATGATCCGGTACATGATCGCCAAAAACCGGCAGACGCTCGGAGATTACCGGGAGGCGGAAGAAGAATTGCTTCAGGCTATCGGGATACTGCCGGAGAGATTGTATCCATATTATTTGTTAGCCAAGCTATATGCAGAGCCGGAGTTCTACCAGGCGGATAAATTGCGGGCTGCCGCCAGTGTCGTGCTGGCCAAAAAGCCGAAGGTGGAAAGTACGGCAATCCGGGAAATGAGGGAAGAAGTAAAAAGATAATAGAAAAAAGTAATTACGAAAGGCTCGTAACTAAAATATGTTTGTATATTTGCGAAACAACTTTGATAAAAACAATAAAATATGAAATACTACAAATTGTTTGCTATACTGGTTCTGGCCGGGATAATGGCTTGCTCCGGTGAAAAGAAAGAGAAAGGTTCCGAAGAAAGCGTAGAAACCGTTCTGCCGGATGAGACAAACGAGGTAACGGTGATGAAGTTGAATACTACTGATTTCAACCACGAACTGATCAGTAACGGCAAACTGTCAGCCCGAAACTTTGTCGACCTAAAATTCGAATCGGCAGAACCGATCGCCAAGATATATGTGAAGAACGGCGATCGCGTGACGAAAGGGCAAAAGCTCGCAGAACTCTCAACCTTTCGCCTTGCCAACAAGACAGCGCAAGCCAAAGATGCACTCGAACGCGCCAAACTGGAATTGCAAGACGTACTGATCGGACAGGGCTACAAACTGGAAGATTCTACAAAAGTACCGCCCGCAACCATGCAGTTAGTCAAGGTAAAAAGCGGGTATGACCAGGCACTGATCTCTTGGCAGCTTGCCGAATACGAACAACGAAAGGCAGTCCTGACCGCCCCTTTCGACGGTGTCGTCGCTAACCTGTTCGCCAAACAGTTCAACACGGCTTCTACCTCTGATGTTTTCTGTTCCATTATCGATACCCGCACATTGGAAGCCGCTTTCACAGTTTTGGAAAGCGAACTGCCGCTTATCAAAACAGGCGATCGTGTAGAGGTAGCTCCTTTTGCCTTGTCCGATGTCACGGCTGACGGCCGTATATCCGAAATAAACCCGCTGGTAGACAAAGACGGGATGGTACAGGTGAAAGCTGCCGTAAACGATAAAGGTAAGTTGTTCGAAGGGATGAATGTACGAGTAAGTATCCATCGTTCGCTGGGTAAACAGTTGGTCGTTCCCAAAAGCGCTGTCGTACTCCGTTCCGGCAAACAGGTTGTATTCACATTAACGGAAGACAAAGCATACTGGAACTATGTACATACAGGGTTGGAAAATGCCGACAGCTATACGATCATTGACGGACTGAAAGAAGGGGATATCGTGATTACAAGCGGTAACATTAACCTGGCTCACGAAGCACCGGTCAAAGTAATTGACAATTGAAAATGGACAATTGACAATTCAGAAATCATAATTTATAAATCATAAATCATAGTTCTAATACATGATAAAGTTTCTACTACAACGCCCTATCGCGGTATTGATG
>ENA-OQAB01001710-OQAB01001710.1-human-gut-metagenome-genome-assembly--contig:-NODE-1710-length-10118-cov-4.046742_pt1 | contig 10118 bp, 6 predicted proteins | sample MGYA00242490_ERZ504517 | MGnify/ENA primary metagenome ERZ504517 (study PRJEB26092, sample SAMD00036298) | human gut metagenome | host: Homo sapiens | study: EMG produced TPA metagenomics assembly of... | reverse complement strand
CCTTTTCCCCGTCGAGGCTCTCGGATTGCTCACGTATTCAGCACCGCGTAACTCGAAGTCTGCCGCAGCTGCCGAAGGATATCCCCCATAGCCTTTGCCGAAAAGATGGACGGCGTACCGCCGCCGATGTAAATCGTATCTGCCTTTTGACCGGCATAGGGGTGAGGCTGCGATGTCCCGGCACAGAGCCGGAACATATCCTTCCAGATAGCGTTCGAGGCCGCTGTAGGAGGGAAAATCGCAGTACAGGCATTTATGGCGGCAAAAGGGAATGTGAACGTATAAGCCGAGCATTACGATTCGTCGACTTTGAGGACGGCCATGAAGGCTTCCTGAGGAATTTCGACGGTGCCGAACTGTTTCATCCGCTTCTTGCCTTCCTTCTGTTTTCAAGGAGCTTGCGCTTACGGGAAATATCGCCGCCGTAGCATTTGGCCAAGACGTCTTTACGCAGGGCCGCTACGGTTTTCGCGGGCGATGATCTTATTGCCGACAGCGGCCTGGACGGGGATCTGGAAGAGCTGGCGCGGAATGAGGCTGCGCAGCTTTTCGACCAGGGCCCGGCCGCGCGGGCGGCAAAGTCGCGGTGGACGATGACGCTCAAGGCGTCGACGACGTCGCCGTTGATGAGGATGTCCATCTTGACCATAGGCGACGACTGGTAGCCGTTGAGCTCATAGTCGAGGGATGCATAGCCGCGGGTCGCCGACTTCAAGACATCGAAGTAGTCGTAAAGGATTTCGCACAAAGGCAGGTTATAGACCAAGGAGACACGCGTGTCGTCGAGGTAGTCCATAGTGACGTACTGACCGCGGCGGCTCTGAGAAATTTCCATGACCGTACCGACCATGTCCTTGGGGATGATGATCGTCGTCTTGACCAAGGGTTCTTCGATGTGGTCGACCTTGGTCATATCGGGCATCTGCGACGGGTTGTCGACTTCGACCATCGTCCCGTCCGTGCAGTAGACGCGATAAATAACCGACGGCGCCGTCGTAATCAGGGACAGGTCGTATTCCCGTTCCAACCGTTCGCGGACGACGTCCATGTGGAGGAGGCCCAAGAAGCCGCAGCGGAAGCCGAAGCCCAAGGCCGACGACGTTTCCGGCTCAAAGAGCAGTGCCGCGTCGTTGAGGTGGAGTTTTTCCAAGGCGTCGCGCAGGTTGTCGTAATCATTCGTTTCGACCGGATAGAGGCCGCAGTAGACCATGGGCACGGCCCGGCGGTAGCCCGGCAGGGCTTCCGACGCCGGCCGTTCGGCCAAGGTAACCGTGTCGCCGACGCGGCAGTCGCGGACGTTCTTCATACTGGCTGCCAAATAACCGACGCTGCCGCAGCCGAGAGACGGCACGGAGTGCATCTGAGGCAGGAAGACGCCTGTTTCGATGACTTCAAATTCTTTTCCCGAAGCCATCATGCGGATCCGCTGGCCCGGCTTTAAGCTGCCTTCCATGATGCGGATGTTGGCAATAGCCCCCTTATAAGCATCGAAGTGAGAGTCGAAGATGAGGGCCCGCAAGGGCTTATCTTCTTCGTCGGCCGGTGCGGGAATGCGCTGGACAATGGCTTCCAGGACCTGATCGACGCCAAGACCCGTCTTGGCGCTGATCATGATAGCGTCAGAGGCATCGAGGCCGATGACGTCTTCGATTTCCTTGCAGACCCGGTCCGGATCGGCACTGGGCAGGTCGACCTTATTGATGATGGGGATGATTTCTAAGTCATGTTCCAAGGCCAGGTACACATTGGCCAAGGTTTGGGCTTCGACGCCCTGGGTGGCGTCGACGATGAGCAAGGCCCCTTCGCAGGCAGCCAGGCTTCGCGATACTTCGTAGTTGAAGTCGACGTGCCCCGGCGTATCGATGAGGTTCAGCGTATACTGTTTGCCGTCTTTGGCATCATAAATGAGGCGGGCCGATTGCGCTTTGATGGTAATGCCTCGTTCTCGTTCAAGGTCCATCGTGTCGAGTAACTGGGCTTCCATTTCCCGTTCGGGCACAGTGCCGGTCATTTCCAGCATCCGGTCGGCCAAGGTAGACTTGCCGTGGTCGATATGAGCAATGATTGAAAAGTTTCTGATATGATCTGTGGACACCGTATGTTTCCCCTCTTTCTTATTGGATGACGCCGCCGCCGAGGACGCGTTCCCCTGTTTCTTCATCGTAGAGCACGAGGGCCTGGCCGGCCGTAACGGCACGCTGGGCTTCATCGAACTCGACGCGCATGTCGTCGCCGTCAGGATAGACCGTGCAAGGCGATTCGTTAGCCGCATAGCGTATCTTGCCGAGGGCCCGGAAGGCGCTGTCGGCACCTGTTCGACCCACGTCGCTTCGCTGGCTTCGACGGTCTTTGAAAACAGGTCCTTTTCTGAGCCGACGATGACCCGATTATGTTCGACGTCTAAGGCCGTAACGTAGTAGGGACCGCCGGGACCGCCGAGGTTGAGTCCCCGCCGCTGGCCGACGGTATAGGCGGCAATGCCCTGATGACGGCCGATGACGCGGCCCGATTCATCGACAAAGTCGCCGGGCTTAAAGATATCCTTCTGTTCCTTTTCCAAAAAGCCCTTGTAGTCGTTGTCGGGAATGAAGCAAATATCCTGACTTTCGGGTTTGTTGAAGACCGGAAGGTTCCACTCTTTGGCCAGTTTCCTCGTGTCGGCCTTCTCGAGATCGGCCATGGGAAACAGGAGGTGCGGCAAGATGTCCTGGGTCAGCTGATAGAGGACGTAGGACTGATCCTTGCGGCGGTCTGTACCGCGTAAGAGCGAATAGATTCCCGTCTGTTCGTCTTTTGCCAGACGGGCGTAATGGCCGGTGGCCAGGAAATCGGCGCCAAACTGCTTGGCTTTTTCCCAGAGCAGGCCGAATTTAATAAATTTATTGCAGGCAATGCAAGGATTGGGCGTCTTGCCCCGGCGATAGGAATCGACGAAATAGTCGATGACATCGCGGCGGAATAATTCGCGGAAATCCAATGTATAATGGGGAATGCCCAGGACCGAAGCGACGGCTTTGGCGTCGTCGACGGAACTGAGGGAACAGCAGGCGTGGACGTTGTCGATGGTGCAGGCCGGGTCTTCTTCCCACAGGCGCAGGGTAATGCCGATAACGTCATACCCTTGCTGCTTTAAAAGGCCGGCCGTAACCGAGCTGTCGACGCCGCCGCTCATAGCTACTGCGACTCGTTTCATGTCAAATCTCCTCTACTGGTCGTCACGGCGTCCCGGATTCGGGACACGGCGTGTTCAATATCTTCTGTCGTGTTGTCTTTGCCGACGGACAGGCGGATGCTGCTGCGCAGCCACTTTTCTTCGACGCCCATGGCCTGTAGGACATGGGACGCTTCGACGGCACCGGCTTCGCAGGCCGACCCGGCCGATACGGCAATGCCCTGTAAATCGAGGGCGATGAGTAAAATAGCGCTGTCCACCCCGTCGACGCTGAAGTCGATGATATTGGGCAGAACCTGACGGCGATTGCCGTTTAAGCGGAACCGATCGTCGCCTTGAATGAGCTTGTCATAGACGATGTCGGTCAAAACCCGGGCAGCTTTGGCCCGATCTTCCCGTTCTTTTTCAAGTAAGGCCGCTGCCTCGCCGAAACCGACGATGGCGGCGACGTTTTCAGTCCCTGCCCGCAGGCGGTGTTCCTGAGGCCCGCCGTAGGCTTCGGCTGTCACCTTGAGACCGTGGCGGATATACAAGGCACCGACGCCCTTAGGGCCATAAATCTTATGGCTGCAGACGGTGAGCATGTCGATATTTTCTTCCATAGGCCGGACGGGCAGATAGCCGAAGGCCTGAACGGCATCGACATGAAAGGCAACGCCTTTTTCCTTCGCCAGGGCTCCGATGGCAGCAATGGGCTGGATCATGCCCGTTTCATTGTTAGCGTACATGACCGAAATGAGGGCCGTATCGTCCCTCATGGCAGCGGCCACATCGTCTGCTGAGACGCAGCCGTCTCCATCGACGGGGACGTAGGTCACGTCATAGCCCTTTTCTTCCAGGGCCTGGAAGGTTCTCAGGACGGCATGGTGTTCGACGGCCGTCGTAATGACGTGGCCGCCCTTGGGAAAATTGGCCCGCAGATAGCCTAAAACAGCCAGGTTATCCGCTTCTGTTCCGCCGCTGGTAAAGACCAGGTCTTCGCCGCTGACGCCGAGGCAGTGAGCGACTTGGCCGCGTGCCTTCTGGACGGCAGCCCGAGCCTGTTGACCAAAGTAATGGAGGCTCGACGGATTGCCGTAGGATGTCGTCAGATACGGCATCATGGCGTCCAGGACTTCCCGATCCATAGGCGTCGCTGCGGCATTATCTAAATAAATGCGTTTCATTTATGATTCTTACTCCTATATGGACAAAAAAGCCATGAAAAAAATAGCTTAATCTTTATAATACCATAGGGCAGCCTTTTTGTATATCCGTCCTTTTGACGTATGGCCGTCATCAGGACTTGGCGTAGAGGCTGGGCACGCCGTCGACGTCGGCACACTTGGTGTTGCACGTCGCTCCGCTGCAGACCCAAAAGGCACCGTAAGGACCGGTTCTTTTCTGGAAGGTCCCTTTTTTACAGCGCGGACAGGGGTACGGCGACGGTTTGGTCTCCCCGTCCTTCCCTTCTTCAGTAATAGGTTCCGTATGGCGGCACTTGGGATAGTTGCTGCAGCCGTAAAAGTCACCGTACTTCCCGTGGCGCTTGACCATAGGGCTGCCGCAGTCCGGGCAGGCCTTGGCCCCTTCGACCTTCATGACGACGCCGCCGGCAGCCGTGACCAAGGATTTTAGAAAATCGAGCTGGTCGCGAAGAAAGGCTTCGAGGTTGTCCTTCCCGAGGCTCATCTGATAAAGCCGTTCTTCCCAAATGGCCGTTTCATCGGGATAGAGCATTTCGTCGGGCAGTGCGTCGACGAGAAGATAAGCGTTGTCCGTCGGCTTGAGGTATTTCTTTTTCCCTTCGGCCGTCAGGAATTTGCGCTGAATCAGTTCTTGAATGATCGTCGCCCGCGTCGCTTCCGTGCCGATGCCTTGGACTTCTTTCAATTTCTTCTTCAAGCTGTCGTCTTTGACGTACTTATAAATTTCTTTCATGGCCGCCAATAAGGTCGACGGCGTAAACCGCGGCGGCGGCTTGGTGGCCTTTTTGTCAACCTGGCCGTTTCGGTAATGGACGGCGTCGCCCTTGCGGACGACGGGAAGTTCTCCCTTTTCTTCGTCGTCTTCATTCTTGTCGCTCTGATAGAGGGCTTTCCAACCAAGAACGGTAACGGCTTTTCCGTGGGCGACGAAGGTCTCGTCGGCGCAGTCGATGGTGATCCGCGTCTGGTCGTATTCGTGGATGGGATAGAACTGGGCCAAATAGGCCTGGGCGATGAGGTAGTAGATGCGCTGCTGGACAGCGGTCAATTTGTCGAAGGGACAAGGAACAGTCGTCGGGATGATGGCGTGATGAGCCGTAATCTTGCTGTCGTTCCAGGCCCGGCTCTTGATCTTGCCGTCAGCCCCGGCCGCCCATTCAGGAAGCTTCCCGGCCGGGATGGCCGCAATATTCGCTAAGATGCGAGACACGTCTTTTCGCTGATTGAGGGGCAGGTATTCACAGTCCGACCGAGGATAGGTCGTAAGCTTCCGTTCGTACAAGGTCTGGGCCGTGTCGAGGACCTGCTGGGGCGTGTAGCCGTAGCGCTTGCCGGCCAAGACCTGCAGGGACGACAAGGATAAGGGCAGGCGCTGGGGTTCTTTCTTCTTAGACTTCTTATTCTCGACGATGGTTCCGTCGGGATTGGCAGCTAAGCGGGATAAGATATCCTTCGCCGCTTCTTCTTTGATGCAGCGCCCTTCGGAATCGAGGCCGGCCTGGGTATCCTTCGGCTGCCACTGGGCGCGGATGATACCATTTTTATGCTCAAAATCGGCTTTTACGACGTAGTATGTGACCGGTACGAAATCGTCGAGTTCCCGCTGACGGCGAACGACGAGGGCTAAGGTCGGCGTCTTGACCCGGCCGATGGGAAAGACGACGCGGTGACCCTGACGGCGAGCCGATAAGGGGTAGGCCCGGGACAGGTTCATACCGATGAGCCAGTCGGCCCGGCTCCGAGCTAAGGCCGAATCCTTCAGGTGGACGAAGTCGCCGTTGCTGCGAAGATCGCCTAAGGATTCATGGATACTTTTTTCATCGAGGGCGTTGAGGAGGATGCGCTCGACAGGCTTTTCGTTTCCGACGTAGTCGAGGATCTCATCGATGAGCAGCTGCCCTTCCCGGTCGGGGTCACCGGCATTGACGATGGCATCGACATCGGGACTTGAAATGAGACCTTCAATGATATGGAACTGCTCCTTACTGGCCGGACTGATGAGGAGCTTCCATTCCGTCGGAATGATGGGCAAATCCTCGGCATTCCAGCGCTTATATTTGGGATCGTAGTCTTGAGGTTCGGCCTGCTGCAGGACGTGACCGTAAGCCCAGGTGACGATGCCGCCTCCCGTACGGATACAGCCGTTTCCCCGCCGGTGAGGTTCCGGCAGGCACTTAGCCAGTTCCCGGGCCATACTCGGTTTTTCGGCAATAAAAAGTTTCATACCACATCTCTCTTTCTGCAATAGACTGTACCCTATAGCATACCATATTTTGACGATTCTTTACAGGGCAGCCCCTAAATAAGACGAAAAGCAACCCAGGCCTAGACGGCTTGGGTTACTTTGGCTAATTGTCCGACAGCCCGGATAACGTTGGCAAAGGCCGGCGGAATATCGTCTTTTTCAAGGGATTGGCCGAGGAGGCGTCCGAGAATGACGCCCTTATTGCTGTACAGCCAGGCAAAATAGTAGACGTACAGGGCCCGCTTATTGCGGGGATTGACGTTCCACAGCCGGCGGGCCGGATAGTCATGGTAATTGATATCCAGCTTACGGCAGGCCTTTTTGATCATGTCCGCCGTAGCCCTGGCGTGGTCGCCGCAGGCCGTGTTGATGATGCGGTCCAAATCGCGGCGCCGCCCCCTGTCGAGGAGGGTCTTAGCCAGATCCATTTCAAAACAGATCTCATGAGTAAAATAGACACCGCGTTCGCCCTTGTGGGACGCCTTGACGTCGGCGTCATACAAGGCGGCGACGGGAATCTTGAAGTATTCTAAAAGGGCTTTGATCTTAGAAATAGAGCTTTCACCGCGGGCGTTTATGAGACAGATGCCGTAGTAGTCAAAGGGTATGTTTAAGGTCACGCCGAACTGCTGGAAGCAGCCGTACTCCGTTTCGCCTTCGACGATGAGGGCGCTTCGCGAATAGAGGGCCGCCTTGACTTCGGGGAAGTGCATGATCAGGTGTTTTTCAATTTCTTCGCTGAAATGGAAACAAGAGCCGCAGGCCGCCTTGACCATGCCCTCCTTGTCGCGGTACAGTCGGATGATGTTGCGGTAGTCGTCGATGAGGGAATCCGTCGAATGAGTGACGATAAACAGCTGCCCCCGCAGGCCGTCGATGTTGAACAGATCCTTGAGGATCCGGCAGAACTGGGGATCTTCGTTCTGGAGAAGCTGTTGGTAGTAATGGAGGACCGACCGCTGCATATACGGATGCAGGTGGATTTCAGGCTCGTCGATGGAGATGATGAGCGGCAGGTACCGCCTTCCTTTTTCATCGACGATGAGGTTGTGTTCCATGGGCACGGCCCGGCTGAGGGACATTTGGTAGACATGGGTAATGACGCAGAGCGCCGCCAGGGAAATGAATTTCATATTGTCCGCCCGAGGCCGATCCGTGCGGCACAAAAGCTTCGACAAGAGGAAGATATTGACGAAGTAGGAAGAATCGAGGCTGCCGACGGCCACTTCATGATGGATAAAAGCTCGCGCATCTTCTGACAAACCGTCCCAATGCTCCTCTCCCCAAGCCGAGAGCTTCTGCTCTAAGGCCCGATAGATTCGAGGCGCCACCCGCTGCTCTTCGGGAATGGTCGCCGAATAGGACACGTATCGCAGGCGGCGGATCAATTCTAAGGGCAGCTCTTCCCCCGTATCGTCGAGGTAGAGATGGGGATACATATCGCTGATATGCATTTCCATGCGGATGCGCAGGTTTTGGCGATGCTCATCGGGTTTGTCCGCAAAGTACTCCTTGTCGCTCTCGAGGAGATGAAGCCCCATGGTGATGATGATGGGCTGTGACGGATCGGCGTAATCGTCTTCGTCGACGTTGCGGCCGTCGCTCATATATGCCAAAAGGCGCAGGAGACCGCTCTTGCCGATGGCATTTTCCCCGACGATATAGTTTGCCTTTTCATGAAAGGTCATGTCGACATCTTGTAAGTTTCGATAATTTTGAATGCGCATGTGCGTGATATACACAACGATTCCTCCTTTTTCCGGATATCCTTACTATAGGTATTCGACAAAAAACGCGCTGCTCCCTTCTTTTGAGAGACAGCGCGTTATTCCATTTCGGCAAGGAGACTTAGCGGCCGCTTTTACGGCAAAGTTTCGCCAATCGGCGAGCCAAATCAAAGGTCGTCTGGCCTTCCTTCATCTGCCACTGCCAGTTGCCGTCGGCGACGCCGGGAACGTTCATCCGAGCTTCCGCCGGGAGGGCCAACAGATCCTGCATGGGCACGATGACCGTTTCAGCCCGGCGGCGGTAGGTGTAGGCGATGACGGCCTGTACCAGCTCTTCCGGCGAGACGTCGTCAGAAAGGTCCAGCATGCGGCGAATATGAAGCTGTTCGCTTTCAGAAAGTTCCTGTTCATACCATCCCCGAATCGTATTGTTGTCGTGGGTCCCCGTATAGGCGATGCAGTTCGGTTCCGTATCGAAGGCGCGAATGCCGTCGGAACGGTCTTTAAGGTGGAACTGGAATACCTTCATACCCGGGAGATCAAGGGCGTCTTTTAAGGCGCAGACGTCATCGGTAATGACGCCTAAATCTTCGGCAACCAGGTTCAGTCGGCCCAGTTTTTGATAGACGGCGCGGAACAAATCGAGGCCCGGCCCTTCTTTCCAGGCACCGTCTTTAGCAGTCGGAGCACCCTGAGGGACGGCCCAGTAGGCGGCAAAGCCTCGGAAATGATCGACCCGCAGTTCATCGAAGAGGTCTTTCATGCGGCGGAAACGGTCGGTCCACCACTGATAGCCGTCGGCGGCCATGGCTTCGTAATCATATAAGGGATTGCCCCAAAGCTGGCCATCGGCACTGAAGTAGTCAGGCGGTACGCCGGCAACCGATACGGGCCGTCCCTCCTCATCGAGGTCGAACTGATCCTGATGAGCCCAGCAGTCGGCACTGTCATGGGCGACGAACATGGGCAGGTCGCCGAGGATGGTGATGCCGTTTTCTTTGGCATACGCCCGAAGCTCGTGCCACTGACGGTCGAAGATGTACTGCATGAATTTGACGTGGGACACGGTGGCCGAGAGTTCCTTCCCATAGCGCGTAAGGGCATCGGGGTCATGGCGGCGGATGTCGTCAGGCCATTCCGTCCAAGGACGACCCTTAAAGAAGTCGCGGATACTGCGGAACAAGGCGTAGTCGTCGAGCCAGTAGGCGTTGGCCTCACAGAAGTCCCGGAAGGGCTGCCAGGAAATGACGAGGTCCTTATCGTGAGACAGATTCCATAAGATGCGGGCCTTTTCAGCCGCCACCTCCGATGGCGGCAAGCCTTTCCCCGTCGCGATGAAATCGGCAAGGATGTCTTTTTTCAGCCAGCCCCAGTCACACAGTCGTTCTAAAGAAATGAGGGATTCGTTTCCGGCAAAGGCCGATTCCGAGAGATACGGCGAATCGCCGGCCAAGGGCGGCATCAGGGGCAGGATCTGCCAGACTGATTGACCGGCCGTCTTGAGGAAGTCGACGAATCGATACGCCGCCGTCCCTAAGACGCCCTTTCCGACGGCTGCCGGCAGCGACGTCGGATGGAGAAGGACGCCGCTGCGTTTCTTTTTGGCCTCACCGGCCTGTAAGATGACCTGCTTCTAACGGCGGCAGGGTCAAGGTCAGGCGGCTGTTCAACGTTACTTCCGGTTCCATCCGCGTATGGATGGCATTGGTGGAACTTACCGTAAGCCAATCCGTCGGTATACAGGCTGATGTCAAGCGCCGAGGATTGCCGGTTCCAATGGCGACGAT
>ENA-OQAB01001708-OQAB01001708.1-human-gut-metagenome-genome-assembly--contig:-NODE-1708-length-10119-cov-3.232386_pt1 | contig 10119 bp, 10 predicted proteins | sample MGYA00242490_ERZ504517 | MGnify/ENA primary metagenome ERZ504517 (study PRJEB26092, sample SAMD00036298) | human gut metagenome | host: Homo sapiens | study: EMG produced TPA metagenomics assembly of... | reverse complement strand
CGACGATGCCATTGTCGTTATCGAACAGATTTACCGGGAGCACGAAGAACGTCCTGGCATAGACCGCTTCACTGTCGTACGCCATGCTATCCGTAATCTTTTTCCCGCCATGGTGGCATCTTCGCTTTCGACGATTGTCATCCACTTCCCGTTCCGGCTGATGAGCGGGCTGGCAGGCAGCTTTTTCAAGGAGCTGTCCGACACGATGCAGCTTACGCTTGTCGCCTCGTTCCTCGTCACATGGCTGCTGCTCCCCATGTTGCACCTCGTCATCGGCTATAAGAAACAACTGCGTCCGAAAGACTTGGACGTGAAAACGATCGAAGAGAACTCCATCCGGAAGGTTCATTTCCTGACCGTCGTCTATCGCAAACCGCTGGTTGCCGCCGGGTTCGTCCTGCTCTTAGGTTTGGGCGGCTGGTATGCCTCTTCCCAGCTTTCTTCGGGCTTTCTTCCCGATTTGGATGAAGGGACCATCGTGCTCGACTACCATTCTCCCGCAGGAACGGACATCGAGGAGACCGACCGCCTCTGCCGGCAGATGGAGCGCATCATCATGGTGCATCCCGATGTGGAGACTTACTCGCGCCGCACGGCGCTCGGCATGTCCTTCAAGACACGTCCGAGCAATTTCGGCGACTACCTGATTCAGCTGAAAACGGACCGGAAGACAAGTACCCCCGAAGTCATCAGCGACCTGCGCCGGGAAATATCGCAAGCCGTTCCGTTGATGACCATCGGCTTCGGGCAGCGTATCGCCGACCTCTTGGGCGACTTGATGAGCACCGCGCAACCCGTCGAAGTGAAGATATTCGGAAACGATTACGAGACCTTGCAGAAGATAGCGGCACAGGCGGAGAAAGTCATGAAGGTCGTACCGGGTATTGTAGATATCGACAACGGACTGATACCCGCCGGAGCCTCGATAGTCTTCACCCCGAATCAGGAACGTCTTTCGCAATTCGGCATTTCGTTGACCGATTTTCAGGAACAGCTCACGGCACATACGAGCGGTGTTCCCCTTTGCCAGCCTGCCAATATGATAGAGCCTAACCCTGCACAGGCAGCCATGACGGGCGGACTGCAAATAGGTTCCGTTCAGGACGGAGAACAGATGCGCCGCATCCTGCTCCGTTTCACGGACTTCGCGGACAACTCTCCCGAATGGCTGGAACAGCAACCCATATTCCTGCCCGACGGCAGCACCCGTCCGCTCGGCTTCTTCTGCGACGTGCGTGTCATTCCGGGGGAGATAGAGCAGAGGCGTGAAGACCTGAAGAGTAACATCACCCTTACCGCCCGCTTGGAGAACCGGGATTTGGGCAGCGCGATAGCCGACCTGCAAACGTCTCTCGATGCGCAGCTTCATCTTCCGGCAGGTTACAGCATCTCCTACGGAGGAGCCTATTCCGAACAGCAGCAGTCGTTCCGCGAACTGATGATGATTCTCTCGCTTGCCGTGTTGCTGGTGTTCGCCGTATTGATGTTCCTTTTCCGCGAGTGGCGTATCTCGCTTACCGTACTGTTTATTTCCGTACTGGGCATCTGCGGCTGTCTGCTGGCCTTGTGGCTGACGGGCGTTCCGCTCAACGTAAGCAGTTATACGGGCATCATCATGGTGGTGGGCATCATTGCGGAGAATGCTATCTTCACCGTATGGGCAATACCGAATGAATCGCCGCACGGGTGGCGATGTGTCCGAAGCTGTAGATTACGCCATCGCCCTGCGCATCCGTCCCAAACTGATGACGGCTATCGGCGCCGTACTCGCCCTGATGCCATTGGCGCTCGGTATCGGCCTCGGTGCACAGATGCAGCAACCGTTGGCGGTGGCGGTCATCGGCGGGTTTATCGTAGGCTTGCCACTGTTGCTGTTGGTATTGCCCAGTATCATGCTATTAATTTATAAAAGAGAAAATTATCAATTGATAAATGACTAATTTTGCGGATAATTTCAGAAAAGAGAACAACAATGAAGATAACAAAGATTTTACTTATAGATTGGTGCTTGCTTCCGCTGTCCATTTTATCGTTCTTTACCGGATTGGAACTTCATCTTGCCGGACATGGTGATAGCCATGAAATATGGCATAATTGGGCAGTAGCCCATGTCATCGCGAGCCTGCTGTTTCTGGTTGCAGGCGCATGCCATATAAAGACACACGGCAAATGGTACCGTTCCCTCCTAAAGAACGGACTGGGTAGGAAAAGCAAAACAACGCTTGCTATTTCCATCGTTTTTGCAGCTACAGTCATAACGGGAATCGCCCTATTGGGGGTGGAAGGAGCAAATTCCGGAATCGGGTTGTGGCATTATAAAATCGGGCTTTCGATGGGGCTATTCGCTATTATCCATATTGTGAAGCGCAAGACTGCCTTTCTGAGTATATTCAAACGATAAAATTATAGTTATGTGGAAATATTATGCTTTACTTTCTGCCCTCTTTGCCGCGCTGACGGCTGTGTTCGCCAAAATAGGGGTAAAGGATGTCAATTCGGATCTGGCTACGGCTATCCGCACGTCGGTCATCTTGTTTATCACTTGGGGAATCGTCCTTGCCGGAAACCATACGCCCGAGGTGAAAGGCATCAGCGGACATGCGTGGATATTCCTTATCCTGTCCGGTGCTGCCACAGGCCTTTCGTGGCTGTTCTACTTCAAGGCATTGCAGGTAGGGGATGTATCGCGTGTGGCGCCGATAGACAAATTGAGCGTGGTGATTACCATCTGTCTCTCCTTTCTGTTTCTGAAAGAGCCGGTCAGCCTGCGGGTTATCATCGGGGCATTGCTCATTACGGGTGGTAGTATTGTAATGTTAATAAAGTAGAAGAGTATGAAGATATTGATTATAGAAGACGAACGAAGTCTTTCGGATAGCATCGTAGCCTACCTCAGTAGTGAAAAATATCTGTGCGAGCAGGCTTTCACCTATGACGACGCCAAGATGAAGGTAAACCTGTATGAATACGATTGCGTGTTGCTCGACCTGATGCTGCCCGGCGGCAACGGTCTCGACATCCTGCGTGACATCCGGAAGCAACGTAACCCGGTAGGTGTGATTATCGTATCGGCCAAAGACTCGCTGGGTGATAAAGTGAAAGGATTGGAGATAGGTGCGGATGACTACCTTGCCAAACCTTTTCACCTGCCCGAACTCAGTATGCGCATCTATGCCATTATCCGCCGTAAGGAGTTCGCGGCAAACAATATCTTGGAGAGCAATGGAGTACGGATTGATTTGTTGAACAAGTCGGCTGTAGTGAATGAAACGCCGATAGAACTTACCAAGTCGGAATACGAACTGCTATTGTTTTTTATTGGAAATAAAGACCGTGTCATATCGAAGAGCGCCATGGCTGAACATCTTAGTGGTGAAATGGCAGACATGATGGACAATTACGATTTTGTCTATACCCACATCAAGAACCTGAAAGCGAAACTTGCCGCTGCGGGATGTAAAGATTACATTAAGAATGTGTATGGAACGGGATATAAATGGACTGAATTATGAAAAAGAAGAGCCTGATGTACAAATCGCTCACGCAATTCATTGTCTGCGTGGCAATACTCCTGTTGTTGGCAACCCCTCTGTTCTATTGGCTGACCAAGAGCTTCTATGCCGAGGACATGATAGATATTATCGAAGCCGTACAGCAAGGGAAACCGGTTCCGGCCCTCGACCTCGAAGAGGATATCCTGCATGGTATCATGATCCAGTTTGCACTTATCGTTACCGTATTGGGCGTGGCTATCGTGCTGATGATGCGCTTCATCTCCGGCCGGCTATGGCAACCGTTCGACAAGACACTGGAGGCGATAGAACATTTTAAGCTGGAAAACGGAGTATGTCCACAATTAGCGGAAAGCGACACCAAAGAATTTGCAAGACTGAATACCGCCCTGCAAAGGCTGATGACGAACAGCCTCAACAGCTACCGGTTACAGAAAGAGTTTACGGAAAATGCCTCACATGAGCTACAAACGCCATTGGCTGTATTCCAAAGCAAGCTCGACCTGTTACTGCAACAACCGGAGCTGACCGAACGGCAAGCCGACATCATACAGGATTTATACCAAATGAACAGCCGCTTGTCGCGGTTGAACAGAAACCTGCTCCTGCTGGCTAAAATGGAAAACAACCAATTCAGCCGCACGGAGCCCGTTGATGTCGTAACAGTGATAAAAGATCTTCAGCCCTATCTCGAAAGTCTTTCCGGAGAATTGATCTTGAAGCAAAACTTTTCAACGGCTTCCTTGCCGATAAAGGCCAACCGTTCTCTGTTGGAAAGCATGGTAAACAACCTCGTCGTGAATGCCGTGCGCCACAATAAGACGGGTGGGGAAATAACCGTATCCTTGTCGGACAACCGGCTGATGGTATCCAATACGTCCGATGACACGGCACTGGATGCCGACCAAATATTCAACCGTTTCTATCGCCCTTCGGAAAAGACGACGGGCAACGGTCTCGGGCTTTCCATCGTCAAGGCGGTATGCGATTATCACGGCTGGAAGATTTCATACGCATATACTAACGGAAAACATCAGTTTACGGTGATATTCCGGTAAATCTTCAAACTTTCCCCAAAATCGCCTGATATTTTTGCTGCCGTAATTCAAAAAGACTATGGCAGCATGAAAAAGATAGCACTATGTATCATCGGTATTTACAACTTCACCCTCTTGTCGGCCCAGACTCCGACAGACAGCCTGATTGCCGAGAGAAAGGACAGTTTACGTATCTCCGCAACAAGCAATTTCAGCGGAAGACTTGACCGGTTCTCGTCCTCCCGTTTCTATCAGATGACATACATCGGCGTTCCGCTGGTTGTCGGTGGACTGATTGTGAAAAGCGAGGACGACCACTTCCGTAGCCTGCGCAATGATTATCTTCCCCGGTTCAGTCGCCATGCGGACGATTATATGCAGTATGCCCCTGCCGCGATAATGCTCGGTATGAAAGTCGCCGGTGTGCAAAGCCGCAGTTCATGGGGCAGGATGATTGTCTCCGACGCTTTTTCCGCCATCCTTATGGGAAGTGTGGTGAACACGTTGAAACGCACGACTAACGTAGAGCGTCCGGACGGCTCCAACCGCCATTCTTTTCCTTCCGGACATACCGCCACGGCGTTCATGACCGCTACCATGTTCAATAAGGAGTACGGACATAAAAGCCCGTGGATCGGTGTCGGGGCATACGGTATGGCCACCGCGACCGGACTTATGCGGATGGCAAACAACAAGCATTGGCTGAGTGACGTGCTGACCGGTGCGGGCATAGGAATACTCTCGACAGAAATTGGTTATTACCTTGCCGACCTGATATTCAAGGAAAAGGGAATTACCCGCTTTGCCAATGAAAACGTGTTCGAACGGTTGGACAAGCCTTCCTTCGTGAGTCTGTACCTCGGTTTGAACATCCCTCTGAGCGGTTATGACATCGATGAGCAAACGGAGTTCAGCACCTCGTCAGGCAGCACGGCAGGTGTGGAGGGTGCCTATTTCTTCAATCCGTATATTGGTGCCGGGGGACGGTTTGCCGTTTCCAATACCTCTATAATAGTCAATAAAGACCGGGCGGAGAATAATACTTTCGATGCGGTATCGGTTAGCGGAGGAAGCTACTTCTCCTATCCGTTGTCGTCGCGCTGGCTGTTGGGCAGCAAGCTGTTGGGCGGCTATGTGCATTATCCCCAACTGAAACTGGCAGACCGTATGATTTCCGCAAGAGGCGGCTTTTCTTTGGGAAGCGGGGTCTCATTGACGTTCAAGGCAAAAGAGCATTACGGCATCCGTTTCTTCCTCGACTACAATTTGCTTCCGTCACATAGCAGGAATAGCGGTGAATATATGAATATGCTCACCTTGGGGTCATCGTTTATGATTACATTATAATTTCCGGAATAGTGAAATTTGAAAGGAATATCTTCAAATCCGGCATTATGCATATCTACTTATTGTGACAACGTTTAATAAGAATACTTTCAGATTTTCTCGCTGCCATTTGTCTTATAGGATTCCAGTTCCTTCCTGCTCCGGCTCGAAGTAACCAGATAGACACCACCGAAAATGAAGATAACAGCCATGCCCTTGATGAAATTGAAAGAGTCCATACCCCAACAAACGGCAACAATGCAGGCAACAAGTGGTTGGATATAGTTGTACATGCCCGCCACGGTGGGACGGAGATTCTTCTGTCCGACCACAATCAGCATGTAGCTGATGAAGGTAGCTCCCACGACAATAAAGGACAAGCCACCCAGTTCGGGAAGATGCAGGCTGCTCCAGTCCGTACGCATCAGGCTGTTGGCAGAAAATGGCAGGATGCATATGAACGAGTAGGTGAACATCCACTTCATAATGGTCACCAGCGAATATTTGTTCACGAAATCCTTATACAATACGATGTAAAGGGCATAGCAGAACTGCGCCAGCAACACCAGCAAATCGCCCCATATCATTGTGCTGCCTGCGGTTGTTGCCGATGTTCCTTGCCCGTTTTGCCCGTTTCCAAGTATCAGTAACAACGCACCGCTCGCTCCGGCCGCAATGCCCAACACTTTCTTTCCGGTAATGGGCTCTTTCAGTATCAATGCAGCCAGTACCATAGCCCATAGAGGCATACTGGTAGTAATAATGGAGGCATCACCGGGTGAGCTTAGACTGACACCGAATATGAAACAACCTTGATTGAATACAATACCTAAAAGGGCGGCAACAAACAGGCTTGCCAAGTCCTTATGGCTGACATGTTCCGGTTTTTGAAAAAAAGAAGCTATCCAGAAGAGAACCATCGCACCCCCGATACGTAAATCAGTTACGACAAGAGGCGTAACAGCTCCTCCCAACATGATAAATTTGGATATGGGAGACATCAACCCCCACATGGCATTTGCCCCGAACATGGCGGCATGTCCTTTCCAACAAATCTTTTCCATATGCTATTGTTATGTCTTTAATAAGAAGTCCAACCTCCGTCTGCTACAAATATGGAACCGTTGACAAAAGAGGCCTCGTCAGATGCCAGAAAAAGTACAACTTTGGCTATCTCATCAGGAGTGCATTTCCGCATATTAGTGATATAACCTTCCGAAACTTTGGTCTCGATGTCTCTCCAATTATCAATGGATTTGTCATGAGCCGTTTTTGATCCGATTAAGTTCTCACTGTTTACCCGCAGGTTTGTCTCGACTCTGCCCGGTGCCACCGCATTACAACGGATATTCTTGTCCTTATAATTAAATGCCACATTTTTTGTCAGTCCTATCAGGCCATGCTTGGAGGCTACGTAGGCTGCCCCTCCACCCCTTGCTCCCGTAAAGCCGGCAATGGAAGCTGTATTCACAATGACTCCTCCTCCTTGTTTTTCAAATACAGGAATAACGGCACGGATTCCACGCATCGGCGCTGTAAGATTTGTAGAAATCACTCTGTCCCAAATCTCATCGCTGACCTCGCCTGCCGGAAGAAGTTCATCAAAAACTCCGGCATTGTTTACCAGAATATCAATCCGTCCAAATCGCTCTAAAGCCGAGTTTATCATCCGCTGTACATCATCTTCTCTGGTTACATCCACTTCAACCGGTATAACGTCCGATTGGTTTTGTTGCAACGTGTCTGCAATCTTCCTTACTTCTATACCGTTGATGTCTGCCAGAATAACTTTTGCTCCCTCATTGGCGAATAAGACAGCTATTGCCTTTCCATTGCCGGATGCAGCTCCCGTTACAATTGCAACTTTATCTTTCAGCCTTCCTGAAGATACTTGTGCTAAACTATTAGATACACTTCCCATAAGTAAAATAAATGTTACTATAAATTTTAATATTCTCATGTTTCTGTTTTTTTGTGCAAAGTTAAATGTCATGGAAATGAAGATTATTGTATTTTTGTACCATAAACATGGAAAAATAAGCTATGTGGAAAGAAAATCTATATCAGCCGGTTGAAATACTTTTAAGGGAGCACGATACATTTCCGATTGGAGAGCACCAGCATTCTTTTTTCGAAATGGCTTATATTCTGGAAGGTACCGGAAGTTTTGTTGTCAATTCCGTAAATGGTGGGGAAGAACATCATAACTATTGTGCCGCCGACTTATGCCTGATACCGTCCAATAGAGTTCACCTATTTCGGACCTGTTCACATAGTCGTTATTTGTTTATCCGGTTCACGGAGAATTATGTGACCGATTATATAAACAGATATGCTGAAGGGGCTCTCGACATACAAGCCGGATACTGTATCCGATTTCAGCAAAGTGATGCGGAAATGCTTCACAGTTTGATTGAACTAATTGTCAGGGAGGTATCTGAAAAGAAAATGATGTCGGGCTATCTGCTGAACTACTACGTAAACAGTGTCATTGTGCTTGCTGTAAGAAATCTTTCCACATTGGCCCCGGAGCATGATAATGCGGACAGTAGCAAGGCACAGTATATGCTAAAATACATCAGGCAGCATATCCACCAGCCCGAACTCTTGAAATTGAATATTGTGGCTGAAAAATTTCACCTTTCCCCCACTTATGCAGGACGTTTCTTTAAACGGAATTTTGGAGAGGATTTCAAACAGTACATCCGAAAAAGCAGGTTGAAAACGGTGGAAGACATGCTTGTCGGCACTCAAATGAGCATTAAGGAGATTTCAAACAGAATGGGCTATACCGACCCGTGCTACTTGAACAAATTGTTTCAGCAATATCATAATATGACTCCTTTGCAATATAGAAAGAAGTATTGCGATACACATTTACCTATTAGTGAAGAAAAATGATTATTATGTCGGTAACAAGATGAATGCTAAAGGAAGAATCATAAGTATTTCTTCTTAATCAATTATTACATAGCTATTTATAAGCTAATTTAAATTTCTGTATTCATTCGGCGAACATCCCACGACACGCTTGAAAGCCTTGCTGAAATACTGAGGATATTGATACCCTAAAGCATAAGCCACATCACTGACAGATTTTGTAGGATCGGCAAGCAGCTCTTTTGCTGTATCCATTGTTTTTGTCAATATATATTCTTGTGCAGATAAACCGGTCTCTTTTTTAATCAAATCTCCGAAATAATTCGCAGACAGATGCAACTGGTCAGCACAATAAGCAACGGTCGGTGTACCGAATTTAGAGGGTTTATCCGAAGTGAAATAGTCGTTCAGCAAGGCTTCGAAAGAACTGAGCGTGTCCTTGTTCTCCTTTTTGCGGGTAATGAACTGCCGGTCATAGAAACGGATGCAATAGTTGAGCAACAACTCGATGGCAGAAGCGATAATCAGGTTGCTGTGCCGATCTGCCTTGTCATACGTTTCCTCGTCGATTTTTGTCAGGCAGTCGATGACGGTCTGCTGCTCCTGCTTGGAGAGGTGCAACGCTTCATTGGCGGCATAGGAGAAAAAAGTATAATCCTGCATATGGCGGCCGAGCGATGTGCCCCGCAGCAAGTCGGGATGGAATAGCAGACACCAGCCCGAACCGGTGAAAGTCGTCCCGTCGGCTTCATGTCCGAACACTTGCCCCGGAGCGATAAACACCAACGTATTTTCTTGAAAATCGTAGGAGCGTCGACCATAGGTCAAATCGTCCGTACATCGTAGTTCTTTCAGAAAAATCACATACATCCCCACGTGCTTGCGTGCATGGGGTACGGGGTGCGGCATACGGCTTCCCTCTATGACGCTAACCAACGGATGCCTCGTTTCCACGCCCATGTAATCATTGTACTCCTTTATCGTTTTCAGTTGCATAACCTTCTCCATAACAGTCTATTTCAGTGGTTCTATGCAAATGTAGAAAATATCTTCGGCTTATCGGTTCCAATCTGTAATAATTATACATGAAACCGTAATTCATACCCTATGGAGCACTCGGACAGCCTGTAATTTTGCATCGTGGAAAACTGAATAAAAGAAAGAACAATGATACAAATGAATAATTTGGGAACTTATGACCATTGATAGGTTCAATAAATTGACGGGACATGAAACACTGCATCCGTTGATCTGCATGGTCGATTTGTCAAAAGCAAATCTGACCGAGGAATATTCGGATGATGTGCAATTTTTACGGGCTGTTGTATTACAACGATTCAGAGCAAGAAAAAGCATCTGAAAAA
>ENA-OQAB01001706-OQAB01001706.1-human-gut-metagenome-genome-assembly--contig:-NODE-1706-length-10128-cov-3.954005_pt1 | contig 10128 bp, 7 predicted proteins | sample MGYA00242490_ERZ504517 | MGnify/ENA primary metagenome ERZ504517 (study PRJEB26092, sample SAMD00036298) | human gut metagenome | host: Homo sapiens | study: EMG produced TPA metagenomics assembly of... | reverse complement strand
GTTGTCAGTGGGCTGCAACTTTCTTATTTGTGCCTTTGCTGATACCATCAAAGATAGTGAGGACGGGGCGGATAGTGTTACTGACCGATATTTCTTCGGTACGGTAACCTATTTTTGTTTCCGATAAGTTTGTTCTTCTCCTACTGTTATTTGAGTATCTTTCCTGTACTGATATAATAGCAAGCTGGTCTGTATTATCTTTTATAATGCTGCCTGATGTGAGAAGATAGCTTGCACCGGAAAAGTTTTTGGAATTTACTTTCGCCTCTGGCTGTCAGCCATGCAGTATATATGGCTGCTATCTGTGTAGGGAAAATATACTCACCTGCTCCTTTATTTTGAAGTTGTACATTATCTCCATTGAGAACTACACCAACCATATCCCTTGTTTGAGCAGCGGTAGGTATATACCATGTGCTAACGTTCTCGGTGGATGCTAAAACATTTTCTGTTTCCATGTTTCGAGCGCGGTTAATACAGGGGAAGTATAGTCCGTAAATTGTGCCAAGAAGCTGTTGGATTGGGTTATTCCATATACGTCATCGCCAAAGATTTCAGTGGCCTCTTTCGTTCCGTTCAATGTCAAAAGTTCATCGTTTCCTTTTAATTTTGCACGGCTGGGACAGTCAATTGCGAACGCATAGCCTGCAATCGTTTTGCTTGTCATGTCAGTTCCATTAGCAGCCTCGGTATAGTTACTTGCTGCATCGCTTACTGATTTGCCACCGTCTGTACCAATTTCCACACGATAGCTACCACTTTGGTCTGAATATGTTTTGCTCCAAGTACCGTTTTTCAGAATATAATCACCTACTGCTAAAGCGTTCGGGTCTACCATGCCATCGGGGAAGATTACGTCTATTGAGGTATCTCCGTTTTTTTGTGGCTCTACAGTGGCTTCTACTACTGTGTTTCCGGTCAGCGTGATACTTGCACCGTTCAATTTGAGTTCTCCACTACTTGCGCTGCCGTCATCGTTCTTCAGTTCGAATGTGATGTCATTGCCTGTACCTAAGCTACCTTGATTTAAGCCTGCAAACAGGTATACGCTGAACCATTTTCCGTTCTCAACAGTGAGTTCGGAAGAAGATATACTTGCATAGTTGTCTTTACCGGCATGTCCGGCAGTCTCTCCCGTCATTACGTTGAAACCGGTGGGAGCGGGTAAATCTTTTATTATGATTTTGGTGTACTCATCGTAAGCTGATTGACCGTCCTTGAATGTGATTTTAGTGAAAGGGCGCTTCATCGTGATTGATGCGAGTGACCCGTTTCCTGTGACAGGTTCCAGCGAGCAGGCGTAGAAAGCATCAGCTACATCGCCCTTGAACATCTCGCTTCCGGCGTTGGCTGTATAGCTGATAGCTTTCAAGTCAGCCGTATTATAGATATTATCAGCGTCTGTGGCAACATCCGCCACTGTTCCTTTCACATAGTCCGCCCAGAAAAGGCATTTGTAAGCATCACTTGGTGCATTGAAAGTGAAAGTCACCTTCTCGCTTCCTGCTGCAACTTCCTGTACATATCTTCCGTCTGTAATGTCGCTGTTGTCGCTTGATTTCACTAATTGCAGAATGCAGCGCAGTTTATATCCGTCGGGGATAGTGGGTGCTACACGTGTCACAGGATTGTTCACCGGAATATTTACCGCTATCGATACAGTACCACCTCCTGTCTGGTCTTTACTTGAGATAATTTCATCCTGGCTACATGAAGCTGCTATCAACCCCATTACGAATGCCATTGCTGTGAATAAGAAATTCTTTTTCATAATCAATGTGATATTAGTTGGTTAATAAATTTCATTATATAGTTAGTTTGGTTACTTAGTGGGATATACGGGAACCACAATCTCGTCTTCTCCGTCGAAGTCGGGATTGAAATCGATACCGCCATTGGGATCGGCCGTGAGGAAACCGTAGGTAACGGTAGTATTCTTGCCTGCCCATCCGGTGACATTGAAAGTGGCGGATGCCACTATCTTTTTATTGACTTCGATTTCCACCGTCACAGGGATGCGTGTCAGGGCATCGGGATCGGCAAATACGTAGTCGAAGGTTAGCGGATAGGTGGTTTGGTCTTTCAAGGCACTGTTCTTTATGGTACGTTCCTGCTGTAGGAACATCAGCCCGTGGCGGGGTATACGCTCCAGTACGTTATAGCCCATTTTGAGGTAAGATATATATTTGACGCGTACTATGAAGTTGTCACCTTTCAGCTTGCCGTCGCTAAAGAGCTTCAGGAACTTCTGTACATCGTTTGCCACAAGTTGGTAGCGCATAACAGGACGTGTCAATTCCATGTCGAGCGACACCTGGGTATTCCACTTGTCACGATACTCTTCAAGGTTCAGTTGCGCCATACCGCAGAAAGCATCTTTGTATTCGTTGTTGCTACGGTAACTTTCGCTGCCGTATACGGTGAGCAGAAAGTTGTCGGTGGGATTGTAAAAGTAGTCTTCCGTTCCGGTAATGCCGTTTTCTTCATTAGGCATTTGCACATAATCGCTCCATACGGCTATCTCGTAATTGCGTGCATGGAGTTTCATATTGACGGGGATAGTCAACTCATCACGTCCGTTGGCAATGTCCTGATAAATCACCTGACGCGCCACGCATATACGGTTCAAATAAGCGTCGATGATGAATCGGTGGCGGTATTGAGGGGATTCTCCGGCTTCGGGACGGAGCAAGGCCTTGCCGCCTTCTTCGGCGGCAGGCATCTTGAGGTTGAGTTTTAGTTTGGCATTCAGCGTCACTGATGTAGGGTCTATGCCTATTTCTCCGTCTTCGGTCATCACTGGGTGTTCGTACAAACAACCTGTCATCAAGGCAGGCAACAGCAAGTACAGTAGATATGTAGTGAGTTTCTTTTTCATGGTTCTTCCTTTTTAAAAACGATAAACTAATGAGAGGCCTGCGCGAGTGATGCCCCAGTAATGACGGATACGGGTGTTGAGCCAGGCTCCGTTCTCTATATTATAGAAAGTATCGTACTTCATATTGGCATAACCGACTCCGATATTGAATTCGACTCCCCAATGGGCAGAGAGGTCTGCTTTGTAACCGTAGCTGATACCGGCTCCGGCAAGGGGGCGTTTGGCTGTCTGGTAACGGTTGTCTTCCCATTTGGCATTGAACCATGCCAGGTGAGTGTGCAGTCCGAAGAAATGTCCCGTTCCTGCTTTTTTCAGCCACCAACGTCCTTCGGGCTGTAAAGCTATGCCACGGATGGCGTGCTCACGTTCAATATCGCTGATACTCCACATTATCGGGAAATCTATGGTGATGTGTTTGTGTAGTTGTACTTCCAGGGCAAGGTTCTGCACGGCAAGCGCATCGAAAGGAACGTTGGTCTTCAGTGCGATGTAACGACTGTTGTTGACTTTCTTGACAGGCTGTACTTTACGTTTTTTGTCGTTTTTTGGAGCGGTTTTAACTTTGGCGGATGTCTGTTTTTTGGAGGTTGGCGTCGCCGTTTTGGAGGCGGCCTTTTGTTCTTTGACAACCGGCTTGTTGATGACGGTTTTCTTGTTGATAACCGTCTTTTTTGTATCTTGTGCCCAAGTGGCTGAAACCATTGTGAGGCATAGTATCAAGATTACTCGTCTTAATAAATAGGTATTCAGTTTCATATACTGGTATTGTTCATAGTTTATAACTGTGTTTTTCAGTCGCTATGCTTTTCGTTACTTTTCCTGTTGACAAATGTATATGTTCCGCAGAAAAAAGGGTTTCTGTTTTGTTTACTCTTCGTTCGAAACCGGCGAATTAGCTTACAATTCTGTTTAGAAGCCTTTCAGTATTGTGCATACTGAAGGGCTTACAGATATATATAGCATGATTTCTTACTGTTTCGGGATAAAACGCGATGCCGAAGCGTGTTCGGGCAGGGGGCCGTTTCATCCATGCTTCCGGTATTTCATTATCATTACGGTTGGTCATGATGTAGTTTCCCTGTTGGCATAGGTTCTATATCGGACATTTCATGAATGGTCCATTTACCGTCCATTACATCGAATAGCACGGAAGTACCCGGTTCGCGTTTGTAGTCCTCACCTTCAATCTGGAGTGTTTTATTACCTAAGCTGAAGAGAACGCCGGTTTTAGGATCACGTATCAGCAGTTCGGCAGGTTGTGAAGGATCCAGTTGGGCTCTGAGCTTCCACTTTCCGGCAAGGACGAAGTCATTGGGATTGCCGTTCTTATCGTGTATTACGTTAAGGGGCTTGGCTCCGTCGGGTTGCAGGGTGATGACGGTAAGAATCCGATTGGCGGCACTCTTTTCGTAGGCGGCGGTCATGTGCCATTGATTGGGATATTCCCGGCCTTTGCGCATCTTCTTGGGGTCGGGAGCCGAGAAGAATCGGTCTGTCTGCGACAGTTTGCAGTCGGAGTTGCTGAATATCCGGGCGATAGAGGTGAACTTCTTCTCGGGATAGTAGGTGGTGAGAATCTTGTCCTTGCCGTTCTCGTCGAACTTGAATTGTACGGGACTGTGAAGCAGCCAGTCCCAGCGTACGGGTTTGCCGGCTTCCAGCTCGTCGTAGATGACTACGATGTTGGGGTGCAACAACAGGATGTGGCGGCGATACTTTTTTAGCGGTGTTTCGCCGAAGCCGTTGGCTACGGATTCCTCTACTTTTGCATTCTTGAAGTTCTTTTGCCACATAGGATAGTCCGTCAGGCCGCAATATGCGTTCGAGGCGTTACCGCAGGCATAAGAGATGTTTTCTCCCGACAACATGCGTACCAGCTTTCCGTAGGCGCGGGTTGTGAAAGGTTGTCCGATGCCGTCCACTAAAATAGTGTTATGGGCGCGGGTATGGCGGTAGGACAGCAGGTTGTGCGGGTCGCTGAAGTGCAGGTAATAGCCGGTGGAGCGGTATACGGGTACTCCGCGAAAGTGCAGGTTGAAGCTGTTTTGGTCGGAAAGCGTATGGCTGCCCGAACCGAACGGACTGGAGCGGAAACTGAGGAAAGTGTTCTCCCGATAACGCTTGAGGTTGCTGTGTGCCAGCATCTCTCCGGTATCTTGCATCCACAGGGCTTTGGGGGCATCTTCGGGAAGTGGTGTGCCGGCAGGGTATATTTTGTCTGCACTGGCTATACGGTAGATACGCATATCCATATCGGCTGTCGCGGTCTTGTTTTCATTGCAATACCAGATAGCGTAAGGATCTCCGGTTTCGCGGGCGATGTAGTCTGCCAGAGCCGCGCGCTGGCGGGATACGTAGTTGAAACTTTCGTTACCGTCACCGAAGCCGGCGCTCATGCTCCGGGGAGGCCAGGCATAGACAAGTGCTTTGCCCAGGTTTTTGTAAAAAGGGTGTTGCAGGAAGTCGGTGCCTGTGACGTAGGACATTAGCGAGGGAACGTACCACAAGGTTTTCACGTTGGAATGGAAGTAGCCCTGTCCGTTGTGCCATTCGCCGTCGCGGTTGAAGCCGGATGCCGGGGCACGGGCAGTCCAGAGCTCGTAGCAGTATTCCAGTATTTCTTTGGCCGTATCGTTCTTGTCGGCAAACATCAGGCCTATCTGCAACATCTCACGGTAGGCACGCTGCCAATAGTGGTTGTCGAAAATATGGTTTTCTACCCTTCCTTTACGTTGTACGTTGTGGTGATATTTGGCAATTTGAAAGGTGAGGTCTTCTATTTTCTGGAGCTCTTCCCGGTTCAATCGGTCGTGGCAGGCATCGTAGGTGTGGGTGAGGAGGAACAGTACATCACCGCAGTAGAAGTCATTAATCAGTTTCGGGTCGGGGGTGCTTGCCAGCAAAGCGCGTGTGTATGCCAGCATTTTGTCGGCATATCTCTGCTCGCCTGTGGCACGATAGGCGGTATAGAGCTGGTTGGCGTCCTGCCCCATTAAATTGGCCGCTTTATAGGGGGTGGGATGGGTCTCGTAGTTATTGTTCAAGGCTCTTTGGGCTCTGTTTGTAAGGTCTTTGTACTCCGGGCTTGTCTGGATATTCCCTTTCGCTTTCTTCAGTCCCTCTTCCAAAAAGCAGTATATACGCGGGTAACCTTTCGGCATGTTTTTCATAAAGGCGTCGAAGGTAGGGGTCACGAATTGTGGGATATCTTCGCTGACACTGAAGTTATAGGTAGCGCTCCATTCACCCGCTTTCCCGGCTTTGTCTACCGAGCGGAAACGCCAGTACCAAGTGCCGTTCTCCAACACACGGTGCGGATTGAACATACACCAGGCAAGGGGCTTGGATTGTAGGGTCTTTCCTTTAGGAAAAGTCTGTTCTTGTGACAGTTGAAATTCCAAATAGTCCGCCTTGCGCATCTCCACCGGTACTATCAGTGGAGAAGGATTCAGGTAAAGCGGATTGTCTTGCTGGGGATAGGGTGTGACACGTACATTCTCGTGCACTCGCTCTAAACCGGTTTTCTGTGCCAGTGCAGCCGGCGTTATAGCCAATGCGAACAGAAGCAGCAGTGTCCATTGGCGGATGAATTGTTTCTTCATGACGTTATGATTTGTAGTTTTTGATTTATGATTTCTCGACTTATGACTTCAACTTCCGGTTTCTTTAGTATCCCGGGTTATTCTTACCGTTCAGAGTATGGTTGACCTGCATTTCGTCTTCCGGAATAGGGAAAAGCTCGTGCTTACCACTCTGAAAGTTGTTTCCGGCAGGGAAAGGTGTATTCCTATCGGTATTGACACTGGTTTGGCTGCCTATCAACTGCAATGCCTCTTTCAAGATGCCCCAACGGATAAGGTCGTATTTGCGTACCCCTTCGCAGGCAAGTTCAAAAGCGCGTTCCCAATAGAGTAACGGTACGTATTTTTCCGGCTTCGTTGGAGTCGTCTATGAAATCGAGGTTTAATACCTGCGGGGCTTTCATCAGTTCGTTGTAATTGCCGGCATTTAATTTCGTGGCTTTTGCACGGTCACGCACCCTGTTGATCAGTTCCCAGGCTTTGGCTGTTTCTCCCAGTTCGTTGTACGCTTCAGCGGCCGATAATACTACTTCGGCATAACGTATGTAGCAGAAGTTGACATCGGTCGCATTCAGCTCATCGTATCCCAAAGGCATCCATTCACGTCTCCATTTGCCTACAAATGCATAGCCGGAAATATCTTTCTTGACATGTGTATGCTTTTCTTTGTCCCAGTTCCAAACGTGTGTGGCAACCATAACCTCACGGCGCTGGTCTGTCGCTTCATAGAAGTTGCCCCATTCGGGCAGGCAACGGTATTGTACGGAGGCGCGTCCCATGACATTGTTCTTTTCATTGCCGGAAACGATGGCTTGCGCTACTTGTACGCCTATGATTGAGCCGAGGCTGCCTTTGCGGTTGGGATATTGGAAAGCTATCTCGAACAAGCTTTCTTTATTATTCAGTATTTCACCGGAAAAACTCTTGAATAGGGCTTCATAACTGTTAGCGTCGTCTTCGTAGAATCCGTGGAACTTTCCTTCTTCTTGAAAGGCCTTCCATTCTTCTATAATCGCTTTGAAGTATTCCTGACGTTTGTCGTTGTCGGGACGTTTCAGTGTACCGTCCATTTGGAGGCTGTAACCGGTACGTTGCAGCAGCACACGCATCAGCAATGCTCTTGCTGCCCCTTGTGTGGCACGTTCCGGTGACGATGAGGCAGTACCCCACGCCAGATGTTGCTTGGCAAAGGTCAGGTCGCTGATTATCCGGTCATAAATTAACTCACGGTCGGTACGGGGTTTGTAAGTGGCTTCGTAGCTCTTGCTGTATTCGGTTGCGTAGGGTACGTCTCCCCACATACGCACCAGGTCGAAAGAAACCATGGCACGTATGAACATGGCTTCCGCTACATAAGACTGTAATATTTCATTGTTCCGGTATCCGTCCATCCCCTGAATGCCTTCAATCGTATAGTTGGCACGGTTCAGGGTTTTGTACTTGGCCTTCCAGGCGGTGTTGACAATCTGATTGGCGGGAGTCATGATGTAACTGAAGATGGCATCTTTGGCATTGTCGTTCTGTACACGGGTGGAGTAGTAAATATCGTCCGACCCCCAAAGATTGTAGTCCTCGGTCAACCCTTCATAGGTACCGATTACTGCCATTTCGGCATTTTCTTCTCTGATGAAATATCCGTCCTTTTCGTAGGTGTTTTCCGGTTTTTCCGTAAGCATATCGGTACAGGCGGATATGGATATGGCTCCCATAAAGAGCATGCTTGAAAAATATAGGTATTTAATTCGTTTCATATCGGCATTTGTTTTTATAAGATTTATAGAGTAAGGTTGAATCCCAGAACGAAGGAACGGCTGCGTGGATAGGAACCGAAGTCGACACCGCGCGTCAGACCGTTACCTGATACGGATGTTTCGGGATCGAATCCGCTGTAAGGAGTCCATACAAAGAGGTTGCTGGCTGTGAAGTAGAGGCGCAACCGCTGGATGGAAAGTTGCCTGATGAGCTTTTTGGGGAAGGTATACCCCAGGGAGATATTCTTCAAGCGCAGGAAAGAGGCATCTTCCACTGCCCAGGAGTGGATGTATTTGTCTCCCTGCTCCATATCGTATACGCTGGCTATGGTACGTCCGGCATTGACGGCTGCCAGTTGGGCAGGGTCGGTTATCAGTTCGCCTGTCTGTTTGTTGATGTATGTCCAGCGGCTGTCTATATCACAGATGCCCAACACATTGTAGTTTCTTTTGCCGCTTTGGGTATTGGAAAGCTTGGTGGCGTTCAGAATCTCGCCGCCATAGCTGAAGTTGAAGAAGATATTCAAATCGAAATCCTTGTATCTGAATGTATTGTTGATACCTCCGTAAAAGTCGGGGGTGGCATTGCCGATAACGGTTTTGTCTTTCTCGTCGACCACTCCCTTGCTGTCGCCTGTGTCATCGAGGTTGGCGAACTTCCAATCGCCGGGACGCACACTGTTGCGGTCGCTTCCTTTATAGGGAATACCTTCTTTCAGGGTATATTTTTGAGTATCGGGGTCATAGTCGAATTCATCCACTTGATAGAGACCGATGGTTTTGTAACCGTAGAATTGTCCGATGGCTTTGCCTACCTCAATCTTGTGAGTCTTCTGTTGCCAACCGAAAGCGTACTCTTCGTAAAAATAGTCTTCACCCGAGAGCGCGCGAATCGTGTTCTTGTTATATGAGATGTTGAAATCCGTTTTCCATGAAAACTTTTTCCGCTGTATGTTGAAAGAGCTTATGGCAAGGTCGAACCTATATTCTGCGTTTCGCCCACATTACGTATCATATTGGTGAAACCGGAAGAGGATGGAACGCGTGAGTTCAGCAGCAAATGGTCGCTGCGGTTCAGATAGAACTCCGGTGTGACGATGAGGCGTTGGGCAAGGAAACCCATGTCCAAACCGATGTTCAGCGTCTTATTGGCTTCCCATTGCAGGTCGATGCTGGGGATGCCTGAGGGAACATAACCTGTAATGATGTCAGAGCCGTTGGGGTATTTTACGGAGTCCAGAGTTTCCAGTGACATGAAGTCGCCGATGCGGTTGTTTCCGGCAAGACCGTAACCGATACGCAGTTTCAAGTCGGAGAAGATGTTCAGCTTCTTGATGAAAGGTTCTTCCGCCATACGCCAGGCTCCTGATACGGATGGGAAGACGCCCCATTTGTGTCCGGAGCTGAACTTGGAAGAGCCGTCGGCACGCAAGGTGGCTGTGAACAGGTATTTATCTTTGAAGTTATAGTTGGCACGTGTAAAGAAAGAAATCATTCGGTTGCTGTTGACATAGCTTGAGGAGATGGAAGTGGGAACACCTGCGCCCATGTCGTTCAATCCCAAGTCGTCGTTGGTAAACTGGTAGGCATCCGCACGGAGTGATTTGCTCCAGCTGCCTATCCATTCCTGACCGAGCATCAAAGTGAGGCGGTGTTTTTTCCTTATAGGAATTATTAAAGGTAAGTACATTGGAGGTTTGGAAAGCTGTTACTTTCAGAATATTGTATGTTATCCGCCGATACTGGAACGTTTGGTCGATAGCGGACAAGTCACCGTTGGAACTGGTCGTTGCGGTTCAGCTGGTAGCGGGTACCGATGGTATTGCGAAACTCAGTCTCTTTGAAAAGTTGAATGTGAATCCGCCATTGCTTGCAGGCTGCGGGTAAAGCGCGTTCTGGCTTCTTCCTGTGCTGAGAT
>ENA-OQAB01001705-OQAB01001705.1-human-gut-metagenome-genome-assembly--contig:-NODE-1705-length-10138-cov-3.623414_pt1 | contig 10138 bp, 11 predicted proteins | sample MGYA00242490_ERZ504517 | MGnify/ENA primary metagenome ERZ504517 (study PRJEB26092, sample SAMD00036298) | human gut metagenome | host: Homo sapiens | study: EMG produced TPA metagenomics assembly of... | reverse complement strand
AAGTTCTCAACGAACAGTCAAATTTATTTTTAAATCTGATCGCCCGAGTCAGCAGTAAGGACATAGCTCCTCTGGCTAAGCTGCGCGAATATATCACTGCAATTTCCGAGGTACAGAAGCTGCATCCTCACCGTATCCATCTCATTTACCGCGAGCTTTTGACCCCCACTTTTATGTGTGACAGCTTTATTAAAAACCGCTTATACAAAATCCATAAATTTATGTCCGAGCTGGTTACAGAAGCTATAGCTGACGGCAGTATCCATAATAATATGCAGCCTACACATGTAGCTTTTACTTTGGAAAGCATCATCGTTTTCTTTTTTCTCACACATGATCAGATCCGTGATCTGGGACATTTTGAAAATGGTACTGAAAGCACTTATTTGGAAGAAGCTTTAAACACTTATTTGTCTTCCATTACCAATTAGTTCAGGAGGGCACCGACATGTCGATCAAAGAAATTTTCAGCAAGCTTCCATTTACAAAACGTCATTTGTATATTTTGGCAGCAACAGTGGCTATATTGCTGCTGTACCATATAATCAGCAATGTTTTCGCCAAGCCTGATATCGTAAAAGAAGTTCCTTACGTCCGTACTGTAACTGTCGGTAAAGAAACTGTCGATAATACATCTTCCTATCCCGGCGAGGTACGCGGTCGTTATGAAAGCGATCTGGCCTTTCAGGTTGCCGGTAAAATCATCAGCCGCAGCGTCAATTTAGGCGATACAGTAAAAACCGGCGATATCCTGATGCGAATCGACCCCAAAGACATCGAGCAGAGTTTTGAAGCCAGCCAGGCAGCTGTAACAGCCGCCGAAGCCAATTATAAGCTGGCCCGCGACAATGCATCCCGTTACACGGCCTTATACAACAGCGGTGGTGTCAGCAAAGCCATGATGGAGCAATATAATACGCAGATGGAAGCGGCCGCTTCCAGCCTGCGTCAAGCCCAGGCCCAACTGATCACCAACAGTAACCAATTATCCTATACGCAGCTTATTGCAGATCATGACGGCGTAGTAGCCAATGTAAGCGGCGAAGTGGGTCAAGTAGTAGCTGCCGGAACTCCTGTCGTGACAGTTGTCCAAAGCGGCGAACAGGAAATCCAGATCTATGTCCCTGAAAAACCATTTGGATAAAATCTATCCTCAACAGTCAGCCAAGATCAATTTCTGGGCTTTAGAAAACGTTTCGGCAGATGGTTATATCCGCGAAATAGCACCAATGGCTGACAGCGTTACCCGTACCTACAAAGTTCGTGTAGCCGTAACGCAAATGCCTGCAGCAGTCAAACTGGGGATGACTGCCAAAGTACACCTGCAAAACGGTACTGACAGCAGTATTTTGCTGCCGGCCACCGCCATTTATCAAACAGGAGGAAACCCTCAGGTCTGGCTCGTTACCAATAATAAAGTACATACCCATGAAGTTTCTATCGGCGGTTATGAAGGCAATAACGTCAGGATCTCTGACGGTCTGCAGCAGGGAGATATCGTCGTTGTCGGCGGCGTCAACAAACTGGCAGAAGACCAAAACGTCCGTCTGGAAGCTGGTGTCAGCCAATGAAAAACCAACTGGGCCGCCTGGTCGATCAAACATAAGCAAATAATTTACTTTTTTGATGTTTCTCTGTCTGGTCATGGGCATCTATTCTTATAATTCCTTAGGTCGCAGCGAAGACCCAAGTTTTACTATCAAGCAAATGGTAGTTTCGGCAGCCTGGCCGGGAGCAACCGCTAAAGAGGTAGAAGAACACCTGACAGACAAGATCGAAAAACAATTGCAGACAGTACCTAATATTGACAGGATAACCAGCTATTCACGTCCCGGAACTGCTGTTATCAATGTTTATCTGCAGGATACAGTACCGGTCAAAGAAATCAAACAGCGCTGGCTGGAATTGCGTAATATTGTCAATGATGGCAAAGGTGACTTGCCCGATGGTGCTTTAGGACCGTTTTTCAACGACCGTTTTGACGACGTCTATGGAAATATCTACGCAGTCACCTCTGACAGCTTCTCCTATGAGGAAATGCGCGTAGTAGCCGAAAATATCAAAGATAAATTCTTTCAGATACCTGATGTCAAAAAAGTAGAACTAGTAGGAGTACAGCCTGAAAAAATCTATATCCAGATGTCTAAATGCCAAGCTGGCACAGCTGGGCATACCGATCGATACACTGGCTTCTACGATCCAGGCAGAAACAGCTGTCACACCGTCCGGCATGGCTGAAAGTGACAGCACTAATACCTATCTGCGTCTGACCGGTTCCCCTGATACACTGGCCAATATCAGCAATATTCCGATCCAGGCTAATGACCGTACCTTCCGTCTGGGTGATATTGCCGAAATCAAACGCGGCTATGCTGAACCGGCTGAACCGAAAATGTACTTTAATGGTCAGCCAGCCGTAGGTATCGCCATTTCTATGGAAGACGGCGGTAATAATATCAAATTGGGTGCAAATCTTGATCAGGCTGTTCGGCAAATCCAACAGGAACTGCCGCTCGGCTTCGAACTGGGACAAGTCGCCAACCAGCCGCAGGTAGTAAAAAACGCCATCGGTGAATTTACCGACAGCCTGCTTGAAGCCATCCTTATCGTGCTGGCAGTCAGTCTGCTCAGTCTGGGACGGCGCTGCGGCTATGTCATTTCGGTCTGCATACCGCTGGTACTTTTAGGAACTTTTATCGGCATGTATGCCATGAACATCGATCTGCACAAAGTATCTCTGGGAGCGCTGATCATTTCTCTGGGCATGCTGGTAGACGATGCGATCGTTGTCGTCGAGCTGATGGAAGTCAAAATGTCAGAAGGCTGGGAACGCACTAAAGCGGCCAGCTATGCCTTTGAAACCTGTGCCATGCCGCTGCTGACAGGTACACTGATTACCTGTACCGGCTTTATGCCGATATTTTTCGCCAAATCCAGTGCCGCCGAATTTGCTTCTTCACTTTTTCCTGTTATCTCAACAGCACTGCTGCTTTCCTGGGTCATTTCAGCAACTGTAGCGCCTGTTTTGGGACACGCCTGGATCAAGCCTAAACAGCTCATTAACGAAAACGATGTTTACAATACTGCTTTTTATAAAAAGTTTCGCAGCGTCCTTTCCTGGTCGATGCTGCACCAGAAAATAGTTATTCTGAGCACGGTCAGTATCTTTATCGGTTCCCTGTTATTAGTCCCGCTGATCAAGCAGGAATTTTTTCCGGCTTCTGTGCGTCCTGAACTTCTGGTAGAGCTCAATTTACCTGAAGGCAGCAGTATCAAAGCCACGGATGAAGCCGCCCTGAAACTGACCAATATGCTGAAGGATAATCCTGATGTTGAAAGCATCGGTTCTTATGTTGGAAAAAGTGCTCCGCGTTTCGTCCTCGTAATGGACCCTGTCCAACCGCGTAACAATTATGCACAGCTGGTAGTAGTTGCTAAAGATATTGATGCCCGTAAACGTTTAGAACCGCAAATACGCGAGCTTGTAGCAGCTAATCTCCCCAATGTCGTCAGTTATTCACGTTCTATCCCGCTGGGTCCGCCGGCAGCTTATCCTGTGATGCTGCGCGTAACCGGTCCGGATGACAATATTGTTAAAGAATATGCACAAAAAGTACGCACAGTTATGGCTCAGAATCCAGCCGTGACCATGACGCGTTTCGATTGGATGGAGCAAAACGGAGCTGCTAAACTTACCATCGACAACGATAAACTGCGGCAGATGGGATTGAGCCGTAAAGAAGTCGCCACTGCTTTGCAGGCCGAAATTTCCGGTTATACCGTAGCTCAATATCTGGAAGGAGACCAGGCTATTGACATGGTTTTCCGTCTGCAGCCTGTTGACCGATCTACCGTCACCGAACTTGAGACCTTAACTATCCCCACATCTGCAGGTGCGGTGCCGTTGTCACAGGTAGCCCGTCTCAGTTACGAATCAGAAAACGGTATGATCTGGCGCCGTAACCTGCTGCCGACAATCACAGTCTGCGGCGGTATCGGCGAAGGCGTTACCGGCAACGATATCACGCAGCAGGTTTACGATGACCTTGCAGAACTGAGGCAAAATCTTCCGAATGGCGTTACGATCGAAATCGGAGGCAGTTTGGAAGACAGCGCTAAAACTTTAGGTTATCTGTTAGAACCTGTACCTGTAATGCTGCTGCTCATGATGATACTCCTGATGCTGCAGCTGAAAGATATCCGCAAGCTGTTTATCATTCTTTGTACAGCACCGCTTGGCGTAACAGGCGTTATGCTGGGATTGATAATTTTCAACGCACCGCTTGGTTTTATGGCCGAACTTGGTATCCTGGCCCTGACTGGTATCATCATTCGTAATTCCGTCGTGCTGATAGATCAGATAGACCTGCATTTGCAGGCCGGCAAATCTCCCTGGGAATCCGTACTGGAATCAGCTATCGTACGTTTCCGCCCTATTATGCTGGCTGCACTTACAACGATCCTGGGACTGATACCGATGTTTACCAGCCCCTTCTGGAATTCGATGGCCGTAGCCATTGCCTGTGGGCTGTCCGCTGCTACATTGCTGACCTTGATCGTATTGCCGGTCATCTATGCGGCTGTTTTTAAAATCAAACCCGAATAAATAAAATAAAGCAGACTGCGAGCTACAGCTCGCAGTCTGCTTTATTATTGCAACAGCTTTAATCCTTTTTCAAAATAACACGTGCCAGTTTGCAAATAACCTTTAATTCTTCCATATCGGCTCTTTCAAGCACTGTTTTCAACTCATCATTAAAAATAACCTGACTGTTGCTGACAGTATCACTCAAAAATTCATCAACAGAAGTGTTCAAGGCATTAGCTATGGCAACCAGTGTCTCCAGTCCAATTTTAGTATGAGCAGTTTCAATATTGCTCATATGCGGTTTGGAAATACCGATCTTCTCTGCCAGATCTTTCTGCAGAACACCTTGCTTGATCCTCGTCAATTTGATTCTTTTGCCGATGGAACAGTAATCAATCATCATGAATAAGCCTCCCCATATATTTTCCTAATATTCATATTAGCATATAAATTTCACTATCAGGTATGCAAAATTTGCTATGCATAAATTATATAACATAAAATTTAATTTTGTAAAGTTCTTGAACCCTATTTATTGTTTATTTTTGATGTTTATATACTAGAGTATATTGAAATTAACAAAAATTAAAGCACAACCCAGTTGTGCTTTACATCTTTTACTTCTTTTTCAGTTTTTATAAGCTTAACCCTTTTCCGCCAGCGCTCTGAGCGCTAAAGCATAACCCTGGAAACCCAACCCGCATATCTGCCCCAGGCAGGCAGCAGCCGTTACTGATCTATGCCGAAATTCTTCCCTGGCATGGATATTGCTCAAATGCACTTCTATCGTCGGCAAAGCCACTGCTTTTATAGCATCCAGCAAAGCTACACTGTAATGCGTCAATGCCGCAGGATTGATAACGATACCGTCAAATTTTCCATAAGCCTGCTGGATCAGCGTGACTAATTCACCTTCAAAATTACTTTGCCTTACTTCTACTTCCACATTTAATGCCGCAGCTTCCTGCCCGATATATTCACACAAGGCTGCATAATCCTGTTGACCATAAATATTTTTTTCACGTACGCCCAGCATATTGATATTCGGACCATTCAAAACCAAATTTTTTTTCATCAGCTTTCTCTCCTTGCCAACTCCAGTAATGCCTGTAACGCTGCTTCCCGCTCACCGTTATTATCTATGATATGATCGTGATACCTGCGGTATAGTTCGATTCGTTCCGCATACAAGTCAAAAACTTTCTGCCGCCCTGCTGCTAATAAAGGGCGGCTTTCTGTATCTATGTCCTGTACAATTTTTTCTGGCAGCCTGTCTATAAAAACGATAATGCCGCCGTTTTTTAATACCTCGATATTCTCTGAGCGTTTGACTACACCGCCGCCGGCAGCGATCACACACCCTTCCAATTCTGACAGATGCCTGACTGCCCTGGTTTCAGCATCGCGGAAGCACGCTTCGCTGACTGCGAACAGCTCCTTGATAGTCTTGCCTTCCAGCTTTTCAAGCACATTATCAGCATCATAAAAAGGACGCTTCAGATGCTGCGCCAACAATCTGCCCAAAGTTGATTTCCCGCAGCCCGGCATTCCGATCAAGACGATATTTTTCATAGCTGTTTTTCCATCTCAGCGGCAACTTTTAAAATGACATCGTTTGAAATTTCTCTTTGCAGCCAGATCTCCTCTGCTGCTACAGCCTGAGCTACCAGCATAAGCATCCCGTTCACAGCCTTTTTACCCAGCTGCTCTGCCTGCTGCAAAAACAAAGTTTTAGCGGGATTATAAATCAGATCGACCGCTGTTTCAAAATGCTCGACAGTTTCCAGACCTACCGGCGATACATCGGTCTTGGGATACATCCCAACAGGAGTGCAATTGATCAGTAAATCACCGGTATAACGCTCTAAATGTACGTAGTTGACGAATTGCGTCGGTACACTACTGCACAAGGTTTTCATATACGGAGCTATGCTTTGAGTATTACGGGAAACTAAAAATATCTTAGAAACACCGTGATCGATTAAATATTGAAGTACAGCTCTTGAAGCGCCGCCCGTACCTAAAACAGCCGCGCTTTTGCCCTGTACTTCGATGCCGTTATTTTCCAGCAAACGCCCAAAACCTGCATAATCGGTATTATAGCCGCGAATTGCACCGTTATGAAAATGGATCGTATTAACGGCTCCAATAGCCTGCGCTTCCATACTTAAAGTAGTCAAAGCAGCCATTACATTGATCTTGTGCGGAATGGTTACATTGACTCCGCAGTATTTACCACGCAATTCATGCACGCTCGCATATAATTCTTCAGGAGGTATCTCCAGCAGATCATATGTTCCTTCGACACCCAATTCTTTAAAGATCAGCTGATGTATCTGCGGTGATAAACTGTGTCCCAAACGCGCTCCAATCAAGCCAAAATGAACCATAACACAAACCTCCTATCTACCATCGGCAGGATAATTGCCTAATATCTTACAATATGCGCAGCTGTCGGAAAGCTGTTCTAATGCCTGACGTACTCTTTCTTCACGCAGGTTGCCTACCAGGTCGATGTGGAAGAAATATTCCCATGATTTACCTTCGATCGGCCGGGATTCCAAATTCATCATATTTAAACCGCTGTGATAAAAATGTCCTAAAGTCCTGTATAATGACCCCGGTTCATGTTTTACTGCCACTACTACCGTAATTTTATTAGCATTAGGCGCCTGTTCCGCTTCGTTAGAAATGACGATAAACCGGGTATAATTATTGGAATTATAGTTGATATTGGCGGCAAGAATCTGCAGCCCATACATTTCCGCAGCCTGCTTACCAGCCACCGCCGCCAAATGCTTATCCTGCTTTTCCCTCACTGTTTCTGCACTTTTAGATGTGCTGAAATAAGGCACTAACTCCATCTGCGGATACTGATGAAAAAACTCTTTACTTTGTGCAAAGCCCTGCGGATGTGAATAAACAGTAGTAACATCTTCGAGCTTAGCACCTTGAACGCCCAAGAGATTGTGCTCTATTTTCACGCACTGCTCACCAACAATAGAACAATCGTGATGCCGCAGCAGATCATAAACTTCGGTAATACCTCCGGTCGAAGAATTTTCGATCGGCAAAACACCGTATTTGATCTCACCGTTTTTGACCGCCTGCACTACATCCTCAAACAAAGCATAATGATGTCTGTTTATATGCTGTCCTGCAAAATATCTCTCCAAAGCCTGATGACTGTAAGACCCCGGCATTCCAAAACAGCCAACCCTCCATGACCTCCTCCTGCGGCAGAACTCGCGGCTCTGCCAGCAGTACATGCTCCAAAGCCTTGCTCTGCTCCATGATGGTCGTCATCATCGCTGTAACAGCCGGTGCATACTCTTTATGCTGTAAACGCATACAGGCCTTTGAGAGCACCTGAGCTTCCCGAGCCGCATCAAGCACAGGCAGCCCCTGCTGTTTTTTATAGGCCGCAACTTCCAGCACTGCCTCCATCCGTTCTTCCAACGCCGCAACCAGCTGGGCGTCGATCTTGTCGATACGGCGGCGGATCGCCTCTAAATCCAATTTTTCCATGCTCACACCTCACCGTCAATATCCGCAGTCAACAGCATATCTAAAACAGTCCAGGCCGTAACACCTTCCACGACAGGTACTGCCCGCTGCACGATACAGGGATCATGACGACCTTTAATTTCCAATACCGTATTCGTATGCTCAGCCACATTTATCGTTTTCTGCGGCAGGGAAATAGAAGGCGTTGGTTTGAACCCTACCTTGAATACAACAGGCATGCCATTGGTAATCCCACCCAAAATACCGCCGTTATTATTAGTTTCAGTTCGCACAGAATCTCCATCATAATACAGCGGATCATTAGCCTGTGAACCGGTGCTGCGGCAGAAACCGAAGCCCATACCAAACTCCAGCCCCTTTACCGCCGGAATAGAAAACAGCACATGTGCCAGACGGCTTTCCAGTGAATCAAAAAATGGTTCGCCCAAACCAGCCGGCAAATTAAGCGCCATGCACTCAATACTGCCGCCAATAGAATCCTGACGCTCACGCGCTTCCAAAATCAGCGCCTGCATCTCTGCCCCACGTACATCGTCCAATACGGCAAATTCCTTCTGCCGCAGACTCATCAATAATTCAGCATCTTCTCCCAATGGGTCAAACTTCCTGTCAAAAATCTCACCCACATTATTGATATGTGCCCCTATAACAATTCCATACCGAGCCAGAGCCTGCTTGGCAACAGCTCCCATAAAAACCAGCGGCGCAGTCAGTCGTCCGGAAAAATGCCCGCCGCCACGGTAATCATTGAAGCCTTTATATTTGATCTTACCGGAATAATCAGCATGCCCCGGTCTCATATTATCTTTTAGAATACTGTAATCCTTAGAATGACTATCGCTGTTAGGGATCAGCGCACACAAAGGTGTCCCCGTCGTCCGCCCTTCAAAAACACCACTCTGGATCAAAAAAGCGTCTTTTTCCTGACGCTGGGTCGAAAGCAGATTGCGGCCCGGAGCCCGCCTTTCCATCTCGCGTTTAATAAAATCAATATCAATTCCCAGCCCCGGTGGTAACCCGTCAATCACAAGACCAATAGAAGCACCATGGGATTCGCCGAAAATCGTCATTTTTATTTTTCTGCCATAAACACCGCTCATATACTTTCACCCGTTCCCACAGTTTTGATCATTCCGCCTAAGGCTGTAAAATCCTGCCAAAATTCAGGATATGATTTTTGAACACATTCGCTGCCACTAATAATAACCGCCTTTTTGCAAACCAGACTCGCTACCGCTAAACTCATCGCGATGCGGTGATCGTTCCAGGAATCAACGCAGCCGCCCTGCAGACCTTCCGGCCGCCCCTTGATAATCAGCCCGTCAGACAGTTCTGTAACTGCAGCTCCCAGTTTATTCAATTCACTGGTCATCGCTGCCAGACGGTCACACTCTTTAATACGCAGCCGTCCTGCATTGATGATTTCAGTTGTACCTTCACTGACCGCTGCCAGTACCGTTAAGACAGGAATGATATCAGGACAGTCTGCCGCATCGATAACTACACCATTAGTCGACGCACTCGAGGCCGTATGATTACCTTCGGCATCACAGGTTATTTTTCCTCCCATCCGGTTGATAATATCCGCAACGACCATATCTCCCTGCAACGAGTCCCTGTTTAGTCCAGTACAGGTAATCTGCCTGCTCAGCGTGCCGGCAACAAGCCAGAACGCCGCCTGAGACCAGTCACCTTCCACCATGTTCCTGCCGCAGCGATACTTCTGACCGCCGCCGATATGATATTTATAATAATTTTCGTGTTCGATAACGATTCCGTATTTTGCCAGACACGACAAGGTCAGATCCACATAGCTCTGCGACTCCAGTGCAGAAGTAATTTTCAAAACAGAATCGCCTGCAAGCAGCGGCAAAGCAAACAGCAGACCGCTGATAAACTGCGAGCTGACATTACCGGGAAGCTCGTAATCGCCGCTTTTCGAGCACACCGTTCCACCTGTCAAAGGCAAATACCCGTTTAGAGGCAGTTAGGATATCAAGACAGGCTCCTGCCTGTCAAAAA
>ENA-OQAB01001704-OQAB01001704.1-human-gut-metagenome-genome-assembly--contig:-NODE-1704-length-10138-cov-3.689841_pt1 | contig 10138 bp, 13 predicted proteins | sample MGYA00242490_ERZ504517 | MGnify/ENA primary metagenome ERZ504517 (study PRJEB26092, sample SAMD00036298) | human gut metagenome | host: Homo sapiens | study: EMG produced TPA metagenomics assembly of... | reverse complement strand
TAAGGATATCGAAAAAGGCGGTATTGACAGGGGAAGGGATGTATGGTAGGATAGCAGCCTGAACACGGGAATGAGGTTCTCCCGGGGCGCTGGCCCGAACCGCCGCTTGGCTGATGATCTTCTGCAAGAGATTGCAGGGGGCATTGGCGTTTTTTTCTGCCCTCTGGAGAGGAATGATTTGTTATGTTAACCAGCCTCGCCTATGTGCTGCTGCTGGGCATGGCCCTGGGGGCCATGGCCAGCAGGCTCCGCCTGCCGTCCCTGGTGGGGATGCTGCTGGCGGGGATTCTGCTGGGGCCCTGCGTACTTAACCTGCTCAGCCCATCCCTGTTAGGTATTTCCGCAGACCTGCGGCAGCTCGCCCTGGTGATCATCCTCACCCGGGCGGGCCTGTCCCTGGAGCTGGAGGATCTGCGCCGGGCCGGGCGGCCCGCCGTGCTGCTGTGCTTCGTGCCCGCTTCCTTTGAGGTGCTGGGCATGGTGCTGCTGGCTCCCCGGCTGCTGGGGGTGGACGTGTTGGACGCCGCCATTATGGGCGCAGTGGTGGGGCGGTGTCCCCCGCGGTCATCGTTCCCCGGATGCTCAGGCTGATGGAGGAGGGCTATGGCGCAGACAAGGGCATCCCCCAGATGATTCTCGCCGGGGCCTCGGTGGACGATGTGTTCGTCATCGTCCTCTTTACCTCCTTTACCGGCATGGCTCAGGGAGGCAGCTTTTCCCCTGCGGCCCTGGCGGGGGTGCCGGTATCCATTGTGCTGGGTGGGGCGGCGGGCCTGGGCTGGGATACGTCCTGGCTAAATGCTTCACCCGCTTCCACCTGCGGGACTCGGCCAAGGTGGTGGTGCTGCTGGCGCTGGCTTTCCTGCTGGTTGCCCTGGAGGACGCGGCGGAGGGGGTGGTCCCCTTCTCCGGGCTGCTGGCTGTTCTGGGGACGGGCCTGGGCCTGCGCCGTTGGCGGAGGCCGGCGGCGGAGCGGCTCACTGCCAAGTTCGGTAAGCTGTGGGTGGCGGCCGAGGTGATGCTTTTTGTCCTGGTGGGGGCCGAGGTGGACATCGGCTACGCCGCGGCGGCAGGGCTGGCCGCCGTGGCCACGGTGCTGGGGGTGCTGTGTTTCCGGGCCGTGGGGGTGCTCCTCTGCGTGGCGGGGAGCCGCCTGAGCGGACGGGAGCGGCTGTTTGCCGTGCTGGCCTATCTGCCCAAAGCTACAGTGCAGGCCGCCATCGGCGGTGTCCCTCTGGCCATGGGCCTGGCCTGTGGGCAGGTGGTGCTCACCGTGGCGGTAGTCGCTATCCTGGTCACTGCCCCCTTGGGGGCCCTGGCCATCGACCTGAGCTTCCGGCGCCTGCTGCGCCGGGACAGGGGATAGAGAACAGCAAGGGGCGCGCCTGCAAACGCAGGCGCGCCCCCTCTGTTTATACAGGATGCGCTCAGCACAGCTTGGCGCCGGCGGGGATAGCGTCGTCCACCATAACCAGGTGGAGCTTCTCCTCCCCGTGCTCGGTGTGGACGGCGGAGAGCAGCATGCCGCAGCTCTCCTGCCCCATCAGTCTTGCGGGGGGAAGGTTGATAATGGCTACCAGGGTCTTGCCCACCAGTTCCTCCGGCTTGTAGTACATGGCGATGCCGGAGAGGATCTGGCGGTCAGTCCCGGAACCGTCGTCCAGGATGAACCTGAGGAGCTTGGCGCTCTTTTTCACGCTCTCACACGCCTTGACCTTCACGGCCCGGAAGTCGCTCTTGCAGAAGGTGTCGAAGTCCACGCTCTCCTGGGCGAAGGGCTCCACCTCCACGGCGGGGAGGGCGGCCCTGCGGGCCTCGGCCTGCAGCTCGTCCAGGGCGGCCAGCTCCTTCTCCACGTCGATGCGGGGGAACAGGTTCTCCCCCTTGCTCACCGCCGCGCCGGCGGGGAGCAGGCCCCACGCTCCGGCGGACTCCCAGGTGCGCGCGCCTTCGTCTACGCCGAGCTGGGCGAAGATCTTTCCGCAGGTCTCGGGCATAAAGGGGGTGAGCAGTACGGCGGAAAGGCGCACGCACTCCAGCAGATTGTAGAGCACGTGGGCCAGGCGGGGCTTCTGGGCCTCGTCCTTGGCCAGTGCCCAGGGCTTGTTCTCGTCGATATACTTGTTGGCCCGGCCGATGAGCTTGAACACCTCCACCAGGGCGTCCTGGAAGGCGTAGTGCTCCATCTGCGCCTCGTAGCGGCCCCGCAGGCCGGCGGCCAGGGCGATGAGCTCCACGTCGTACTTCCGGGGGTCGTCCTCCGGGAAGTCCATGGAGAGGTTCACCTCGCCCTGGGCCTGGGTCAGCATGGCGGCCAGCTCCGCCTCGTCCCCGGTGGCGCCGCAGCCCTCCGGCAGGCGCTCGCCGAAGTACTTGCCCACCATGGCGGTGGTGCGGCTGACCAGGTTGCCCAGGTCGTTGGCCAGGTCGGTGTTGATGCGGCCGATGAGGGCCTCGTTGGAGAAGTTGCCGTCGGTGCCGAAGGGGAACTCCCGCAGCAGGAAGTAGCGCAGGGCGTCCACCCCGTAGCGCTCGGCCAGCAGGTAGGGGTCCACCACGTTGCCCTTGGACTTGCTCATCTTGCCGCCGTCCAGCAGCAGCCAGCCGTGGCCGTACACCTTCTTGGGCAGGGGCAGGCCCAGGGCCATGAGGATGGCGGGCCAGATGATGGAGTGGAAGCGCACGATCTCCTTGCCCACAAAGTGCACGTCGGCGGGCCAGAACTTCTCAAAGTCGTGGTAGCGGCCGTTGCCGTAGCCCAGGGCGTTGATGTAGTTGGACAGGGCGTCGATCCACACATACACCACGTGGCCGGGGTCGAAGTCCACCGGCACGCCCCAGGAGAAGGAGGTGCGGGAGACGCACAGATCCTCCAGGCCGGGCTTGATGAAGTTGTTCACCATCTCATTGACCCGGCTGCGGGGCTCCAGGAAGTCGGTGTCCTCTAGCAGATGCCGGGATGCGGTCGGCGTACTTGGACAGGCGGAAGAAGTAGGCCTCCTCCTCGGCATCCACCACGTCCCGGCCGCAGTCGGGGCACTTGCCGTCCTTGAGCTGGGTCTCCGTCCAGAAGGGATTCGCAGGGCTTGCAATACTTGCCCACATATTTGCCCTTGTAGATGTCCCCCTGCTCATAGAGCTGCTTGAAGATCTTCTGCACGGACTCCACGTGGTAGTCGTCGGTGGTGCGGATGAACCGGTCGTTGGAGATGTTCATCAGCCTCCACAGGTCGAGCACGCCCCGGGGGCCCTCCACGATGTGGTCGACAAACTCCTTGGGGGATACGCCGGCCTCCTTGGCCTTGTCCTCGATCTTCTGGCCGTGCTCGTCAGTGCCGGTGAGGAACATGACCTCACAGCCCCGCAGGCGCTTGTAGCGGGCCATGGCGTCGGTGGCCACGGTGCAGTAGGTGTGGCCGATGTGCAGCTTGTCCGAGGGGTAGTAGATCGGGGTGGTGATATAGAATTTCTCAGGATTCATCGGGCGTTCCCTCCGTTGTATCGTTTTCGGCCCGGGCCAGGAGCTCCGGCCGGCCGGCATTGTACAGAAGCGTCACCGTGGACGAGAGCAAATAGAGGATGGCGAAGCCATAGAGCAGCGTCGTGGCCAGATCGTGCTGGTCGGCCAGGGTGGTCAGGCAGAAGTAGATCCCCAGCAGGGAGAACAGCCCAGCCCAGAACACCCGGCCCCGCTCAAAGGAGAAGCCGGCGTGGAAGTAGAGTCCCAGCAGGGAGGCGATGATGGCGAAAAGCTCATACACATAGTCCAGCTGCACCGGATCTCCGGCCCGCACCTGGTAGGCGGCGATCAGCCACACGCAGCAGGTGTAGGCGGGCATCAGCAGGGTGAAGCTGTACTTGCCCCTGTCCAGGCCCTTAAAGCTGTTCTGCGCCGTCTGCATTACGCAGAAGAAGGAGACCGCCGCCAGGGCGGCCAGCAGCAGGCGGGTGTAGACGGTGTTGGTCCCCTGGACAAAGGAGAGCACCATCAGCACCGCCGCCCCCAAGAGCAGGAAGGCGGAGAGCACCATAGCGGTGGCGTACAGGGTGTTTCCCTTGGCCTGAAAGGCCTCGTCGTAGCCGGTGAAGGAGGGGTATTTGCCCCGGCAGAGCAGGGCCAGAACCGCCGCCATGGCAACCGAAAGGGCGATGAGGGCGAGAGTGGCCGGGGCGCCGGGAATGGGTAAGCCGGTGTCCGCCTCAAAGGCCGTGGCCAGCTCCCAGCGGCGCAGGACAAAGCCGGCCCCGCCGCCAGCCACCGCCACGGCGGGCAGCAGAATTTCTTTTCGCATGAAAACCACCCTTTCCGGATGAAATGAATTCAAATCCATAGTATAGCACACTTTGGCGGAAAGTGCACGATTTTTCTTACAGGCGCAGGCCCTTGATGTCCTTGATGCGGGAGAGGATGATGTTGCAGCTCAGGCTGGCAACGCCGGGCAGACGGTGGATGACCCGGTCCAGAAAGTCCTCCAGTTCCCCCTGGCCAGCCGCCACGGCGTGGACGTGGAGCTTGTTGCGGCCGGACACCTGGTAGATCTGGGTCACGGTATCGCTGGCGCGCAGGGTATCCACCACCGCGCTGAATTGGGCGGGCTCTACCTCAAGCTCAAAGTAGCAGGACACAGCACCGCTGATCTTCTGGGGATTGACAATGGTGGTGTACTCCTCGATCACGCCCCGCTCCTCCAGGGCGCGGACGCGGGCCTTCACCGCCACACGGGACAGCCCAACCGCCTGGCCCAGATCTGAGTAGGACATACGGGCGTTGTGGATGAGCAGCTCCACCAGCCGCCGGTCGATGTCGTCCAGACCACTTAAAAACAACGCCTCCGCCCCCTCTATCTGTCAAGCTGTGTTTGTTATCTTATCCCGGCTGAAGAAAAAAGGCAAGTATAGCCTTGTATTTTTCCTCTGGATTTGCTATGATTCTTACGAAAAGAAAGATAAAACATTCAAAACGAAAGTGCGTGAGCCAATGCAGATGGATTTGACCCGGGGTGGAATCACCCGCCCTATGCTGCTGTTCGCCGGTCCCATGATCGCGGGCAACCTGCTCCAGCAGTGCTACAACATTGCCGACACTCTCATTGTGGGCCGGGCGCTGGGGGCGTCGGCCCTGGCGTCGGTGGGGTTCTCCTTTACCCTGATGACCTTTCTCACCTCGGTGCTGCTGGGCCTGTGCATGGGCAGCGGCGCCCTGTGGTCCATGCTCTACGGCGCGGAGCGGGAGGAGGAGCTGAAGCGGTGCCTCTTCGCCTCCTTTGTGTTTATCGGCGCTGTGGCGGTGCTGCTCAACGTGGGAGTGCTGGCCCTGCTGGAGCCGGTGATGACCCTGCTGCGCATCCCCGCCGGGGCCTGGGACGAGACCCGGGCCTACCTGCGGGTGGTGCTGCTGGGCGTCTGCTTCACCTTCCTCTATAACTACTTCGCCTGCCTGCTGCGCTCGGTGGGCAACTCCGTGGCCCCGATGGCCTTTCTGGCCGTGTCCACCGTCCTCAACATCGGGCTGGATCTCTGGTTTGTCCTGGGACTGGGCTGGGGGGTGGCCGGGGCCGCGGGGGCCCACGGTGCTCGCCCAGGGGGTGTCCGCCGCCGGTATCGCCCTCTACGGCTGGCGGCGGGTGCCCCTGCTCCGGCTGGAGCGGCGGCACTGCAAGGTGTCCCGGGGGGAGCTGGGGCGCATCATGAACTACTCCCTGCTCACCTGCGTGCAGCAGTCGGTGATGAACTTCGGCATCCTGATGGTGCAGGGGCTGGTGAACTCCTTCGGGGTGAACGTGATGGCTGCCTTTGCCGCCGCCGTCAAGATCGACGCCTTCGCCTACCTGCCCGTCCAGGACTTCGGCAACGCCTTCTCCACCTTCGTGGCCCAGAACACCGGCGCGCAGAAGACGGAGCGCATCCGGAGGGGCATCCGCTCCGCCGTGGGGGGTGTCCATCGGCTTCTGCCTGGTCAGCTCCCTGCTGGTGTGCCTCTTCGCCGCCCCCCTCATGGGCCTGTTTGTGGAGCCCGGCGAGACGGAGATTATCGCCGTGGGGGTGGAGTACCTGCGCATTGAGGGCATGTGCTACTGCGGCATCGGCATCCTGTTTCTGCTCTACGGCCTGTTCCGCGGCCTGGGGCGGCCCGGCGTGTCGGTGGTGCTCACCGTGGTCTCCCTGGGGACGCGGGTGGCCCTGGCCTACCTGCTGGCCCCCATCCCCGCCGTGGGCCTGAAGGGCATCTGGTGGGCCGTGCCCATCGGCTGGGTACTGGCCGATCTGGCCGGGCTGGTGCTCTGGAGAAGGGGGGAGAGCGGCGGAGAGGCAGGCCCACATGCAAAGTGTCAAAGCGCAGAACGACTGTAAGTGCCAAATCAGTATGTTAATATTCCCAAACCATATACTTTGACAAAAAGTGGCCAACAGCTATGGGCTGCTGGCCACAAAACCTTACATTTTCACTACATCTTGACTGAGAACAGTGTATTTGGCGAGGGGGTCTTAAAAACCCTGTTCGTCTTAATCTGGAATAACAACATTAGCACTCTTATGGATCAGTGAACTTCTTCTCCAGCCTCATCAACAAATTTATATTGAAGTGTTGCCACCCCTGGCTCTGGGCCTTCTAATACATATATGGAAGGTAACTCATTCACATTTATTTCACCGCTGTTGTTGCCATAGCTCCATACAAGTTTACTTACCAAAGAATGATTGATCAAAAAGATAGTATATCTTCCAGCGTTTCTATCAAAAAAATAATCGGTATAGATTTGTGAACCCACTTTCGCCATTTTATTGCACTGCTTTAGACTTAACAGAAAGAATTTATGTTCTCTATTCTCAAAGATGCCATATCCTATAACGCCATTTTCGTCTTCAAATCCTACAGCGATATAGGAACTTGCTTCGTTTGTTTCAAATGTGAATTCTTCAAAAACCTCAATTTCACGATCTAAATTATCTGCAAGTATTTTTTCTACAGAATTGTTATGATTTCTTCCTAAAATATATATGCTACCTCCAAAGATGAGCAAAATACATATAAACGTCAATACTGCTTTTGACGTCCTGTGTGTCATTTAGATACCCCTCGATCAAAACTTTTTGAAAAAGTTCGGTTATGGTCCTCGTTCATTAACGTGTTTGAAACAGTGATTTCCCAAATTCTAGATACTGGACTGGGGGAAGTCGTGCTATGGCCATAGTCCTGAAGCAGACTTACACTTTCATAATAGTCCCCTACAGTCTGTAGACAGTCCTCTTCACCGTAACTAAGTTGAATAGCTGTTGTATAGTTATTTGGAGCTATATTCTTATACCCCGTAAAGCTTTCGTTTAAATCGACACTTCCTTTATGCTGGAATACCCCACTTAAATCAAACGAAACGGACAAAGGACCAACCCCAGTACCAATTGACACAGAAGTATATTTTTCTGCTCCATTATCTTCAGTAACGGATCCATCCACAGTTGAACTCACATATGCGGTGCCCTTAGGGGCACCAACTTTTAGGGTTGCAGAGTCAATTAATAGATAGCAATCGTCAGACTCATAATCACTTACGGAAGGACAAACGGTTGATTTATCTGTTATAGATAGTCTATGTGACCATGAAAGTTCCCCATTTAGGGGGATATTTCCTGTGCTGTCATAGACTTCGACATCCATTTTTGCCATGTATTCAACATTCAAAATATCATAGTAGTCATAAATAATGTAACTTCCAACTACTCCAGTGCCCCTTGTTATGATATCTTTTTCTATAATACCACTATTGATTGGTTTAAATTCACGCATACTCCAGTAGTCTATGTCACAGTAGGGGGCATTGCTTATAATAGAGTCAAAATCCTCTAATAGAAAATCAAAGAATTCAATAAATAGTATTCTCTTATAGTTGAAGTATTTACTTTTAAGATAAACCTTTAGTACATCTTTTGCTGCTGGATACTGCTTATTATAGTCAGAAGTGATCGCTGCTTTAGGTGTAAAATCTTTGTTATATGTAAAAGACATTACATCTATATTCCCATCGCTTATACATTCAGCATCATAGTAAAGGAGATTATCACTAAGATTTCTTCCCTCCAACCTTGCAGAAATTACTATAGGGTTGCCATCTAATATCATATCAATTGTTATGCAACCGTTTTGAGTAATTATCTTAGCAGGCACATCGTGCTCAATTTCGGATTTTTCTAAAATATTTGTGCCATATTCATTTACGCCAGAAGCATGGTAAACCTGTGCATGAGCAACAGATATATTATCATTATCATTGGAATAGGCCGAAGCGGTTGTAAATATCATTATGAGAGCTAATAGCAAAGAGATTACTTTTTTCATTATTATTCCCCTCCTTTAAGATTTACACAATTCCATAAATAAATATTAATAATAAACATATCCCAATACTTCGACTGTTCTGCTTGTATTATTGCGCACAGTAAAATAGTAGTTTCCGGTTTCGTTAACTCGGATTGTGGTATGAATGCTTCCGTTGCTTCCACTGGTAAAACGGAAGGTGCCGTCCGGGGTAATCAGACCAAAGTCAAGATCAGCGGTTCGGGGGGAGTATGTACAGTTAATAGTCACAAGTTCATCCGCCTCCAGCGTGTAGGCTGTATCCATCGCTGCAACTTCCCCGGCAGATAAACTCCATTCAATCCGATTGGTGGCCCGTGTTGTGCTTCTCAGGCCAACATCGGAAACAGCGGCAGGATCAAGCATATCACAGAAAAGATCCTCATATTCAATCACCCCGGTCTCTATTGGACTCTCGGCAGACGATAAACATAGGGCACTACTTTCTGCGGCCATGGCCGGAGGTATATCTCCGCAACTTATAAAGAGTACACAGGCTGTCGCTATGGAAACAATTACTTTTTTCACAGCTAATTTCCTCCTTCCGATGTTGTGTGCCAAGTTACTGCATCGGGCTCAATCCTTTCTCCGTCCAAATCCTCAATATCCACAATAGTCCGCTCTGCGGGGTCCGTGGGGGCGGGCCTAAGCTGGTTCTGGTACAGGGCGGCCAGCAGTCCGGCCGCAACCACGGCGGCCAGAGCACCACCCAGCACTTTGGTCAGGAGTTGGTAGCGAGCCGGCTTTGTCACCTTTTTGTGTGACGTCGTTTCCGCTTCCAGAGAATCCGCGGGCTGGGCTCCGCCCACCAACTCATGCACCGGCACGTCAAACAGCCTGCTCAGGGCCAGCAGATTCTTCATGGTGGGGATGTCTGTCCCCACCTCCCAGCGGGACACCGCCTGGCGGGAGACACCCAGGGCCTCGGCCAACTCCTGCTGGGACAGCCCCTTTTTCCTGCGCAGGGCGGGCAGCGTTTCCTTCAATTCCATATCTGTTCACCTCACATGATAAAGCAGTCCAACGAAAAAAGAAACCGCAAGCGGGTTGCATTTTGGCAATTATCGCTTGCGGTTTGCGCAGATATTATGGTCTTGCCACGGCATGGCCCGTGGGGCTCAGTCGGCCTTCTGGCTCTCCAGGTACTCGTCGTAGGTCATCTTGCGGTCGATGAGCTTGCCGTCGGAGGTGAAGTCGAACACCCGGTTGGCCACGGTCTGCACCAGCTGGTGGTCGTGGGAGGCGAAGAGCACGTTGCACTTGACGGCCTCCAGGCCGTTGTTCAGGGCGGCGATGGACTCCAGATCCAGGTGGTTGGTCGGCTCGTCCAGCAGCAGCACGTTGGCCCCGGAGAGCATCATCCGGGAGAGCATGCACCGCACCTTCTCGCCGCCGGAGAGCACCTTGACGGGCTTGTAAACCTCGTCGCCGGAGAAGAGCATCCGGCCCAGGAAACCCCGCAGATAGGCCTCGTGGGGGTCGGAGGACCACTGGCGCAGCCACTCCACCAGATTGTCGTCGCAGTCCTTGAAGAACTTGGTGTTGTCCTTGGGGAAGTAGGAGAAGGTGGCGGTCTGGCCCCACTTGACGGTGCCCTCGTCGGGCTCCAGCTCGCCGGTGAGGATCTGGAACAGGGCGGTCTGGGCGTTCTCGTTGTCGCCCACGAAGGCGATCTTGTCCCCGTGGCCCACGATGAAGCTCACCTTGTCCAGCACCTTCACCCCGTCGATGGTCTGCTGACGTCGGTGACGAAGAGGATGTCCTTGCCCACCTCCCGGTCGGGAG
>ENA-OQAB01001703-OQAB01001703.1-human-gut-metagenome-genome-assembly--contig:-NODE-1703-length-10139-cov-2.025170_pt1 | contig 10139 bp, 10 predicted proteins | sample MGYA00242490_ERZ504517 | MGnify/ENA primary metagenome ERZ504517 (study PRJEB26092, sample SAMD00036298) | human gut metagenome | host: Homo sapiens | study: EMG produced TPA metagenomics assembly of... | reverse complement strand
ATCCGTAACATCCCATCAAAGCCTGTCTGGCATTTTCCACAGTACTAAACTGAGTTTTTGTATTTATCGTATATTGCGGGTCTTCATCCAGCCACGATTCGCAGGATGCCAATGACAAAGCACCTGCTAATAAAAATATATATTTTAGTTTTTTACTTTTACAAAAAAAAATTTATCGGTTAAACTATTTAAAAGGTCACATTTAATCCAAAGACATAAGAACGTTGGCTTGGAAATGCATTCATATCAATGCCCGGGCGTAATCCATCAAAAGCAAACGAATTGATTTCCGGATCGTATCCACTGTAATTAGTGATGACAAATGCATTTTTAACCGAAGCAAATACACCTATATTCTGAAAGCCGATTTTCTTCATCCAAGATTTTGGCAATGTATAATTCAAAGTGATATCCGAACAACGCAAGTAACTTCCATCCTCAATATAACGGTCATAAACCACGTTCTTTACATTCGCCGTAGCCGACGGATAAAGATTTGAATGATTCTCTTCCGTCCAGATATTCCGGAATGCTTCTTGTGTCAAATTTACCAGCTTGCCGAGAGGGCGTATAATAACGGATATTCGTATTCAATATCTGATTACCATGCACACCATTAAAAGAAGCCGAAACAGACAGGTCTTTCCAGGCAATACGAGTTTGGAAACCATAAGTAAAGTCCGGATTCGGATTGCCTAAAATGGTTTTATCCTTTTCATCCACAACACCATCCTCATTCATATCCACCGCTTTTATATTACCGGCTCCCAAGTCATTGGCCACAGAACTGGAATAATATTTGGTTGATCCGTCAGCAGCCGTATAAGCAACTTTTCCATCTACAATATCTTCCGGCTGAATAATACCTTGAGTCTTATATCCGAAGAACAATCCCGGTGCCTCACCTGCAATGAAAAGATTAGCAATACCAAAATGATCTCCTATAGAAGTTCCCTGATATCCACGCACATTCTTCAAGGTTCCAAAATCTGTCGGTGCAAAAACCCAGGTCACCAATTTTTGATTTATTGAAACCAATGTTTCCGCCCAAACTCCAACTCCAACCGTTCAAGTTACGGAGAATATCTCCATTCAAACTAATTTCAACACCTTTGTTTTTCAACGAACCTTGATTCAACATCACACTTGCAAAACCACTGGAAGCAGGTCAATGAACGCGAAATAAGCAAATCATTGGTTTTTTCTGATATACATCTACTGATCCTGACAGACGGCTGTTGAAAAAAGCAAAATCAAAACCTACATTCCAAGAAGATGTACGTTCCCACTTCAATCCGTCATTCTGCAAATTGCTTACCGCCATTGCCGAAAATCTGATCCCCTGTGGCTTTTGCATAATCTATTATTGTGAATAATCAGAGAAAGTAGCATAAGGATTAATGCCCTGATTGCCTGTAACACCAAAACCTAAAACGTATTTTCATTTGATTCAACCAGTTAATATTCTTCATAAACTCTTCCTGCTCCATACGCCAGGCCAAAGAGAAGGAAGGGAAGTAAGACCATCGGTTACCCTTTTTGAATTTACTTGATCCGTCCGCACGTACAGATGCAGTAAGCAAATATTTATCATAAGCAGAAAGATTGATACGACCTAGATAAGACAGTAACTGATAATCCTTTTGGGTAGGTTGTTCATGAGTCTTCACAGAAGCAAGGTGTAACCCTTTTGTACGTAAGTCAAAATTAGAGAAACGAGTACCCTTCACATTCTTATTCAAGAATGTATGTCCGTCATAAGTTACACCAGCAGTCGCTCCCAGATGAATACCTTTCGCCAAGTCAATATTTAAATTCAATAAGTTCTCTATATTATAATTGGTCTTGTTCAAATTAGCCATGGCTAGCACACCTTGATCATTAGCACCGATAGTGAGCTGCATGCCATACCAACGAGCACGTTCGTTTATATTCACATTTCCTCCGGCACGAAGATTATACGAAAGGTATTTGCAAATATTCCATTTCAAATCCAGACTACCGCCAAAGCTTTTATCATCCGTTATATCATCATAGTCATCCCGCCAGCTATAAACAGTAGTTTTTGCGTCCATGTCCGTTTGTAATGTCGGGTCGTCTGCCGGAATTTCATAAGGAGCTGTATCCAATACTGTACGTGCCAATGAACCGGCAATACCACCTGTCGTATTACCCCCGGTCATCATATCATTTTGTTTGATAGATCCATTCAAAGCAAGCGCCATAGTAACGGACTTTGAAAGGTTAGCCGTAAGGTTTGCACGCAAATCACCTTGTTTAATACCTGTATTGCTCACAATACCTTTTATATCCTTAAAACCACCCGAAACATAATAAGTCATTGCATCCGATCCTCCGCTGACCGATGCAGAATAGACTTGAGAGAAAGCAGATGAATAGGCTTCTTTCTGCCAGTTCTTATAACTCAAGACACGATAGTATTCAGGGTTGGTAGGATCTTTTTTATATTTATCCAAGTTTTCACCATACACATAATGCATCTCGCCATTTGCTTGCGGATAGTACTTTTCCTCGCCGGCATTAGCCTTCATATTGGCATAAGCAGCATACTGTTCCAGATTCAACATATTATGCAGGTTACGGGCATCCGCAATGGTAAAGTTTGCAGTCACGTTTACTTTAGCCTTACCTGCTTTCCCTTTTTTAGTCGTAATGATAATAACACCATTCGCACCGCGGGAACCATAAATTGCCGTAGCCGAGGCATCTTTTAATACAGTGATATCTTCAATATCCGCAGGATTCAAAGCACTTAAAGGATCCTGCGCAATCTGGAAATCACCGCCACCCATAGCCGACTCTGCAAATTCCCCGGTGGAAGATTGCGGGACATTATCAATAACATACAGAGGCTGGTTATCTCCACGCAATGAGTTAGCGCCACGAATTGTCACAGAACTGGCAGCTCCCGGAGCAGCCATAGATGAAGTTACATTCAGCCCCGCCACCTTACCTTGCAACAGATTATTAAAAGAAGCTGTTTTAGAAGCATCGTTAGCATCCGGACGCAAGCTGGCGGTAGCACCGGTCAAATCACTCTTTCTTGCCGTACCATAAGCCACTACCACCACTTCATCCAATGTCTGGGTATCATCTTTCAACTGAACATTCAATACGTTTTTTCCACCGACCGGCACTTGCTGGGTCACATAGCCAATAAAAGAAAACACTAATGTAGATTTGGAGTCAGGAACATCAATAGAATAATTGCCATCAAAATCTGTAATGGTTCCCGTGGCTGTACCTTTCACTTGTACATTCACACCGGGCATCCCCTCGTTCGTACTGTCAGTAACTTTACCTGTTACTTTTATCTGCTGGGCAAACATATCTGGAATTGCTGCCACACAGAAGACACACACTAGAAAAACGTTAAAGAGGTTCTTCTTCATAGAATTAAATTTAAATTAGTAATTTATGATAGTTAACATTATTTTAATCTGTGGCAAATGTAGAGGAAAACAGAAGTATAAGGGGTACAATAATCACTATTTTTAAGTCCAAAATTAGCTAAAAAGGTCCATTTCACCGAGAAATAGTCAATTTTAGAGGAGTAATAAACAAAGTCGGAAAACCCGGCCATTGTTTTTTTAAGGACAATGACAACCAACCCAAAATATAAAAAACAAGTATCATTTGTATCTCCAAATATGTTTTATCCATTAATCAATATATTATGAAACTAAAAACTTTCTATTTTTAAACGATCCTGCTGTTCTTCTTATCAGCATCTTTTCCCTTGGCCGCCCAAAAGGCTCCCCAACCGTTTGATATTGACACCCCTTTCGCTCCGCGTCTTCCTTCCGGCTCCCGAACTGGCGACAGGCCGTGCCATAGTAGCCTGTCCGGGTGGCGGATATGGCGGACTGGCTGTCAACCACGAAGGCTATGACTGGGCACCTTACTTCAACAAACAAGGCATCGCACTGATTGTACTGAAATATCGGATGCCTCATGGTGACCGCACTCTCCCCATCTCGGACGCCGAAGCTGCTATGAAAATGGCGCGCGACAGTGCCGATGTATGGAATCTGAATCCATATGATATAGGTATAATGGGCTCCTCTGCCGGAGGGCATCTAGCTTCAACCATCGCCACACATGCCCGCCCCGAACTCCGCCCTAACTTTCAAATCCTGTTCTATCCTGTCATCACCATGGATAAATCCTATACTCACATAGGATCTCACGATAATCTTTTAGGTAAGGACGCTTCCGCCGAACTGGAAACCGAATTTTCCAATGAGAAACAAGTAACCAAAGAAACTCCCCGCGCCTTTATCGCCTACAGTGACGATGACAAGACAGTTCCTCCTGCCAATGGGGTAAATTATTACCTGGGGCTGCACAAGAATCATGTACCAGCCGTACTCCATATTTATGCCAGTGGCGGACATGGCTGGGGTATCCGCGAAAACTTCATTTACAAGAATGAGATGTTAAACGATTTATCCGCCTGGTTGCGCAGTTTCAAAGCTCCCCGTAAAGATGCTGTCCGGGTAGCCTGTGTAGGCAACAGCATTACTTACGGAGCAGGAATCAAAAAACCGGAGCCACGACAGCTATCCCTCCGTTCTAGGCCGTTTGCTAGGAGATAAATACTGGGTGAAAACTTTGGAGTCAGCGCACGTACCATGCTGAATAAAGGTGATCGCCCTTATATGAAAGAACAAGCTTACCAACAAGCATTGGCGTTCAACCCCAATATCGTTGTTATCAAACTGGGAACCAATGACAGCAAGTCATTCAACTGGGTACATAAAGCAGATTTCATAAAAGATACACAAACCATGATTGACGCCTTTAAAGCCCTTCCCTCACAACCTGAAATCTATCTATGCTATCCTTCAAAGGCATATCTTACCGGAGAAAGCATTAATGATGATATCATCTCAAAAGAGATTATACCTATGATTAAGAAGGTTGCCAAGAAAAACAAGCTGCCTGTCATTGACCTTCACAGCGCAATGGATGGAATGCCGGAATTATTCCCCGACCATATCCATCCCAATGAAGAAGGAGCGAAAGTGATGGCAAAAGCTGTTTACGATGCTATAGCAAAATAAAAGGAAACGAAGGAGCAGACAGGAATTAATCAGCCAAAAAGAGACTTTTTATCGGTTGTCCGCATTATTCATACGTCATTTTGTTGTGTTATTCAAGACAATCAACTATTTTTGTTCCCAAACCTTGAGTAAGCAATGAAAACATCTGCCCACAACATACGAATCCTGTCCTTGCTCCTTCTATTCACTCTACTGCATTCTATATCAGAAGCCAAACAGTACTTTTTCCAACAAATCCCCTCTCAAAACGGACTTTCCTCCATGGTACGCTGTATGGAAGTCAGTCAGGAAAAAGGATATGTCTGGATAGGGACACGCTCAGGAATCGGACGATTCGACGGTTACGAACAGCGAAGATATCTGCGCGGTAATGTCACACATATTTTGGAAGATGAAGAACATACCATTTGGGCCATCACAGAAAAGGGAGTATTCCGCTACAATGAAAAAGAAGACAAGTTTACCCTTGTGCGGGATAAAGACAACAATCCGGTAATAGCCAGTTCTCTTTGCCTATGGGAGGACGGAGTAATCTTCGGGGGAAGAGGCAGTCTATACAAATACAACTATGAAGACCATATTATCAACCTGTTCCATACGTTGAAGCCGAACGGCAAGTATCATATTTCCAATCTTTACCAATGGGATTCCCGCACTCTCCTGGCCACCAACCGATGGGCAAAAGCTCTGTTTATTGATATCGCTACGGGCAACACCCGTCCTGTTCCCTTCAACAGTGAACAGATTATCTCACTGTTGATTGATAAAAAAGGGAATGTATGGGTAGCTCATTACAATCAGGGAGTAAGCTGTTATGACCGCAATGGAAAACAATTACAGACCTATCATACACAAAACTCTCCCCTCAAAACCAATGTAGTGCTATCATTAGAAGAGCATAACGGACAAATATGGATGGGTACAGACGGAGGAGGAATCCATATTCTCAATCCGCAGACCGGCAAGATATCGACATTGAGGTACATTCCGGGAGATCGTTACTCCTTGCCTGCCAACTCTATTCTTGTCTATATAACGACAAAAGCGACAATATGTGGGCAGGAAGTGTACGTAACGGATTAATCAATATTAAAGAGGTAGGAATGAAAACCTATCAAGACGTACTGCCGGGACAGAATTACGGACTGAGTGAGAAAACAATCCTATCCATTTATCAGGACCATGACAATCAAATATGGATCGGAACAGACGGAGGGGCATCAACCTCTTCGACCCGGCCACCGGAAAGTTTCATCACATACTTTCTACCTGGGAAGAAAAGGTGGCTTCCATCACCGGCATGGACAAAGACCATCTGCTGGTTTCGCTATTCAGCCAAGGCCTGTTTATCTTTCATAAAGAAACCCACCGATATCAGCCGCTTGTCATTATCAACGACAGCATTAATGATATTTTATGCCATCGGGGAAAAACAGTCAATGTATATCAAAATACTCCTGAAACCATTTTGATGTTATCCGAAACACCTTATAAATACCATATTGGTAAAAAGCAATTCATTCCCATCACCAAGGGAAAAGGCATCACTGATATTGTCGGTACATTGTTACCCATAAACAGCACAGGAGAGGATTGCTATCTGCACGATTTGGAACATATCTATCAAATCAACTCCAGCCTCAACGAACTGGAACTTATATTTACCTGTCAAACAGACACCGTGTTCAATTCTGTTTCACAAGACGAGAACGGATTGCTATGGATAGGCAGTAACCATGGTTTAAGTTATTATAATCCGGGTACAAAGCAATATACCCTTGTCCCCAATACCCTGATTAATGAAATAAGCTCGCTCATTTGTGACCGGCAAGGACGTGTATGGATAGGAACGGAAGAAAAATTATTCGCATATCTGATTAAAGAAAAGAAGTTCATCTTATTCGGTGAACCGGACGGAGTGGTACAAAACGAATATCTGGAGAAACCCCGGTTGCTCTCTTCATCCGGAGATGTCTATATGGGAGGTGTAAACGGCTTACTACATATCAACCGGCACTTACCTGACGAACCCGCACTTCTCCCCACTCTTCAACTGGCCGACATCCTAGTGGGCGGAGAACGTGTCTACGACCGGATATCAAACGACCACCAACTTAGTGTCAATGAAAAAAGCAAACCGATCATCATCAAAATCATCACCCGTGATAAGGATATTTTCCGCAAACCCATGTATAGATACACCATTACAGGACTGAACGGACAAAACATCTATTCTTATTTACCGGAAATAAACTTAAGCAGTCTGCCTACAGGCAGTTATCACATAAAAGCCGCCTGTAGTACCCGCAACGGTGACTGGACAGCAGACTATGATATTCTTACCCTGACAGTACTGCCTCCCTGGTATAAATCCGGCTGGTTCATCCTAAGTTGCACCCTTTTTATCTTCATCAAGTGTCATCCTCACTTTCATCCTGATATTGCGCAACAAAGAAACCAAGCTAAAGTGGGCAATGAAAGAACATGAACAGCAGGTATACGAAGAAAAAGTACGCTTTCTCATCAACATCAGCCATGAGCTTCGGACTCCACTGACCTTGATACATGCACCCTTGAAACAACTAATGGACAAACTTACCGCCGACAACGAAAAATTATCCGTTGATCCAAAGCATCTGTAAACAATCTGAACGGATGAAGAACATTCTGAATACTGTTCTGAATGTTCGCAAAATGGAAGTAGGACAAAGCACACTCCATATCCAGAGCATACAATTGGATGAATGGGCGGAGCAACTGATTTCCGATTTTAAACCGGAAGCCTCCGTCAGAGGCATCACGCTCGTCTATCAACCTGAGCCGGAGATTCAAACCTTGTGCTTCGACAAAGAAAAATGTACCACTATCCTGACCAACCTATTAATTAACGCATTGAAATATACTCCCGATGAGAGTACAATCAGCATTTCAACCCGTTTGTCGGAAGACAGGACAAGAGTACGCATATCCATTTCCGACCAAGGTCCGGGACTGAAAGATGTGGATACCAACAATCTCTTTGTCCGCTTTTACCAAGGCAACAACAGTCGTCCCGGCACAGGAATCGGATTGTCCTATTCTAAAATACTGGTCGAACAACACGGAGGCAACATTGGAGCCTACGACAACAAGAATTTCGGAAGTCCGGGAGCCACTTTCTGGTTCGAACTTCCATTAAATACCGAACCGGGAAATATCACGCTGCACCCACAAGAATATCTGAATACACTTTTGGCACCCACGCAAGAAACAGAAAGCATTCCCGAACAACAGGAAGAAAATAAAACAGCCCCAAGCCATACCTTATTAATAGTAGATGACAACAAAGACCTGACCGATTATCTGGCAACAGCCCTGAAAGACCGGTTTAAGACAATATGGGTAGCCGCCGATGGAGAGGAAGCATTGCGTCTTTGCCGGGAAAAACGTCCTCATATAGTTGTAAGCGATATCCAAATGCCCCATATGAACGGCTATGAGCTATGTAAACAAATAAAAGAAGATTTGGAAATAAGCCATATCCCGGTTATCCTGCTCACTGCACGTAATGACGAAGAAAGCCAACTATATGGTTATAAAAACGGAGCAGACGCCTACATCACAAAACCTTTTGAAGTAAGTATGCTGTATGCAATTGTCTGTAGCCAACTGCATAACCGGGAACGGATGCGTACCCGCTATACAGACATCGGTCCTCTGCCGCCACCCGAAGAAGGAACCTTCAGTTCGGCCGATGAAGAATTTTTAAATCGCCTGAATCAGATAATCACAGAACATCTGGATAACGAACAGTTGGGTATTCCATTCATTTGCAACAAAATAGGAATCAGCAGAGCTTCTTTATACAATAAGCTGAAAGCATTGACAGATATGGGAGCCAACGACTATATAACCAAAATACGTATGGAGAGAGCTATCTGGCTTATTCTCCATACAGAACTCAGTGTCAATGACATAGCAGATAAGACAGGATTCTCGACCGCCAGATATTTCAGCACTGTATTCAAACAGCATACAGGTTGTTCCCCTACCCAATACAGAGAGAAACCGCCTGTCAACACTCCAATAACCCCTATAAAACCCCTGTTTTCATTCCCATGTTATGTTAATTTCCCGACCCATTTATAATAATAAATGATATATAACATGGAATAAAAGCAGAGATATAGTGCATTATCCAAATGAAAGAGTTTACTTTGTCCAACAAACAATTAGAGATTTATTCTAGTTTTATTCTCATCATGTATCTTCTCAGTTATCCACATTGAGTATATTCATTCCTGATTTAGAGCTTCTTGAAATTTCGTTGTTAGATTATTAATTTTTTATATTGACAGTTATGAATATGTATGTTGGAAACCTTAGCTACAACGTTAAGGAAGTAGATTTGAGAGAAGTTATGGAAGAGTATGGAACAGTAGGCTCAGTCAAGTTAATCATTGACCGTGATACAAGAAGATCAAAAGGTTTCGCCTTTGTCGAAATGCCGGAAACTTCAGAAGCTTCAAACGCTATCAAACAGTTGAACGGCGTAGAATATGCCGGCCGTCCAATGGTAGTAAAAGAAGCCTTACCCAGAAATTAATAGAGTAAACTTGATAGACAAAGAAAATGATTTCCTGCAATAGAACATTTTTCTTTGTCTATCAAGTTTTAATGAATACTGCTTACATACACCAGCTACCACTCTATAAATTTACCACGAGCTCTGCGTTCCGCCAACATCTGTGTAAGAAAACGCTGGCGGTCCTTGGCTATGTAACGCCGGGCAAAAATATTAGGAACAGCTACCCCCAAGGCTATACAGAAAATGATAAGCGCCGAGTTAATACCATTGGAAAAAGCAAGTGTCACTTCTCCTACCACTCCACGCATATTGATAAGCGCCAGCAACGAACGATACATCAAGACACCGGGAACCATCGGAATGACAGAAGGAATAGTCAGCACATGATTAGGAACATGAAACCAATGAACGGCTTTGACAGCTATCAAACTCACAACAAAGCTTCCCATAAACGAACCGATCACCGGACCATATCCTAATTCAAA
>ENA-OQAB01001701-OQAB01001701.1-human-gut-metagenome-genome-assembly--contig:-NODE-1701-length-10140-cov-3.065814_pt1 | contig 10140 bp, 11 predicted proteins | sample MGYA00242490_ERZ504517 | MGnify/ENA primary metagenome ERZ504517 (study PRJEB26092, sample SAMD00036298) | human gut metagenome | host: Homo sapiens | study: EMG produced TPA metagenomics assembly of... | reverse complement strand
CTTCTTCAACAGTTAATGTTTGTTCATAAATTGTATCTTTTGTTTTAACATCAACAACTCTTGCACCATTAAAAGATAAAATATATCCCTCATATTTTTCTAATTCCAATTCATTAGCTTCATGACGTAATCCTGGTGTAGGTCTCCCACTAGCTAAAACAATTTTTACTCCTAATTCTTGAACTTTAATTAAAGCATTCTTTGTTTTTTCAGTAATTTCATTATTGGAATTTTTAATGTTCCATCTAAATCTAACGCTATTAATTTATACTTCATAATCTTCCTCCATTTTTTATCATATTAAATGATTTTTATTTTTGTCTACTGAATAGATAAAGAAATTAAATATTGATCTTGATCTAATGAAGTAAAATAACTATGAATTTCATATTCATAAGCATCCCAATAATCTGATAACCTTCTTTTCAATATAATCTAAATAATATAATGAAAAGATTCATACAATCGTATCATAAACCCTTCATGTAAAATAGTTGCATAACATTCCTTGAGGCTTCAATCCCAGTAACGAGGATCATCAAAAGCTGATTTAATCTCACATAATATCTATTTTCCTGATAATTCTTTTGTAATAATTGTGATTGATAAATAATTGTTCCTAAAGGTAATTCCTCAGTTAAATGGTGACTATGACAATATTCAAGATGTTCACTTACATAATCCATCATTTCTCGATCAGTTAATTCTTTATTAGGTACAGCAATTGTTAAAAGATGTTCAGCTTCACATTCTTCAATAAATGGTACCATATGTTGCATTTCCATTCCATATTCTGTCATTTGAATAGCTTGTTGAATACGATATTGCATATTATCAATTCGTTTCTTTTCATTTTCTAATTCCTGTGATTTTTCTCGTAAAATATTAACAAAGTTTTGATTATTTCTTTGTATCATAAATGCTTTTATTTCTTTTAAAGACATATTTGCTTCTTGTAAGACTTTAATTAAATCAAATTCAAAATATTGAATAGATAAATAATAACGATAGCCATTGTCTTTAATCATTTTGGGTTTTAATAAGCCTATTTCATCATAATGAAATAAGGTTTCTTTAGTTGTATGACAAAGTTTAGCAAATTCACCAGTTGTATAATAGGTTTGATAGTATTGTGACATAAAATTTCTCCTTGACTATAGGGTTAGACTATAGTTTATTATAGCATAGGGAGGTGGCTTATGAAAAGACAATTCATATTTTTAAAGTATGTGAGTTTTAATATGTTAAGTATGATTGGTTTATCTTGTTATATCCTTGCAGATACTTTATTTATTGCCAATGGGGTTGGAAGTATGGGTTTGGCTGCTTTAAATCTTATTATTCCTTTATATAATGTTATTACAGGGATTGGTTTGTTAATTGGAGTGGGAAGTGCCACGCATTTTTCTATCTTAAAAGTACAAAACAAAGCGAAAGAAGCTTCTTTATATTTTAGTATCGCTATGAAGCTAGCTTTGATGATTTCTATACCTATTGCTGTTATGGGATTCTTGTTTGCTGAAAACATCATGCATTTTATGGGTGCTAATCAAGAAATTATTCCGATTGCTTCAGCATATTTAAAGGCTTATATTATTTTTACCCCATTTTTTATCTTACAGCAGATTGTTGTGGCATTTATTAGAAATGACAACAATCCAAGATTGGCTAGTATAGCAATGTTACTTGGAACATTATTCAATATTGTCTTTGATTATATATTAGTTTTTCCATGTCAATTAGGAATGGTAGGTGCTGCCTTAGCAACTGGTTTTTCTCCTATTATAACTTTATTGATTTGTGGTTTACATATTTTATGGAAACAAAATTATTTTCATTATCTTCCTTGTCAAATTAATAAGAATAAGGTTTATCAGATAATAAGTGTTGGAATTCCTTCTTTTATTACTGAGTTATCTGGTGGGATTATTGTTTTTGTATTTAATATGGTTATTTTATCTATTGGTGGTAATATTGCGGTGGCAAGTTATGGTATTATTAGTAATTTAGCTTTGGTTGTTACTTCTTTATATACGGGGATTGCTCAAGGGGTACAGCCATTACTTAGTCAAAGTCATGGCCAAAAGAATACTTCGTTGATGTCAGCTTATTTACGTTATTCTTTAATGACTTCTTTCATTGTTTCTATGCTTGTTTATAGTTGCATTATGCTTTTCCCTCAACGGATTATTTCTATCTTTAACAGTGAGAATAATTTTATGATGATGAACATTGCGATACAAGGCTTACCTTTATATTTCTTTGGGTTCATTTTTTGCAGGTATTAATATGATTTTTGTTTCTTATTTTGCTTCTGTTCAAAAGTTTAAGCCTTCATTTTTTATTTCTTTATTAAGAGGTGGTTTGATAGTTATTCCTTTAGTTATGATCTTATCAATATTATTCTCATTAACTGGTGTTTGGTTATCATTTCCTATCAGTGAATGTCTTATTACCCTTATCTGTTTATTTTTATATCGAAAAAAAGAACGAGCATGATGTTCGTTCTTTTCTATTCTATAAATCATTAGCAATTCTACAGCCATTACGACCATGATTTTTTACATCATATAAAGCATTATCAGCTTTTCGATAAATATCATCATAGCTCATTCCTTGTTTAGAAAATGCAACTCCAATACTAATTGTTGTAAGGATATCATCATATTGTTCTAGCTTATTAATAATACTTTGATAATAATCAAAGATAACTTCTTCACTCTGTGGTTCTTTAATCGCAATAATAAATTCATCGCCACCCACACGACCAACAATATCATCTAAGTAAACAACACTTGATAACACTTGAGCTAATCGTTGTAAAGCCAAGTCCCCAGAATAATGTCCATATTGATCATTAATATTCTTAAAGTTATCTACATCAATAATCATTAATGCAATTGCATTATCAGGAGCATCTTTTAATAATTTCTCAACTTGTTCACGACTAGCAGAAGAATTATACAGATTTGTTAATCCATCCTTTTGCGCTAATTCTTTCCACAATAATTGTTCTTCTTTTTCACTTTGAATATCCGTAGCTTTTCCAATAACACGATTGACATGACCATTATCATCTAAAATAGGCTGAAGTATAATTTTAAGCCAATGTCTTGATCCATCAACAAATGAAACATATTCTTCTACAACAATTCCTTTATGAGTCTGAATACATCTTTCAACTTGTTCATATCCAATCGCTTTCTTTTCAATATATTGTTCATATGTTGATTCAGGATAAATCAACTTAGCTCCCCCACCACTTAATGTTAAACAATCACTTTTCACGTTGTATTCAATAAAACAATCTTTTGATAAATCACTGATTTGTTGGAAACGCTCATATTCTCTTAGAATTTTCTTACTGTTTTTCTTATTCATATAATATCTAAAAAAGACACTCAAACCTAAAATAATAGTAATCGTTAATAAAAATTGCTCAGGATTATTTTTAACATAATCACTAAATGATGTATTATCTTTAACATATGTTGCATTTCTAAAAATAATATCCTGCATTTTATAAGATGATGCATCAATACCTTTATTAATAATACTTAATAGTGTTGTTCCTGTACTTTTATGAATAGAGAAACAAATATTTTGTTTGTGATTCTTTTCTTGTGGAAGAATACTTATATCATTTGACTGAAAATAACTGTTATAAAATTCAGCAATATAACTATTTATATAAGCATAATCTGCATCTTGATTCATGACAGCTTTAAATGCTTCTAATGTTGATTCATAATATTCTATCTCACCTTGAAATTCACCATTATATTGCAAACCTTTGATTGAAGCTTGTTTTTTTCCTTTTAAATCACTACTTGATACTTTATCATTAATAACCAAAGACATGTTCGCTTCTAAAAAAGATTTTGATAAAGAGTAGTCTTGACTCCAATCTGAATAAGGATAAGTTACTCCAGCTTGTATTAAATAAGTCTTTTTAGCTAAAAGTTCCTGATACTCATCATACGTTTCAGCATAATCATAATGAAACTTTAATCCACTTAACTTACCTATATTATCCAATAGTTCAATTGTAATCCCATTCAATTTTCCATTATTATCTTTAGATTGATAAGGTGCTCTCCCACCTAATACAGCAACATCAATCACTGGATTATCTTTCACAAACTTTTCTTCTAGTTCTGTTAAATTAAATTCAACATTCTTCATAGAAAAATATTCTTCATGCAATTCACTCATAAAATTAGGTTGTTCCTTATTTAAATCCATCATTGCACTATTTAATTTAGAAATAAGACTCGTTTTCCCTTTCGTTGTTACAAAATAGAAAGAACGTGGAAAAAACTTAGCAATAATACGATAGTTCCCACTTAAAATAGATAAATCAGTTCCTACCATTGCATCAATCTTACCAGCTTGCAAACCTTTAATCATATCTTCAATATTTGAATAAAACACTTGCTTAAACTTTATTCCATTTGTTTCACCAAATTCTGTTAAATTCTTGTTTTCTACCTTCTTTGTAGAAACAACTCCAGCTGTTAATTCTTTTGCTGAATAAATACTTGTTTCATTTAATTCAGCTTTATCAGAGGTTACATATAAAACCATATTACTTGTTCCATAATTAGTAGCTGTATAATCATAAGTATCTGTCATAGATTCACTATAAACCATACCACCCATGATATCAACTTTCCCTTTAGCTACATCATCCATAGCCTCAACAATATTATCATTAACATCTTCTTTATCATAAACAACAAATTCAAATTCAAAATTTGTAAAACGTTCTAATTCTTTTAAATAATCATACGTATATCCTGTAAATTCCCCATCTTGTGTTAATTCAGTCAACCCCGGCTGAATTGGAAAAGCAACTTTTATTTTCTCTTTTGCTTGTATGGGTATGGTATTCAACAGCAAAACGAAGCAGCAAATCAATGTTGTTATAACTTTCCTCATTCTATCTCTCCTCTATTTTTATTTAAAAAAAGTGAACATATGAATTTATATGTCCACGACAAAATCATTATTGTAGTGCAACTGGCTGTCATACTTAAAAAGTTTTAGACCCTATAGTTTTGCGTCATGTTTTTCAACAACTTTGCCTGTTTGTACTTTTATTTTAACGTTGACATCTTCAACTGTCAATATTTATCAATTTTATTTAAAATCACTTGTTTTATCACTGTTTTTTCTAAACATCCAAAATCTATCACAATCTTCTTTTGTTCTGGCTGAAGGACCTTTTAAACGTTGACGAGCTTTTCTTTGTTTAGCCGCAATAAAGCGACTCATAAGAAAACTATCAATATTATGTTCATCTATAATCATACCTTTAGGATGAATCACTGTTGCTCCTTTAGCAAGTAATAAACTCGCTAACCCGTAATCCTGAGTAATCGCAATATCTCCTACTTGAACATCTTTGATCATCACTAAATCTACACTATCATGCCCTATTGCACATTGAATCACTTCATAATAATCGTTAACTAATTCATGGGCATAATCAATATAAACAAGCATAGGAATGTGATACTTTTTTGCTAAGGCTGCTATCTCTGTTTTATTGGGACAAGCATCGCCATCAACTAATATTCTCATACAATCCTCAATGCTAATAAAATAACAATTGCAACAATCCCACCAATAAGACCACCTAAATGCCCAGTCTTAGAAATCTGGCGATCAAACAAGGTATAAGCTAAGTTAATTAAAATGACATAAGCAAAACTCTCTAATAAAGACATAAATGGTCCACCTACTAAATATCCTAAAGCAATAATAGCACCAAAGAAACCATAGACAACCCCTGATGCCCCTATTGTCATTGTATAATAATATCGCGATGATATTTGTGAAGCACTATAACAAAGCAATGAACTTAAAAGCATTGACACTAAAATCAAAAACAAATAACAGACACTTCCCAATAATGCTTCAAAGAATCTTCCTAATTGATAGAAAGCATAAGCATTCATTAAAAAATGGAAAATCTCAACATGTATAAAATGACATGTTATAAAACGCCAATATTGATGATCCTCGACAATAGCTGGTGGATAAAAAGCCCCTAACTTTATAGCCGTAGCCATCATATCATCTTTTTGAATAAATCGAATATAAACAAACACTCCTGCACAAATCAATAAAAATATATTAGTTATCATCATTTTCTAAAACAGTTACCTTTCTTACAGCTTTTCCTATATTACCATCTTTATCACTGACTGTATATACAATTTGATAAACGCCTGGAACTTGATTATTCACTTCACCACTGATAATCATTCTTGAAGTAATATCTCCTTCAATATCATCAATTGCCTTAACACCTTTCTTTAAATCCAATACCTCACCAATTTGAATTTCTTCATCTTTTACCCCACTAATAATTGGTAAAACTTTATTAGCTTCAACAACAATCTTGACACGTAAAGCAGCTGATTGATTCCCATGAGCATCTTCTACAATAATTTTTTCAATATATGATTTTTCAGTATAAAATGTTTTACTCTTTGATTTTTTTTGTGTTTCTTCATCATAGAAATAGACAGTTGTTTTTGATTGATCATCAATTTTCTTAATCAAATCTTTAGCTTTGATTGTTTGTCCTACTTCAATATTAAATTGAACTTGTTTTAATTGTACTTTTGGTTTAATCGTATCAACAACTTGAATTTGAAAACTTTGTTTTTTACCAAAGTACTCAATTGTAGCAGGATAAGTCCCTACTTCTTTAGAAACAGAAGATAAATCTAATTTGACATTTTGTAAAACCGATGGATTGGCATTCACATATTCTGCAACATCAACAGGAATTTCTTCACCATATTGATAAACAAAACTTTCTCTTTTTAATCTGATTGGTGAAATTGTCAATACAAGATATATCAAAAGAGCATCTATTAAAATAAAAGCTGTTAATATAGAAATAATAAGTCTATTTTGCATGACATTCACCTCCAATGTTAATTATATCACTTGAATATGAAATCTTTGTGTCCAACTCATCTTTTTTTCTCACGGGATTATCACAAATTTCAACATAACATTACATTTTTTTCATAGTTTTATAAAAGAAAAAGAATAGCCAAGGCTATTCTATAATCTTGATAATACTTTTTCTTTACCCAATAACATAATTGAACTTGCTAAATCAGGACCATGCATAATCCCTGTTGTCGCAATACGGATTGGCATATATAACATTTTCCCTTTAGCTTTCGCTTCTTTTTGAGTTGCTTTAATACATGCTTGGATATTGTCTTTTGTAAAAATCAGCATCAGATAATTCTTCTAATTTTGATTTAAAGACAGCTAATGTATTTGGAATTGATTCATCTTTCATAAACTCTTGAGCTTCTTCGTCTATTTGTAATTCATCTTCAAAGAATAATGAAACAAGTTCAACAATTTCTTTGCCATATGATAATTGATCATGATATACAGCGACTAAATCTTTAACCCATTGTTCACTATGATTTGATAAATCATAAGCATCACTTAAAAATGGTAAGCATAAATCAACTACTTCTTCTAAAGATCTTTCTTTGATATAACGGTTGTTCACCCATTTTAATTTTTCTTTATCAAACATAGATGGTGATTTAGATAAACGTTTTTCACTAAATTCTTTAATTAAATCATCATGATTAAAGATTTCTTGTTCTCCTTCTGGAGACCAACCTAATAATGCCATAAAGTTAAACATTGCATCAGGTAAGTATCCTTCTTCTTTATATTGAGAAACAAATTGCATGATTGATTCATCACGTTTTGATAATTTCTTTCTATCTTCATTAACAATTAATGTCATATGACCATAAGTTGGCGCACTCCATCCTAACATTTCATAAATCATTAATTGTTTAGGGGTATTACTTAAATGTTCTTCACCTCTAAAAACATGTGTAATATCCATACAATGATCATCAATGACAACTGCAAAGTTATATGTTGGAATCCCATTGGCTTTAATTAAAACCCAGTCACCAATATCTTCTGATTCAAAAGACACATGTCCTCTAATCATATCATCAAATTCATATGTTTTCCCTGCTGGTACTTTCACTCTGATTGTATAAGGTAACCCAGCTTCTTCTTTTGCTTTGACTTCTTCTGGTGTTAAATCACAACATTTTCGGTTATATTTAGGTGCAATTCCTGCAGCCACTTGTCTTTCATGTTCTGCATCTAATTCTTCTGGAGTACAGAAACATTTATAGGCATATCCTTTTTCAAGTAAGATATCAATATATTTTTTATAGATATCTAATCTTTCCATTTGACGATATGGTGCATATTTTGGATTTGGATTTAAAGGTGATTCATCAGGAATAATTCCTAACCATTTTAAGTTTTCTAATTGGCTAGCTTCTCCACCTTCGATATTTCTTTCAATATCAGTATCTTCTAATCTGAAAATAAAATCTCCGTTATAATGTTTTGCAAACAAATAATTAAATAATGCTGTTCTGGCACCACCAATATGTAAATGTCCTGTAGGACTTGGTGCATATCTTACTCTTACTTTATCCATCATTTATAACCCTTCCTTATTTAATAGCACAACACTTTGAGAAACAATGCCTTCTTTTCTTCCCACAAAACCAAGTTTCTCTCCACGTGTTGCTTTGATATTCACTTGTGTGATATCACAATGTAAAACTTCAGCAACATTTTGACGCATTTGCATAATATGAGGAGCCATCTTTGGTTCTTCACACATAATAATGCTGTCAATATTCCCAATTGTATAACCTTCTTTTTTCATCATCTCATAAGTATGTTCTAGTAAAATCATTGATGATATTCCTTTATAGCGAGGATCTGTATCTGGGAAATGTTTACCAATATCCCCTAATCCCATCGCCCCAATGATGCTTTCAATAATTGCATGTAACAAAACATCTGCATCACTATGACCTTTCAAGCCTTTTTCATATGGAATTTCAACACCACCTAAAATTAACTTACGATTTTCTACTAATTGATGAATATCTATAGATTGCCCAATTCTCATCATGTTTATCACCCTTCCTGCCCTATTCTAGCACAATTTCTATGAATATACAAAAGCAACTTACACTATTCATAGAAAAAATCTATCCTCTGATGGCCGGAATATAAATTGGTCCTAAATTTTCATTTTCTTTCGTTATACAGTTAAAAACATAGACTGGCTGCATAAAGCCTTTTGTATCTTTTCGATAAGTTAATCGTACTTTAGATATAATTAAATCTTGAGGTAAGTATTTCATATAATCACTAATAAATGAACCATCTAATATTTTTTGATAAGCTTCTTTTTTCTGAAAGAATATCCACTTGCTTATAAGGCATATATGTTATGAGTCCATTTTGAAGATTAGCCAACTTTCCGTTATTTACTACACAAGTTAAAGTTCCATTCAAATATACATCATTAACCTTTGTCATATAAGCAATAATTTCATATGTTCCTTCTGTTTCACTAAAACTGACCTGATCTGGAATCATCACATCATATTTTTTTTAATATTTTTTTGAATATCTTTTAAGGATAAACCTTTATCTTTTTGATCAAACAATGAAAAATCATTATAATTTATAAATCCATCTATATAATCAATTGATATACAATGGGTTTTGTTAACTGAATAAAAATAGACTGTTTCATCATAATACTCATTTAAAGATTCATCTATTGTCACTCCAATCATTTGAAAAAAGCTTTTAGCCTTTTCTAAACATTGTTCTTGTGTATAGCTTTGACTTTGATAAGTATAAACTTTTTCTTTTTTATCTGATAAAGATATTTGCGTTTCAACATGAATATCATTCATATTTATATGAGAACTCGGATAATCTCTAAGATTCCCATATTCTTGATATTTATAAGTCATAAAAATTTCCGGTAAAAGACAAACGGCTAATAAAGTAGGAATTTGTTTTAACAAAGTTGGTAAAATCTTTACTTTTTTCTTTTGAAAACAACCATATATCAAAACAAATATGTGCATAAATCCCAAAACCAATCATGCATCCAACAGCATTATTCATTATATCATCAACTTCAAAAACCCCTAGATGAAAAATCAATTGACTTAACTCAATAAAAACCGTCAAACCTAATCCTGCTAAATAAGTTTTCCACCATGTCTTAAAACTTTCATG
>ENA-OQAB01001700-OQAB01001700.1-human-gut-metagenome-genome-assembly--contig:-NODE-1700-length-10145-cov-8.885107_pt1 | contig 10145 bp, 10 predicted proteins | sample MGYA00242490_ERZ504517 | MGnify/ENA primary metagenome ERZ504517 (study PRJEB26092, sample SAMD00036298) | human gut metagenome | host: Homo sapiens | study: EMG produced TPA metagenomics assembly of... | reverse complement strand
CATTATTCAAAGCAGTTTCTTTTCCCTGCTTGGCAGTTTCTACTGCTTTAAATGCTTTCATAACCTCCTGTGTGGGCGGTTCTGAATCCTGGATTGTGATATTCACAAGCTGAATCCCCAGATCCTGTTCCTCCATCTGCTTCAGGATCATTTCTTTAATCTTACTCTGGATCTCACCTTTTCCGGTGGTAAGCACTTCATCCACATCATAACTTGCGATTACTGTACGGATACAGCTTTGAGAAATATTTTTTTAGAATATCTTCCGGTTCCTCTGAATTATAAAGATATTTTACCGGTTCTAAAATTCTGTACTCAACAAAGAAATCTACATCAATAAAGTTATAATCCGAGGTAATCATAATGCCCTCATTCTCAACCACCGAATTATCTCCCATACTATATCCAATAGGAAATCCCTGGATCGTTGTATTTACTTTCTGTACTTTCTGTATAAAAGGAATCTTAAAATGCAGTCCTGTTTCTGCCACTGCCTTCGGCACTCCGAAAGTTGTCAATACTGCCTGTTCCTGCTCCTGGATCTGATAGGTAGCATCTCCTGCAAGCCCTGCAATAATCACCAACCCTGCTGCTCCTATTACAATACGTTTCACATGTTTTCCCGGCTTCTGTAATTTTTTAAATGGATTTACTCTTTCGTTCACTTTTCTCCTCCGTTTCACCATTTGACATAATTAAATTTTTTGCTTCTAAAAATTTCTGAAGAAAAGAAAAAGACTTTCATTTCAGACATAACATGAGCTCTTCTCTTAATGTCTAAAACAAAAGTCTTGCCGATTATATCATAATGCGGGCATTCTTAATCTGCCGTTCTGACGCATTTATGTACCATTTATAGGAAAAACAAGTCCAGTTCTTCATAACGATGGCCGCTACTCCCTTTTCTTTGAGCAGCATCATATCATAACTATTTACAAAATGCAAGAAATATTTTTCTCAAACGCCCCATATAGTCCTCAGCGTTTCCAAATCCTTATTTATAATTTGCATCTGATTCTGCTCATTAAATTTTCTCAACGGAAGCAGGTTATAATAATTCTCAATGATGATCCATCCTTCATAGCCATGTTTTTTCAGGATTTCCATCTGAGGGAAGAAATCTGTGTTTCCCTTTCCCAGCAGGCAGCCGCCTGGTTCATTGATACCATCTTTTACATGAAGCTGACTATCCATATATGGATAAAGCCCCTCCAACTGTTCGCACTGATCCATGTTAAAATTAAATTTGAAATTCTGTGTATCAAAGTGTATTGTCAGATTCGGCATATTAATTTCTTTCAGAAGCTGAATCTGTTCTTTATAATCCAGCGCATTTTCTGTCATAACAGTAATATCTTTCTTTTCTGCTTTTTCGCAAATAAATCTCAGTGCATCCTTTGTTGCTTCTACATGAGATTCTTCTGTGATCAGATTTCCAAGGAAGTTTGGAACCATGATCTTGGATATTCCCATTTCTGCCGCTACCTGAACTGCCAGTTCCATCTGGTCATACGCGATCTTTCCATTCTCTGTATCTTTTCCATGGATAAATTCATGATCCATCACATCATTAAGAACAATAGACGGATATTCGATTCCTAACCTGTTTCCCTCTTCAAGATACGCTTCCTGAACCTGTTTCTGAGCTAACGGATAACCCCATTCATAACTTCCAAGTTCAAGTTGAATTCCATCCAGTCCAGCTTCCTTTGCAATCTGTGGTCCAAAATATCCACCACCAGGAAGTCCCCATGCCACACAGCCAAATTTAATCTTTTTCTCCATATATGCCACCTACTCTAAATTTGCATGATTCTTAAACATTTCTTCTTCTGTTTTTCCAAGTTTCTTCATAAGAATCATAATAACTGCATCATAAACGATCCAACTCATCTGTTCAAACGCATTTCCCATAGGCTGAGCAGATTCACTTGTATCTTCCAGGTTACTCTTTGGAGTTGCACCCGGAATTACGATACAGCTTTCACATACCTTGCCAATGGAAGCTTCCGGATGAATTGTTACTGTCACAACAGATGCTCCTGCTTTTTTTGCTTTATTTGCCATAACAATCAAACTGTCAGTTTCTCCTGAACCTGAACTGATAATAAGAAGATCTTTTTTTTCAATTGCCGGTGTTGTCGGTTCTCCCACAAAGAATACTTCCAACCCCAAATGCATCAGGCGATTTGCAAACCCTCTTGCTACAAACCCAGAACGTCCAGCTCCTGCTACAAAAATATGCCTAGCTTTAATAATCTCATTAGCAAACTTTTCAAGTGAAGAAGAAGAAATATGTTTTGCATTTTCTGTCAATTCTTCAAGAATTTCCTCCAGTATAATTGAATTTTCCATTTCTATCATCTCCTTTTCCATTGCCTTTTTTATTCAGGCTTTTATTTTTCTGGAAAATTTGAATCCGGTCTGTTTAAACCAGTCAATATAAACTGCAATCAGAATTACAATACCCTGTACAATATACTGCCAGGAAGAGTCAATACCAAGAAGGTTCATACCATTTTTCAGAACACCGATTACAATTGCACCGATAACAGTTCCTGCGATGGTACCACGACCTCCGTTCATACTTGTTCCACCAAGAACAACTGCAGAAATCGCATCCATTTCAGCTCCGTCTCCCAGTGTCATCATTGCAGTAAAAGTACGTCCTACTGTAAGGATTCCTGCTAAAGATGCAAGTAACGCACTATATACAAATACGAAAAATGTAACCTTTTTTACATTAATACCAGAATATTCAGCAGCCTGTTTATTACCACCAACTGCATAAATATGACGGCCTAATTTTGTTTTATTAAGGATAAAAGAAGAAACTGCAATTACTGCAACAATACAATATAACTGAATCGGAATTCCAAAGATAGTACCCATTCCCCAAAAAGTATAGCTGTCATCAAGAACAGAAATTGTCTGAGCCTTTGTATAAACACGGGCAATACCACGACCGATATTCATCATTGCAAGAGTAACGATAAATGCCGGAATATTTGTAGAAGAAACAATGTAACCGTTAATAAGACCAATTACAACTCCAGCAAGGATTCCTCCAAGGATACCAACATAAACAGGAAGTCCATTCCATGAAATGAGTCCTGCACTGATACATCCTGAAACCGCAATTACTGATCCTACAGAAAGATCAATTCCTGCAAGCAGAATTACGAAAGTCATTCCACATGCCAGAAACAAATTGATTGTAATCTGTCTGACTACATTAAATAAGTTTGTAACTGTTGCAAAACTGCTGGTTGTAAAACTTAATACAACGCAAAGAATAACCAGTCCCGCAAGAATACCCATATTAGATTTAATTGTCTGTATTACAGATAAATTTTTCCAGTTTTTATTTTCCATAATCGTCACCCTATTTCCTTTGTCGCAAACGCCATAATTTTTTCCTGATTAAATTCATTTCTGTTCAATATTCCTGTGGTGTGTCCCTGATTCATTACCACAATACGATCGCACATGTTGATCAGCTCCGGCATCTCCGAAGATATGAAAATAATTGATAAACCTGTTGCTGTCAGATCATCAATCAGATGATAAATATCTGATTTTGTTTTTACATCAATGCCTCTTGTCGGCTCGTCCAGAATAAGAATTTTTTCTGTGACCAGAAGCCATCTGCTGATAATAACTTTCTGCTGATTACCTCCTGAAAGCTTTCCTATTTCCTGCTCTATAGAGGAATATTTTGTCTGCATAACTTCATCAACATATTTTCTGGCAAGTTCAATTTCTTTCTTCCTGTTATATCGGCCTTTTTTCAAAAATTTGTCCAATATTTCAATCGTTGCATTAAAACGTATTCCCTGGATCGGATAAATTCCTGACTGCTTTCTGTCTTCCGGAACAAGTCCGATTCCTGCATTTATTGCAGTTTTTACATTTTTAATATCAACTTCTTTATTTTCAATATAAATATGTCCGCTATCCTTATGACGAAGTCCAAAAATACATTCCATTGTTTCACTTCGTCCGGATCCAACCAGTCCTGAGAACCCAAGAACCTCTCCTCTTCTCAGTTCAAAATCAACATTTTTTACTTCTTTTCCAGAAGCAAGTTTTTCTACCTTGAGAATAATATCATCTGAATAGTTTTCATGTTTCTGATACAAATCTCCAAGTTTTCTTCCAACCATGAGCGCCACCAGATCATCATGTGTGGTCTCTTTTGTAACTACTGTATCGATATATTCACCATCTCGCATAACTGTGATACGATCAGTGATTGCATCCAATTCAGCCATTCGATGACTAATATAAATAATTCCAACATTCTTTGCTTTTAAAGCTTTGATCGCCTCAAAAAGAGCATCTACTTCATTTTCTGTCAAAGATGAAGTCGGTTCATCCATAACGATTATTTTTGCGCCAAAGGAAATAGCGCGAATAATTTCTACCATCTGCTGCTGTGCAATATTTAAATCTCGGATAAATTGAGTTGATTTCAGATCAAGGTGCATAGAATCCAAAAATCCCTGCGCCATTTCATTCATTTTCTTTTTATCGACAGTACCTGCTTTTGTTTTTGGTTCCTGTCCAATAAAAATATTTTCTGAAATTGTCATATCTGGAATCAACATCAGTTCCTGATGTATAATACGAATTCCGTGCTCTTTTGCGCTCTCAACACCTGTAATTTCTACTTCTTGTCCATCAACCAGAATCTGTCCGCTGTCTTTTGTATAAACTCCACCGAGAATTTTAATCAATGTAGATTTTCCGGCACCATTTTCACCTAAGAGAGCATGAACCTCACCTGCTTCCAGTTCCAAGTGATTGTTCTTCAGCACAGAAACTCCGGAAAAAGACTTACAGATATTTTTCATTTCCAATAAATGTGCCATAAATTTTCTCCTCTAAATAACAAACATTTCCCACCTTTTTCTATATGGGGCAAAAATGGGTGCAGCCTACGCTGCACCCGCTCAGATTTACTGCCAGTCAGCGTCTAAATATTCATCAATATTTGAAGAATCAATTGCAAATGCAGGTACATCTACTTCGAATTCTTCCGGTTTTTCCCCTGCGATAAGAGTTTTAGCTGCCTTATAGCACTCTTTACCAATTGTAATCGGGGACTGAGCTGCTGTCATACGATAAATGCTGTTGTCTTTAGCAATTACTTTCTTAGCTTCTGGAGCACCATCAACACCGTAAACATATACTTCTTTTCCAGCTGTCGTAAGTGCTGCATATGCCCCCATACCAGCCTGGTCATTAATGGAGAAGATTGCCTTTATATCTGGGTTAGCCTGGATGATATCACTTGTGATTGTCTGTCCTTTTTCTACAGTTCCCTCTGCATCAAATGTTGCCACAACATCAAATCCTTTTCCTTCAATTGTATCTAGGAATCCCTGTTCACGATCGTTGCAGGCATTGTTTGCAGGATAATCAAGAACTGCAATTTCTCCACCATCCGGGAAATCTTCAATCATTGCTTCTGCACAAAGTGCACCAGCCTGATAATTATCAGTTGCAACATAAGAACCAACCAGATCAAGATTAGATACAGAAGTATCAAAGTTTACTACTGGAATCCCTGCTTCGTCTAATTTCTGCAGTGCAGGTTCAATTGCATCTTTGTCAACTGGATTTAAAAATACTGCTGAAACACCCTGTGCAATAAAGTCTTCAATAATCTGAATCTGTTTTGCGCTGTCCTGCTGAGCATCCACTACAACTGTTTTATTTCCATCAGCTTCTGCTTCTTCTGTGATGGAATCTGCAACTGTTTTAAAGAAATCCGATTCACACCAATATGTAACTCCATAAGTCTGTCCACCATCTTCAGCTGCAAAAACACTTGCCGGAATTGTTGTTACTGCCATTGCTGCTACGCCTGCTGCCATCATAAGTTTTGTTACCAGTCTTCTTTTCATTGTAAAGTCCTCCTGATTTTAAATAATTTATATAGTTTTTGTCTAAAGCTCATAGAGAGCATGTAGATTCTCTTTTATGTTCTCATAAAATCTGTCATAAATTTTATGGAACTTCTCGTATTCCTCTGCTTCTTTCAAATCGCATTCAGTAATTCCATCTTCTTCAATAAAAGCATCGCATGCTTCCTGTATCGAAGAATAAATTCCAGCTCCAACTCCGGCCAGAATTGCTGCACCGTATGCCGGTCCCTCTTCCTGCTTCAATGTATGTACATCGCATTTATAAAGATCTGCCATAATCTTTCTCCATACAGGACTTCTGCTTCCGCCTCCGCATGCACGCATGGACACAACCTCTGTTCCCAGTTTCTTCAAGATTTCATTACAGTCTGCAAGGGAATAAACAACGCCTTCCATAATTGCCCTAAGCATATGTGCCTGTCCATGTATGATATTCAGTCCGATAAATGCACCTCTGTATTTGGGATCAATATGAGGTGTTCTTTCGCCCATCAGAAATGGCAGATAAATCAATCTTTCGCTTCCTAACGGAATATCTTTTGTAAGTTCATTTATCTTGTCATAAAATGATACATTTTCCTCTTCTGCTTTCTGAATCAAATCCCGACAGAAATTATTTTTCATCCATTCAATCGAAAGACCTGCCGACTGAGGACCTCCCATTGTATGCCAGCACCCAGGCACTGCACAGCAGCACAAATGAAGTGCACCTTCAGGAATTTCCTGATATTTTTTCAGATGAGTATATACAATACTTGAAGTACCTATTGTTGTAAAAGCCTGCCCCTCTCTTACAATACCTGTTCCAATTGCTGCACAGGCATTATCACTTCCTCCGGCAACCACAACTGTTTCTGTTGATAATCCACACTTCTCTGCAATTTTCGGTAAAAGGTTTCCAACAACTTCCGGTGATTCATACACATCTCCAAGAAGTTCTCTGTCTACTTTCAGAAAATCAAGAATTTCCTGCGACCAACATCTGTTTTTTACATCCAGCATCTGCATTCCACTGGCATCTGATGCATCTGTCGCATACTTACCAGTAAGAATAAAGCGGACATAATCTTTTGGAAGCATAATGTGTCTGCACTTTGCAAAAAGCTCCGGCTCATTTTCTCTTATCCAGAGGATCTTTGCTGCCGTCCATCCTGCCATTGGCGGATTCGCTGTGATCTTCATCCATTTTTCCATTGGCAGTTCCAGCATTTCCTCTACCTGCTTCGTAGCTCTCTGGTCACACCAGATAATGGATCTTCTTATAACCTGATTCTCCTCATTCAACATCACAAGTCCATGCATCTGACCAGAAATTCCAATTCCCCGCACATCTTTTCCATTAACCTGACCTTTTTCAACTACACTTTTAATTGTTGAAATCGCTGCTTCTGACCAGTCTGATGGATCCTGTTCTGCCCATCCATTTTCAGGCTGATACATTGGATATTTGACAGACGCTTCGGCTACGATTTTTCCATTCTGATCTACCAGAATCGTCTTTGTCGCACTGGTTCCCAGATCCACTCCAATTACGTATTTCATCTTATTCCTCCATGGCTGCCTGTTGCTTCATATTGGCAATGTTCTCTGCAAGATTTCCATTAAATAATGCCTTTCCTGAAACAATGATATTTGCTCCGGCCTTTATTACTTTTCCTATATTCCCACAGTTGATACTTCCATCAACTTCTATATCTTTCCACTCTCCGGTATCTGTTGACCGTCTTCTGATATCTTTTATTTTGTCAAGTGTATCTTCAATAAAGTGCTGGCCATCTCTTCCCGGATGAACGGTCATAACCTGTATCACATCTGCAAGCTTCCAGATTTCTTCTGTAAGAACTTCTGCCGAGGTTTCCGGATTCAGAACAATTCCTGCACGAATTCCACATTGCTTTATTTCTTTTAAAGTTTCTGCTACATTGCTGCAGGCCTCATAATGAACAGATATTACATCAGCTCCAGCCTCCTGCATTCTTTTTACAAATCGAACAGGTTCATTTACCATCAGATGAACATCAAATACCAGATCAGCTACACCTTTCAATCCATGAATCATTTTCATTCCACATGCCAGATTCGGTACAAAGCTTCCATCCATTACATCTATATGAACATATTCAGCTCCGGATTTTTCCATTGTTTTTAATTGTTCTCCCAGGCATTTATAGTCTGCTTCCAGTAAGGACGGTGCTATAATGCACATTATTGATCACCTCGTTTATATTTTATTACAGTCAATTACTGTCTGAATTTTCTGAAGTTGTTTTTTATAACCTTTGTTTATTTTCGTCGTATATCCCAGATAAAGTGCATCCAGTATAAACTGATCTGAAACTCTTCTGGTTACTTTATCTCTTCCCACTGTCAGGTCATTTACTGCCGTAAATAAACTGATATCTGTATATCTGAGAAGAGGAGATTTATTCATTTTTGTAATACTAATTGTAACTGCACCTCGCTCTTTTGCGATTTTCATTGCCTCTACTACATTTCTGGATCTACCCTCATAAGAGACAGCTAACGCAACGTCTTCACTTGTAAGATTGCCTGCAGTCATCATCTGCAGCATTACGTCACTATGTACGGAACACGGAATCCCCAATCTTCCAAATTTCATGTATGCCAGCTGACATACTGCAAAGGCATCTCCAACACCGAAGAAATGTATCTCTCTGGCTTTAAGAAGAGCATCCAATGCTTTTTCATAATTTTCGTCATCTGCCAAAACTAATGTATCACTCAACATCTGTACATTACTCTGATAAACCTTTTTCAAAATCGTCTTCATATCGTCTGATACTTTAATATCTTCTGAATGAATTTCCATTCCTTCTGCCAAAGCTCTGATGAAATCCTCCTTCATAGAAGAATATCCATCATATCCCATTCTTTTACAGAATCTGATAATTGATGCTTCACTGCTTCCTGATTCTCTTGCAATCTCTGCAAGCGTTAAATGTGTAATTGCTTCCGGGTTTTCAAGTAATGCAGATGCGATTGCTTTCTCTGCTCTTGGTAACGACGGTAACAAAAATCTGATGCGAACAAATAAATCATTCATATGGCGTGCACTCCATTTCTACTTCATTTATTTAATTTCACTTTGAAGTTTTTTGTTGATTAGAATATAGCATTCTGTTTCAGTGAAGTAAATATCTATAAATATTTTTGTATATTTCCACGTTTTGGCGTGTGTTTTTTGTTGATTACATCCAATTTTTTGGTTGATTTGACGTTTTTACATTTTATTTCACTTCATTTTGAAATTTACAAACACTTAAATACTTCATTTTATTTTTGTAATACGAAGTATAAGCTATAAATATATATAATACCTGTATTCATTTCTATCACTTAGATTCTTTTTTACCTCGACATTTTTTTGAAATATTTCAGAATAATTTTTAGCGATGATCCCTGCTCTCTTTTGAGAAACAGAGCTACTGACTACTGACAAGAAATATTTTTACGTAAACTCCATAACATGTTATACTTACTATACAATGCTAAGATAAATATCTATCTCAGCCCAATACCAGGAGGATTAATTCATGAAAGCATACGAACGCTTATTATCTTATGTAAAAGTATTCACTCCAAGCAGTGAAGAAACCGGTACTTCCCCATCTACACAATATCAGTTTGACCTTGCCAGACTGCTGGTTCAAGAATTAAAGGAACTGGGTGTGAAAGATGCCGATGTAGATGAACATTGCTATGTATATGGACATATTCCGGCAACCAGAGGATATGAATCCCGCCAAAAACTGGGCTTTATCGCTCACATGGATACAGTCTCTGATTTCTGCGATCATCCGGTTACTCCGGTTATCACTCCGAATTATGACGGCAAAGACCTTGCACTTGGAACCAGCGGCAGAGTTCTCTCCCCGAAAATGTTCCCTCATCTCTCCACATTAAAAGGCAGAACTCTCATTACTTCCGATGGAACCACCATCCTCGGTGCAGATGACAAAGCCGGAATTGCCGAGATTATGACAATAATTGAACACCTCAATGACAATACTATTCCGCATGGTCCTCTCTGCATTGCATTTACCCCTGACGAAGAAATAGGAATGGGACCAGCCCATTTTCGATATAAAAAATTTGGAGCTGATTTGCTTATACACTTGATGGTGATACAGAAGGTGAAATCCAGTATGAAAACTTTAATGCTGCCCGAGCAGTAGTAGAATTTACCGGTGT
>ENA-OQAB01001699-OQAB01001699.1-human-gut-metagenome-genome-assembly--contig:-NODE-1699-length-10160-cov-2.592644_pt1 | contig 10160 bp, 9 predicted proteins | sample MGYA00242490_ERZ504517 | MGnify/ENA primary metagenome ERZ504517 (study PRJEB26092, sample SAMD00036298) | human gut metagenome | host: Homo sapiens | study: EMG produced TPA metagenomics assembly of... | reverse complement strand
CGGTTGCCACGAGGGCGTCCACGCCGTAGCCCGTCGCGCGCTTGGCCTGGTCGACCACGCGCATGGTTTCCATGTCGATGATGCCCGTGAGCACCGGTACGCGGCCGTGCACCATGGCGATGGCCTCTTGCAGAACGTGGTAGCGCTGCGCGTCGGTGAGGAAGGCAACCTCGCCCGAGGATCCCAGGAAGAACAGACCGTCGACGCCCGCGTCGATCATGCGGTTGATGGAGCGCTCGAGCGCCTCGAGGTCGAGCTGGCGCTTCTCGGTCAGCGGAATGACGACGGGGGGAATGACGCCGCGAAACGGTGAATCAGTCATAGGAGCAAGCCTCTCTCTGTTCGTCGGTAAACGGTAAAAGGGTAAACTCCCTCAGCGTAAGCGTCAACGCAAGAGGGCAGGTCGCCACATAAAAAGCGCCCCCGGTTCAACCGAGGGCGCAGGGGAAACGTCGTAATCTTACTTGCCCAATTCGGGATGCAGAAGCGACGGAGCCGCTCCCAGAAGCAGCTTGGTGTAGGCGTCTTTCGGGTGCTCGAACACGTCCTTCGCCGCGCCGCGCTCCACGGCCTCTCCGGCGTTCATCACGATGATCTGGTCGGAAATGTAGCGCACCGTCTGGATGTCGTGGCTGATGAACACCATGGACAGGCCCAAGTCGCGCTTGAGATCCATGAGCAGGTTCAAAATCTGCGCGCGCACCGACACGTCGAGGGCGCTGGTGGGCTCGTCGGCGATGATGGCGTCGGGCTCAAGCGACAGGGCGCGCGCGATGGCCACGCGCTGGCGCTGGCCGCCGGACAGCTGGCCCGGCAGGGCATCCAGCACGGAGTTCGGCAGACCCACCATCTCGATGAGGTCGAGCACGCGGCGCTCGCGGGACGTCTTGTCGCCCACCTTGTGCACCACGAGCGGATCCATCAGCTGGTCGTGCACGCTCATGCGCGCGTTCAGCGCCGTGGCCGGATCCTGGAACACCACCGAGATCACGCGGCCGATGAGACGGCGCTGCGCAGCCGAGCGCTTCGTCACGTCCTCGCCCTTGAAGAACACCTTGCCCGACGTGGGCTGTTGCAAACCGCACATCACGTTGGCCGTGGTGGACTTGCCGCAGCCGGATTCGCCCACGATGCCCAAGGTTTCGCCGGGCATGAGCTTGAGGGTGAGGCCGCGCACGGCCTGCACTTTGTTCGGATGCAGGATGGAGCCCGTGCGCGTTTTGAACGTCACGCGGATGTCGTCGAGGAAGATGATGGGGGTGGGTTCGCCCGCTCCCGTTGCGGGCTGGACGCCCGTGTTCACGCGTTCCTGCTCGCTCATATGATGGCACCTCCTGGGACGTACGGTTTGATGCCGAGGCGCTTGAGCTCGCTGTCGGGCAGCTCGGCGTAGTAGTGGTCGGAGTCGGACACGCGCTTGAGCACGGGGCGCAGCTGGGACACCTTGTCAGGATGGCTGGAGCGCGGCGTGAAGCGGTCGCCCTCGGGGAAGTCCTTCGGGCTGGGGACGCTGCCGGGCACCTGGTGCAGGCGCGTTCCGCCGGCTTCGATGGACAGCACCCGAACCCAAGAGACCGCGGGTGTATTCGTGCACGGGATGGCACAGGATGTCGGACACCGGGCCCTGTTCGACCACCTGGCCGGCGTACATGACCGTGATGGAGTTGGCCACCTCGGCGACGAGCGCCAGGTCGTGGCTCACGAACACCATCGCGAAGCCCAGCTCCTTCTGCAGCTTGTTCAACAGGTCGATGACCTGCTTCTGCACGGTCACGTCGAGGGCCGTGGTGGGCTCGTCGGCGATGATGAGCTTCGGGTCGCGCGTCAGCGCCATGGCGATGAGCACGCGCTGGCGCTGGCCGCCGGACAGCTCGTGGGGGTAGGAGTCAAGCGTGCGCTTCGGATCGAGTCCTACCAGCTCCAGCAGCTCCTCGGCCGTGCGGGTTCCTCCGCGCTTCGTGAGCTGCTTCATTTGGGCTTTGATCAGCATGGACGGGTTCAACGAAGAGAGCGCGTCCTGGTAGATCATGGCGATTTCGCGACCGCGCAAGGCGTTCATCTGCTTCTGATCCATGTTCAGCAGGTTCTGGCCGTCGTAGAGGATCTCGCCGGACACCTTCGCCTTCGGATCCGGCAGCCCCATGATGGTAAGGGAGGTGATGGACTTGCCGCAGCCGGACTCGCCCACAAGACCCATGGTCTGGGCGCGGGCGCACCACGAAGCTCACGTGGTCGACCACGTTCACGTCGCCGTGGCGCGGGAAACTTGATGCACAGATCCTTCACTTCCAGAATAGGCGGCACGTCGGTACGCGCCTCGAAGCGGTCGGTGCGCGTCTTCTCAATCGCCTGAAGCTCGCTGAGGCGCTGTTCGAGCATCTCCGCCTGGGCGGCGTATGCCAGCGTGGGGTCGGCCACGAGCTTGTCGGCCTCGCGGTTCGCGCGGACGGCGGCGTCATCGGCCTTGACCGGGGGCCTTGGGCGCGGCGGCCATGGCATCGGTGATGCCCTCGGACAGGATGTTCAGGCACAGCACGGTGATCATGATGGCCAGACCCGGGAACAGCGCCTGCCACCAACGACCGGCAAGCACGCCGCCGCGGGCGTCGGACAGGATGTTGCCCCACGTGGGCGTGGGCTCGGGAATGCCGGCCGAGATGAACGACAGCGACGCTTCGAACACGATGGCGTCGGCCACCAGCACGATGGTGAACACCATGACCGGGGCGATGCAGTTGCGGATGACGTGCTTCACGAGGATCCAGGGGGGCGCGGGCACCGGAAACGACGACGGCGCGCACGTAATCCTGATTGTACTCGCTCACCACGTTGGCGCGCACGATGCGGGCGATCTGCGGGATGTACAAAAAGCCGATCGCGAAGATGAGCGAGGGCACCGAATTGCCGAACACGAGTACGAACGTGGCGGCCAGCGCGATACCGGGGAAGGACATGATGACGTCCAGGATGCGCATGATGACCTCGGACACCCATTTGCGCGCCACGGCGGCGACGGCGCCGATGATGGAGCCGCACACGAGGGCGAAGGCGGTGGCGCCCAGGCCGATGATCAGCGAGTAGCGCGCGCCGTACATCATACGCGACAGCACGTCGCGGCCCTTGTCGTCGGTGCCGAACAGGAACTGGGCATCGGGGGCTTGGCGTGCCGTGAAGATCTCAAGCGGGTTGTGCGGCGCCAGGATGTTGGCGAACACGGCGATCATGACGATCAGGATGAGCACGACGAGCGAGATGCGCGATCCGATGCTCATGGCCTTCCACCGGCGGAAATGCACCTTGCCGGGATTGGCTTCCATCTTATCAGTGAGGTTTCCTCGAAGTTTGACCATGTCGCTACACCGTCCTGATTCGCGGATCGATCAGGATATAAAGCATATCCACGATGATGTTGATGATGATGAAGGTGATGGCCACGCACAGCACGACGCCCTGCACGAGCATCGTGTAGCTGGACTGGATGCCCGAGAGGATGGCCATGCCCATGCCCGGGAGGTTGAAGATGACCTCGATGACCACGGCGCCGCCGATGAGGTAGCCGATGCGCAGGCCGAGCACCGTCACGGGCGTGATCAGCGCGTTGCGCAGCACGTTGCGGGCCACCACGACGCGCTTCGGGATGCCGGCGCCCAGCGCGGTGCGCACGTAGTCCTTGTCCAACTCTTCCACCATGGACGTGCGGATGACGCGCGTCAGCTGGCCGGCCACGGGAACGCCCAGCGCGATGGCAGGCATGGCCATGCGGGCCAGCCAACCGCCCGGATCGGCCGTCAGCGAGGGCAGCGGGCCGGAGGCGGGCAGCACGTGCAGCATCGAGGAGAACAGCAGAATCATGAGCACCGCCAGCCAGAACGACGGCGTGGCGATGCAGGCGATGGAGAACACGCGGATGATCTGGTCGGGCCATCGATCCCGATACAAGGCCGAGATCACGCCGAGGATCACTGCGATGACCACGCCGATGATGAGGCCGAAGAACGTCAACTGCAACGTGACGGGCAGAGCTTCGCCGATGCGATCGGCCACCGAGGCGTTGTTCGCGCCGTAGGTGCCGAGGTCGCCTTGTACGAGGCCGACGATGAAGTTACCGTATTGCACGAGGATGGGATCGTTCAATCCGTGCTCCTCGCGATACTGCTCGGCTTGGGCTTCAGTGGCGTTCTCGCCAAGGACCGAATACGCTTGGTCGATAGGAGAGAGTGCCATGATGAAGAAGACGAGGATGGTGACACCGAAGATCATGATCGGCAACGCTATGAGGCGTCGTCCGATTAATCGTAGCAGGTTGCTCACCGTATCCCCCTTTCGCTTCGTGGGCTCGAAAGCCCGCTTGCACTGACAAACTGCTGCCTGCATCGCGCGCGCAGGCGCGGTAAGGCGTAGACAACCAATGGTATTTTATATGATTCGCACTGATTATGCGGAGAAATAAGAACGATCTTGCTTCGTGTCCGACGCCGTCGGTACGACCTCGCCGCTCGAGTTAGGACGGATTCCGTTCGCATACGAGAAACCAGCTGCTCCCGGTTCCGCGGGCATGCTCGCATCCGACGCATGCCTCGCCGGGACATAGCTCCCCGGAGCGAAACGTTTCGTCGAACAGGTCGGCGGGCAGCAGTCGTTCATCGGGTTCGGCACCTTCGATGCACGACGCGATCAAAGCGGACAGCTGGCGCATTCCCCGTGCGGTGGGGTGGGTGCCGTCGACGGCCTCGTAGTCTATGCCGAATGCCTCGAGGTCGGCCACGTTGCAGCCGTGCTCTCGCGCAGCAGCGCGAATGGCGTCGTTGTAGCTCTTGAACGGTGCGCCGCGCAGGTTCCATGCGAACGTGGGGCTCGGGCATCCGGCCACGCGTCCGGGGCAGAGCGTGCAGCACCATACCTCGGCTTGCGGGTAGGCTGCGCGCATCCGCTCCAGCAGCAGCCCGTAGGCGGCGCGGAAGCGGTCGATCGCGCCGGGCGCGGCGGCTGCCGGGGCGTGCGGTTCGATGGCGTCAAGATCGAGCGCGACGGGCACGGCGTTGCCGCGGCCGGCGGCTTGCGCCGTCGCGCCGCCCCAGCCGTAATCGTTGATGCCCATGAGCACGATGACGACATCGGGCTGCACGCCGTCTTCGGCCAGTGCGTCGATGCGGGCGTGGACGTGGCGGCGGTCCAGCTCCAGCTTGGTCTCACCGGCACCACGGCGGGCACCACCGCCGCCGCCGCCACCGCCGCCCTGGCGGCTCAGGCTTTCGCCCATTCCCTGCAGGCGGGGCAGACGGTAGCGCAGAAGCGCCAGCTCGGTCTGCAGCTTGCCCTCGTTGGTCACGGCGCGGCTGCGGAAGATCTCCAGGATCAGCATGGTGCGGTCAATGACCTCCATGCCGCCCAGCGCCGTGGAGATGTTGCGGATCTGGCTGCCGGTCAGCTCGCCGTCAAACACGGCACATTCGGCACCCAGCTCCACGGCGGCAGCGGCGGCCTCCTCCAGCTTGCCGCTGCCCAGCACGATGCCGGTCTCGGGGGTCTGCCGCTTCTGGGTCACGGATGCCACAGCCTCCATGTGGTTGGCCTCGCAGAGTGCAGCCAGCTCGTTCAGGCTGCGCTCACAGTCCCATAGCCCCTGATCCAGGGCCAGTAAGATAACCTTTGTGGGGGGCGTTTCTACTAAAATGTCATAAAGTTCGCTCAAAATAAACCTCTCAGTTCTTCGTAATGTTCTCTTGTCAATGCGTAGCACCTGCAGGCAACCGGTGTGCCGTCAAATTTGTGGTAGACAGAATCGTGGTCGTAGACAAAGCCGGCTTTCTGCTGGACCCGGCCGCTGGCAGGATTTTCAAACGCATGGCAGCAGGCCAGCCAGCTACTATCTGTATTTTTGAACCAGTATTCTACAACTGCTTTTAGCGCTTCGGTGGTAAAGCCTTTGTTCCACCAGGCCTTGCCGATGCAGTAGCCCACTTCCCACACGCCGTTCGTGTGGTCGAAGCCAGGCCAGGGGTCACGCTCCGGCTCGGCGGAACTGGATGTGAACACGCCGATGGTACCAAACAACTGTCCGGTGGCCTTTTCCACAATGCCCCACTCGTAGTAATCTCCATTGGGGTAGAGAAGCGCCCATGCGGCCAGCAGTTCCCGGGTCTCGTCCACGTTTTTGTGGGGCTCCCACCGCAGCCAGCGGGTCACGTCCGGGTCGTTGGCCCAGTTGGCGTACATCATGGGGGCATCCTCCGAGGTCAGCGGGCGCAGAAGCAGCCGCTCCGTTTCGATCGTTTGTGTGCCTGCATGGCGCATGATACATCTCTCCTCACATGTAAAAGTTACGCATAGGATAGCACAAAACTGCCCTGCCTGCAAGCGATGCCACAAAAAAACGCTTGACAAGAGGCGAAACTTCATTAAACTGAAGAATATAGAGCTCATTTGTGAGATGCGAGGAAGTATATATGATGAACATTCGCGAACTGTTGCAGACCCGCCCCCTGCTCTTTGATGGTGCCATGGGTACTTATTATAAGGCGGCTCCCGGGGTGGAGTGCGAGCAGGCCAACCTGACCGACCCGGCGGGGGTGCTGGCTGTCCACCGGGAGTATCTGGCGGCAGGGGCTGATGCCGTCAAGACGAATACCTTCAGCCTGCCCCGGCTGGCGGCGGCACACGCGCCCGGCTGGGAACAGCTGGCGCAGGCAGGCTGGCAGCTGGCTGTGCAGGCCGCAGGGGAGACGGGTGCTGCCGTTTTTGCCGACCTCGGCCCGGCTCCGGATACCGAGGCGGTTCCGGCGGGGCAGGTATATACGGCTGTGGCAAAGCAGTTCGCGGCGCTGGGGGCCAGGAATTTCCTGTTCGAGACCCTGAGCTCCGATGCGGGCCTTCTGGATGCCGTGGGGGCCATCAAGGCGGAAGTGCCGGATGCCTTTGTACTGGTGTCCTTTGCGGTCCTGCCCGACGGCTACACCCGGGAGGGCATGTACTGCAAAGACATTGCCCGGCGGATGCAGGAAAGCGGCATCGTGGATGCTGTGGGCCTGAACTGCGTGTCGGCACCCGGTGCCATGCGCACACTGGCAAAGCAGCTGGGGGGCACGCTGCCCCTGTCGGTCATGCCCAACGCGGGTTATCCCGTTGTCACCCGGACGCAGGTGAAGTATCAGGGCAGGCCGGAGTACTTTGCAAGGGAGCTGGGCCGTCTGGCCGCCGAGGGCACGGTTCGGATCCTGGGCGGCTGCTGCGGCACCACCCCTGCCCACATTGCCGCCCTGCGGGCGGAGCTGGACAGCCTGCCCGTGGTGGAAAAAACGGCTCCGGCAGAAGAGTTTTCCACCGTGAAGGAACAGACGGTGGAAAATGAGGATGCTTTCCTGCGCAAGCTGAACGCAGGGGAAAAGGTCATTGCCATTGAGCTGGATTCTCCCCGCACTGCGGACCTGACCGGCTATCTGGAAGGGGCAAAAAAGCTGCAGGCGGCGGGCGCTGACCTGCTGACCATTGCCGACTGCCCAATTGCACAGGCCCGGATGGATTCCTCTCTGGTGGCCTGCCGGGTCCACCGGGAGCTGGGGCTGTGCACCCTGCCCCACATGACCTGCCGCGACCGCAACCTGAACGCCACCAAGGCCCTGCTGTTGGGCCTGTACGCCGAGGGCGTGCGGGAGGTGCTGGCCATCACCGGTGACCCCATCCCCACGGCAGAGCGGGACGAGGTGAAGAACGTTTACCAGTTCAACTCCCGCAAGCTGGCCCAATACATCGTCTCGCTGGCAGGGGAAGGCCGGGAGATGCCCGGCCCCATGACCGTGTTCGGTGCCCTGAATCTGAATGCCCGCAACTATGATGTGGAACTGCGCCGGGCCAAGGAAAAGCTGGAAAACGGCATGAGCGGCTTTCTGACCCAGCCGGTGCTCTCGGCACAGGCGGTGGAAAACCTGAAAAAGACCCGGGAACGCTGGGGGCCGATGCAAAGATCCTGGCCGGTATCATGCCGGTGGTCAGCCAGCGCAACGCCATCTTCATGGAGAACGAGATCAACGGCATCCATGTGGAGGACTGGATCATTGAAAGTTTGCCGGGCTCGACCGTGCCAAGGGCGAGGAGCTGGGTCTTGCCATCTCGCTGGAAATGGCCAAAAGCCGCCCTGCCGTATGCGGACGGTTTCTACCTGATGACCCCCTTCAACCGGGTGGCCCTGATGGAGCGGCTGATCGGCAGATTGAAGCAGGAAGTTCTCGGAGCATATTGACAAAACGCCAAAAAAACGTTATATTCTTTGTATAAATGCAACGAGAAAGAGTGTGCGCGGCAAACCGCCTTGCAGAGAGCTGGGGGCAGGTGAGAGCCCGGCAGGTAAGCGCTGCGCACTGTCGCTTTTGAGCAGGGGCGGTGAAGCCAGTAGCCGCCCTCGGAGCTGCCCCACGTTACCGGGGCATCAAGGGGCACGGGCTGTGTTTGCAGCCGGTGCAATTTGGGTGGTACCGCGGTATGTAGTTTACAGCCGTCCCATGGAACGTTCCGTGGGGCGGCTTTTTTTCGTCCCACTCATCACATTTTTGGGAGGATACAATGAAAGAACTCGCAAAACAGTACGATCCCAGCCAGGTGGAAGACCGCATCTACCAGTTCTGGCAGGACGGCGGCTACTTCCACACGGAAGCGGACCCCGACAAGAAGCCTTACACCATCGTTATGCCCCCTCCGAACGTGACCGGCCAGCTCCACATGGGCCATGCGCTGGATAACACCATGCAGGATGTGCTCATCCGCACCAAGCGGATGCAGGGCTATGCCGCCCTGTGGGTGCCCGGCACCGACCACGCATCCATCGCCACCGAGGCCAAGGTCGTGGAGGCCATGCGTGCCGAGGGCCTGACCAAGGAGATGGTGGGCCGCGATGGTTTCCTGGAGCGCGCCTGGGATTGGAAGACCAAGTACGGCAACCGCATCGTCAGCCAGCTGAAAAAGCTGGGCACCAGCTGTGACTGGCAGCGGGAGCGCTTTACCATGGACGAGGGCTGCTCGGATGCCGTCAAGGAAGTGTTCGTGCGCCTGTATGACAAGGGCCTGATCTACCGCGGCAACCGGATGGTCAACTGGTGCCCCCATTGCAACACCTCCATCTCGGATGCCGAGGTGGAGTACGAGGAAAAGGACGGCAATTTCTGGCACCTGCTCTACCCGGTCAAGGAGACCGGCGAGATGCTGGAGCTGGCAACCACCCGCCCCGAGACCATGCTGGGTGATACCGCTGTTGCCATCAACGGCGAGGACCCCCGCTATGCCCACCTCCACGGCTGCCATGTTGTCCTGCCCCTGCTGAACAAGGAGATCCCCATCGTCTGCGACGAGCACGCCGATATGACCAAGGGCACCGGTGTCGTCAAGATCACCCCCCGCCCACGACCCCAACGACTTTGAAGTGGGTCTGCGCCATGATCTGCCCATCGTCCGGGTGTTCACCTACGACGGCCACATGACCGGTGCTGCCGATAAGGCCGCTGCCGATGCACTGTTTGCCGCAGGCAAGAACACCGTGAACGAGCCCGAGGTGCTGGACTGCGGCAAGTACGCCGGCATGACCACCCTCGAGGCCCGCAAGGCCATTCTGGCAGACCTGAAGGAGGGCGGCTTCCTGAAGGAGATCGAGCCCCTGAAGCACGAGGTCGGCACCTGCTACCGCTGCCACTCCACCATCGAGCCCATGGTCTCCAAGCAGTGGTTCGTTAAGATGGAGCCGCTGGCAAAGCCCGCCATCGAGAGCGTGGAGAAGGGCGAGATCAAGTTCGTGCCCGAGCGCTTTACCAAGAACTACCTCAACTGGATGAAGGGCACCCGCGACTGGTGCATCAGCCGTCAGCTGTGGTGGGGCCACCAGATCCCGGCCTTCTACTGCGATGACTGCGGCGAGACCGTGGTCGCCAAAGAGATGCCCTGCACCTGCCCCAAGTGCGGCGGCAGCCACTTCACTCAGGACCCCGATACGCTGGATACCTGGTTCTCCTCCGCTCTGTGGCCCTTCAGCACTCTGGGCTGGCCCAACGAGGACAGCGCGGACCTGAAGTACTTCTACCCCACCAATACGCTGGTCACCGGCTATGATATCATCGGCTTCTGGGTCAGCCGCATGATCTTCTCCGGCCTGGCCTACACCGGCAAGGCTCCCTTCGACA
>ENA-OQAB01001697-OQAB01001697.1-human-gut-metagenome-genome-assembly--contig:-NODE-1697-length-10163-cov-2.271323_pt1 | contig 10163 bp, 10 predicted proteins | sample MGYA00242490_ERZ504517 | MGnify/ENA primary metagenome ERZ504517 (study PRJEB26092, sample SAMD00036298) | human gut metagenome | host: Homo sapiens | study: EMG produced TPA metagenomics assembly of... | reverse complement strand
AGCATTCTCTTCAGCATACCGGTCAATAATGGCTTTCATCCGGCAAATCAATTCAGGACGATGACGGTACAATGCCAGAATATAGGCCTGATGCGCTGACAGACGATCATGAATAGGCACTTCACGTCCACCCGTTTCATTCAATACAGCTACTTCAACGCCATTCCCAAACTTGCTCCGGCCATCTACCAGAATGATATCTACATTCTCTATAAATGCATAATCCCCAATGATATAGTTGGCTATATAGTTCTTTATATTCTCAATACAACAATTATCGCCCACCGTTACATTATGCAAAGTCGCATGATACAATCCGGAATGTTTACGCATGCCACCTGCCAACGTAAACTCATCTTCAAAGACCCCCAATCTGACCTTTCCGGAAAAACGGGTATGATAAATATAGTCCGTCTTAAAGTTCTCTACTACTTCAATTTCATCCCAATCAACCGCAGTGCATGATCTCTCTTTTAATTGTTGTATTTCTTCTTGTGTAAGTGAACGATAAGTTTTCATCTTCTATATGTATTTATTCTTCATCATAGGTTTGATAAAGAAAATCGTTATAAGGATACTTCTGTACGTGTAGCTCGCGCACCTTATTATATATAATAGTCTTCAATTCATCCATATTTATTTTCTCTCTGGCAGAAATGAAGATACAATTATCATTCAATTTTGCCATCCATGTCTTCATCAGTTCTTCCAATGTAATATTCTCCCTGGTTTTAGGAGTCAAATCATCCTCTGCTTTCTCTATATAGGTATAAGCATCTATCTTGTTAAAAACAATCATGGTAGGCTTTCCACCTGCCCCCAAATCAGCAATCGTTTTATCAACCACAGAAATTTGTTCCTCAAAATCCGGATGAGAAATATCCACCACATGAATCAGTAGATCAGCTTCACGCACTTCGTCCAAGGTTGATTTAAAGGAATCAACCAAATCCGTTGGTAATTTACGGATAAATCCTACGGTATCTGTAAGCAGAAATGGCAGATTCTCAATAATCACCTTGCGTACTGTGGTGTCCAATGTTGCAAAAAGTTTATTTTCAGCAAAGACCTCGCTTTTTGAAAGCAAATTCATTAAAGTAGATTTTCCCACATTGGTATACCCTACCAAAGCTACACGTATCATACGCCCACGGTTTTTACGTTGAGTGGACTTCTGTTTATCAATTTCAGCCAACCGTTCTTTCAACAATGACATACGATTCAAAATGATACGACGGTCCATTTCCAACTGAGTTTCACCCGGCCCACGTAATCCCACAGAGCCTTTACCTCCACCGGCACCGGATCCACCTCCCTGACGCTCCAAGTGAGTCCACAAACGTTGCAGACGAGGCAGCATATACTTATATTGGGCCAGCTCCACTTGTGTTTTAGCATTTGCAGTTTGAGCCCGCATGGCAAAAATATCCAGAATCAGCGAAGTACGGTCCAAAATCTTCACTTTCAGTTCAGCTTCTATATTACGTATCTGCTTGGCAGAAAGTTCATCATCAAAAATCACCATTCCGACTTCACGCTCATTTTCCTCTTCCTGATGAATATATTCCTTGATTTCTTCCAGCTTTCCTTTACCGACATAAGTCACGGAATTGGCAGCAGGCAGTTTCTGAGTAAACCTTTTCACCACTGTTGCTCCGGCCGTTTCAGCCAAGAACTCCAACTCATCCAAATACTCCTTGGTCTTACGCTCATCTTGTGTCTGAGTAATCAAACCAACTAAGATGGCAGTTTCAACCTGTGCTTCAGAAATTACAAATTCTTTCATTTATCTATCAATCTAAATAAGTTCGCGACAAATATAACAAAAAAGAGGATGAACGATTTGAACGTCATCCTCTTTTTTATTACAGTTATCCCTATAGTTGTGGTTGTGGAGCAGCCGGATTGTTATCAGTGTCACTGATCCGGAATTGGTTTCCATTTCACATTGCGGAATCCGATAGATCAGAATCTGGGCTTCTGCAGCTGAATTATATTGTACAGACGGGTCATAATTCGTATTCTTACGAACCACCGGCTTTTTCAAGCGTAGGATATCGAACAGTGAGAAACCTTCTCCCCAAAGTTCCATACGACGCTGCAACCAAACCTCATCCTGAAAATCCTGTGCCGAATTAGCTTTACTTGTAAAGGAAGGATCCCGATATGTCCGTACAAAATTTTCCAATGTACTCTTTCCGCCACTCAGATTACCACCCATGGCTTCTGCCTCAGCCTTTATCAGATACATTTCTTCAACACGCATCAAAGGCCAGTCTGACGCATTGGTTGTGTTACCAAATATACTTTGATAAGCTCCGAACTTTGTATTTACATACGGAGTCAAACCAAAATTATTCAACGATGGAAGTACCCTCAATCTGCTCATTATCAATCAATGAAGATTTATTATCCGGAGACAAGAACCATTGTTTACGGATATCTGTTTCGGGTATTAAATCATATAATGCAGAATTCACCTTTCTATATCCATCAGGCACTCCTGAAGTATAACCGTTCCCGGTAAAAGAGCACAAGTGCGAAGGCCAGTTGATAATACCTGTCTGGACAACATCATTATCAGGCGTAATCATCACTCCCCATAACCATGAACTTGCCGATGCTGAATTAAAGGTAGGAGTAGATACCTGGGCTAAAGTCTGAGGTGTACCGCCAGCAATGGCACGTTCTGCATCTTTAGCTGCATCCGCCCATTTTTGCATTAACAGATTAGCACGAGCACGCAATCCGTAAACTACTGCCTCGTCAATCTGATCTTTGTTTGAGCCATTATCATACCCGGTCAATAAATCAGCAGCCGTATTCAGGTCACTCATAATCTGGTCATACACCTGCTGTACAGTTGCACGCGGATTATTCTGCATATCTTCATCAGTCATTGTTTCTGTAACAATAGGTACTGCCAGGCTATTTTCATGACCTGCATAAGTAAACTGATAAATTTGAACCAAGTTCAGATAGTCATAAGCACGAGCAGCTAAAGCTTGGCCACGATAAACCTTCAAAGAAGAATCTTCCGTATCTGCCGCTATCAATTTCAATACATTGTTTGCAGCTTTCAAGTGATTATAGAACGTTTTCCAAATCAATTCATCGCTTGAACTATCGTATACTCTGTCACTATAATTCTGAGATGTATTAAACCAGTTATATCCATTAACCAATGCAACCAAATCCTGCCCTCCTGATTCCAATATCATAGATACCGCAGGAATACCATAGTCATTATGATAAGTAGTGGCATCATCTGAAATAGTACCAAAAGTATTTAATTTGGCTGCCATAGCGTTCACTTCAGCAGTTATCAAATTGGGTCTGCCATTGATTATATCTTCTTTCTGTTCTTCAGATATGTAATCTCCTTCAGGAAATTTATCCAAATCGCAAGATGCCATTAATAAAGCGACACCTGCAAATGCTATATATTTATTTGACAATTTCATATTCTTAAAAATGGGTTGCTAAATTAGAAATTTAAAGATATACCTCCGGAAATTGTGCGGATAGGTGAATATACATTGTCAGCAGCCACATAACCTTGACGTGGGTCCAACCCTTTGCGAGCTGTCAGCAAAGCCACATTATCTGCAACAAAGAATACACGGACACCGTCAATCTGCATTTTACGTGTCAGACTCTTCGGCAAAGTATAACCCAATGTAATATTCTGCAAGCTTAAATAGTCCGAACTAGTCAAGAAACGATCTGTTAATCTGTTCGTATATTGGTCATTAATATTCATACGAGGAACATCCGTATTTTTATTTTCAGGAGTCCATGCTTTTAACATATCTTTATGCAAAGCACTGCCTGTGGCTGCCACATCCATCAATCCTTGATAAGTATAGTCCAGAATACGTCCACCAAGCTGGTATGCAAACGAAACAGAGAGATCAAAGCCATAGGCTGTAACACTTGTTCCAAAACCACCATAAACTTTAGGTAGAATATCACCTGATGCGAATCTGTTTTCAGAAGCGACAGAATAAGATTTCGTAACTGTATTACCATTCTCATCCGGAGTCACCAGCGCCCACAAACTCTCTCCTGTTTCAGAATCCACACCTACATATTTAGGTAAATAAAGCTGGTACATAGACTCATCTTCACGATAAATCCGGGCACCGTCAATCAATTGTCCATTCAGTTCTGGAGATAATTCCAAGACTTTATTCTTAAAATGTGTAAGATTAAAGTTTACATTCCAGGAAAAATTCTTGTTTTCAATTATATTGGAATACAAGTCCAATTCAACCCCACGGTTTACCATTGAACCCACATTCTCAGGAAAACGGGAATAACCCATTGAAGCTGCTACCGGTTTGAAATAAAGCATATCGGTTGTTTTACGTGAGAAGTACTCAACAGAACCACCTAACTTACCACCCCAAAAAGCGAAATCAAATCCAGTATTAAAGCTGTGTGAAGTTTCCCAAGTAATTTCCTTATTACCTTTATAATATAGAGAAGTTGAAAAATCGCCATTACTGTTTGCCAATGTATACTGGTCTTGATACGGATAGTAGTTACGGTACAAACCACCTTGGAACATCAAGTTATCATTACCTTGCAAACCATAGCTGATTTTAAATTTCAACATATCAATCCAAGACTGGTTTTCCAAGAATTTCTCTTTGCTTAATAACCATCCAGCTCCTACAGACCAGAAGTTACCCCAACGATTATCCGGGTGAAAACAAGAAGAAGCATCACGACGGAAAGAAGCTGAAACAAAATACCGTCCATCATAGTCATATTGTGCACGGAACAGCCATCCTTCTGTTGCATAATTACGAGAATATGAATTATTGCTCTGGTTCATAATACCATTGCCTAATTCAGGAACATTTGGATCATATAATTTCTCACGTTGTCCGTACAAATATTGATATTTATAGTCATAGCTTTCATGTCCGGCCAAAATATCCACATTATGAACATCATTAAATGTTTTGTTGTATGTCAATAAATACTGCTGATTTACACTAAATGTACGCTCACTAGATACGCCGATCAAACCTCCGACTCCGCTAGTTTCAGAATACTGTCCGTAGAAGGGGTTAACCATCTCTGTAGCACGCACATTATTTACATCAACACCTATATTCACTTTTGCCTTGATTCCATTCCAAATATCAATATCAGCAGACCATTTTCCACTAACCACATCACCCGAATATTTCATTTTATCCAGCATATAACTAGCCAACGGATTTGCATTAGGAATCGTATTACGGCTACCATTTGAATCTTGTCCTGGCTTTCCATAATCATAACGAAGGAAACCTCGATTATCTACCATAATATTGCCCTGTGCATCACGAACATACATAGGATAAATGGCTCCCATAATATTTGATGCATAAAAGATGTTTGCATTTGATGTACCACCCTCAGTATCCTGTTCACGGCTATCATAATGAGTAAATGATACATTTCCTCCCATCTTCAGCCAAGGCTTCACTTGATAGTCAGCTTTCAAACGTGCAGAATAACGTTGAAAACCAGAGTTAGGAACAAATTCCCTTATCATCCAAAATAGCCGGCCGACATATAATAATTCATTTTTTCAGTCGCACCGCTGATACTTAAATTATACTCTTGACGCAGGTTAATTTTCCAAAAATTTCATCCAACCAATTATCCGGAGTATAATAATATGTACCATCAGAATAACCTAATGTCGCATTAGGATTCAATTTGCCATCCATACCGATCAGTTGCTGTCCTTGAGGAATGGAATACACCTGATATCCCAAATATGTAGAAGAAAGCATTGCTTGATTAGCGTACGCATTAGCTTTAGCCAAAATCTCCGGCTGCCGCATATCCTTTCAAATCGGCATTATAAATAGAAGAATAGTTTAATTCATAGAATGTAGCCGGATCCGTAATTGTTTCATAATTAGGTACTCCACGTTTATTCACACCCCATTTAGCGTCAAAAGTAACACGGGCTTCCCCACTCTTACCACGCTTGGTAGTAATCAAGATTACACCATTAGCACCACGTGCACCATACAGAGCATTAGAAGCAGCATCTTTCAACACTGTCATTGATTCTATATCAGAAGTACTGATAGCAGAAATTTCACCATCATACGGAACTCCATCTACCACATACAAAGGCTTGTTACTAGCCGATATAGATCCAATACCACGAATACGCACTTCAGCATCTTTACCCGGCTGACCATTATTACTCGTAGTTTGTACTCCGGCTACTTGACCCGCCAAAGCATTTGTCACATTTGAAGTTTGTCTCGTCGCTATTTTTTCATTTTTTATAGTAGCAGCCGAACCTGTAAATGCATGATTTTTTCGCTGTACCATAAGCCACCACCATCACCTCTTCAAGCTGCTCTGTATCAGACTTTAACACAACATTCAAGTTTGCTTTAACTGGCACTTCTTGTGTAGCCATTCCGATAAAGGAAACTACCAAAGTCTTTGCGGAACTAAAATATACAAAAAAACATCTAGTAATCAAATATTTAGCATTCTGCTCTCTTGTAGATATACAATATTACATCTATTATAACAAACTATAAATCAACTATATATTATAACATAAAAAAATAATTTGATTTTATGTCTACTTTTATTCTACCTTAAACATAAAAAAGATGCCTAGTAATCTAAGCATCTTTTTTATTATAGACCTATTATTAGCTATTCGTTTTTATCAGTAATCTCACTATTGGCATTTAACTCCTTATCGGGGATTTGATAAATGAATAATTTACTACCTGCAGGGACTTCCTTTGGAGCAATCGCACTATGATTAATTGCATGTGTTCTATCCAAACTTTCATTACGACGTTTCATGTCAAATAAACGACGACCTTCACCCCACATTTCAATACGCTTTTGAAGTTCAATTTCTTGTAAAAGTGCATCACTTGTTGCGGATGTTTCATATTTTGGATTACGAGTTTTCATAATTGTAGTCAGCATTGTTTTGGCTTCACTTTCTTTTCCTGCCCTATATAATGCTTCTGCAGCTACAAAATACATTTCACCAGTACGCAAATAAATATAGTCAGAGCAAAAAGTATCACCTGTAGGAGTAAAACCAGGCGCGGTAGAACCTATATCAATAAATTTTGCGCTGCACATATTGTCTTACTTTATAATGAGTATTTGTTTCTCCCAAATCAACTCCAAACCATTTTTTTACGAATGTCATCATCTGAAATTTTTTCATACAAATCACTGGAAATCATTTTGTAATTTCCTAAATTACCACCGTATCCCGGGCCGTAAGGATCAACTTGACTCATGAATGAAGCGTAGAATGTATTTGTTTCACCATTAATATCAGCCCCCCATAACACTTCGCTCAAAGAAAGGTCATTAAAGCCGGAAAGTAATTCTTTTTCACTCATCAGTGAGCCACCTTCAATAGCCAATTTTTGCGTATTTTAGCAACTTTCATTCCATTGATCGGGATTAATCATTTAACAAATGAAAGAATGTTTTGCATAAATAGCAGCTGCTGCATATTCATTTAATTCATCTTTCTTGGCTATTCCTTTTCCTTTCAAATAATTATATCCTTTATCTATATCACTTAATATCTGTTCATAGACCTCACTTACAGGAACACGATTCAATTTTGGTTTCAGATTCAGTATAAATAGGAATACCTAATTTATCTTTATTCCATTCATAAGGTTGCTGGTACATGTTTATTAACCAAAAATAGCAGTAAGCACGTATGGTGTAACTTTGTCCCAACATCTTCTCAACACTCTCATCACCGCTATCTGCTTGTTCTTTCAGACCGCTGATTACTTCATTTGCACCACTGATTACAGCATATAATTCTTGCCAATAAGTGGTCGTACGACGATAACTTGAAGCACGGTTGTCAAGCAGATAATCATATACGAAGAAGTGTGAGGTCATATATGCCATATCATCTCCCATCAAATCTGTAGCCAATTCAAATGCCTTTAATCCGAAATCATCATGACTTTGCTGTGCTTCCGGAGAAAACATATTTTTGTAATATCCTGTAATATATGCTTGAATAGCTGTAGGATCTTTATCAAGCAAATCTTTAATTTGGTCTTCTGATGCATTTTCTGAAGGTTCCTTGTCCAAAAAGTCATCGCTACAAGATCCCATCATAAACGCTGCAGCCAATATTGCTAAATATTTTGTATATTTCATAATTCTATTCTTTTAAAAGTTCAAATTAATGCCGAATGATAAAGTACGAATCGCAGAATAATTAGCAGCCGAATATCCATAAGCATATTGGCGTGGGTCCATACCTTTACGTTTAGAGAATAAAGCTACATTATCGGCAGATACGTAAATACGTGCACTGCTTGCTGATATTGCTTTCATCCATTCTTTCGGAAAAGTATATCCTAATGAAATGTTACGGATGTTAAAGAATGATGCATTTATCAAGAAACGTGAAGATTGGCTATTACTATTTTGTGCACCATCCATTATAGGCACATTTGTATTTTTGATTTTCCGGAGTCCAAGCATTCAAGATATCCTTGTGCCAGTTACTGCCAATATTGCTTCCCGCATGCATGAAAGAAGAATACATGCTGTCATATATCTTTCCACCAATTTGAAAGTTTGTAGCTATAGAAAGATCGATTCCTTTGTATGCAAAATCAGTTGAAAAACCTCCTTGGAAATCGGGCAAAGTAGAACCTAATTCATATTTGCTTGCCTGAGTATAGTCTTCGGTTACGGTCCTTCCAGTCACTTTGCCATTAGCATCTTTCTCATCCATATACCATTGTGCTGCTCCTGTTTCTGGATTAACACCTGCGTATTCATAGGTATAAAGATCATAAATAGACCCTCCTTCCATTAAGCGGAACAAAGAAGCAGTACCATGAATAATTCCATTCTCTCTTTTGTCTTCTGGAAGATTCAAAATCTTGTTGCTATAATGTGTACCGTTAAAAGATAAATTCCATATAAAATCTTTTGTTTGAATTGGGGTGGCAGAAATAGTAAATTCAATCCCCTTATTCTGCATATCCAACAGGTTCATTGGAACGTAAGAAATTCCAGAAGAAATAGGATAAGGCATATTGTACAACATATCCGAAGTCTTCTTCAAGAAATATTCAGTTTCTAGTTTCAAACGGTTATTAAGAAAAGCAGCTTCCAAACCGATATTTAAATTTTTGCTTTTTTTCCCAAGTCAAATCTTTATTTCCACGATAAGTTTCGACTACAGAGAAATCTCCGTTATTATTGGTTACAGAATATTGCTTCAGATATGGTTGATAGACTACATAACCATTTATATCAAGAATTCCATCATTACCTTGTGTTCCATAACTTGCTTTTAGTTTAAGATTAGACAACCATTCCACATCTTTCAAAAACTCTTCCTGTGTTAATCTCCAAGAACCTCCGACAGACCAAAAAGTACCACGGCGGTGATCAGGATGGAATTTGGAAGATTCATCTGAACGAATACTTGCAGATAGATAATATTTGTTATCAAAATCATAGTTTACACGACCAAAGAAACTTTCCATACTATGTTCTTGTGTATATGAATTCATATCACTCATAGTTATGGCATTGTTGAACTCAGGATTTCCAATAGTATAAAAATTGTATTTATGAGCATACTGATATTTCAGTGTATATGAATAAGATTCGTGACCAGCCATTATGTCAATATTATGATGACCAAATGCTTTACTATAGGTTAAAAGTTGATTTGCTGTAAACGATTCAATACGTTGATTATATTTATAAGTACGACCATTCACATTAGCAGCATCCCCATATAACTGATTCATGTGATCTGTACGGATTTGATTCATTAAATCATAACCAATGTTAGCAGTCGCTTTTAAACCATCAATAATATTAATGTTAATAGTACCACGGCCATTAAAATTGTCATTCAAAGTCTGATGCACATCCAACCCAGAATTAGCTGCAACATTTTGATTACTGAAACCGCCCATACGTGTACTGTATGTACCATCACCAAAATCATAAACAGTGTTGCCTTCTTCGTCATATATGCGATTTCCGTTTTCGTCATACGCATATACAGGATAAATAGGAGCGATTTGCTGAGTGAACATAAAAGCATTAGAGTAATTAGACAAACTAGCATTTTGTGACTGGCCTGCATT
>ENA-OQAB01001696-OQAB01001696.1-human-gut-metagenome-genome-assembly--contig:-NODE-1696-length-10165-cov-2.350468_pt1 | contig 10165 bp, 8 predicted proteins | sample MGYA00242490_ERZ504517 | MGnify/ENA primary metagenome ERZ504517 (study PRJEB26092, sample SAMD00036298) | human gut metagenome | host: Homo sapiens | study: EMG produced TPA metagenomics assembly of... | reverse complement strand
TTGCTTCTTCCATGTGGAAATTAAATGCGATGCAATCGCTCGTTAAATGGTTAATAATAAAACACTCCCCTCGCGCATCGTGCGCATACGGGGAGTGCAAAGATAGGAAGAAATCGGCAATCTGCAAACTTTCGACCTTTTTTACGCAGAAAATCAATGCGTATGGACGGGCAGCGGAGCCGAAGGTACGGCCGGGCCGCGATAGGAGCGGATCACCAGCCCCACGCCGAAGAAGATAACCAACGCGCAGAGCGCCGTATCCAGATGCAGGCGGTCGAGGCCCATCGCCACCGACAGGACGACGGCCAGAACGGGTTGCAGGTAGGTATAGATGCTCGAAACGGTCGGCTGTACGTATTTGAGCGAATAGTTCAGCAACAGGTTCGGGACATACGTCGGCACGAAGACCACGAACAACGTCGCCAGCAGGATGTCGGTATCCATCGCCGCGAAATCGGTATGCACCAACTCCCGGGCACCGAACGGAAGTACCATCAGCGCCGCCAGACAATAGACCCAGCGCAACATGGTGACGACATCGTACCTGGCGATCAACTTTTTGAACCAGACCATGTAGCAGGAAGTAGCCAGGGCGCAGCCCGCGATCATCAGGTTGCCGACTAGTCCGGAGTGCGTATGTCCGCCGCTGGCTCCCAGCAGGACGACACCCACCGCACCTGCCATGCCCAACACCAGACCGGCGATCTTGAGGCGCGTGAATTTATCGATACCGAGCACCACGGAAATAAGCAGTACCAGCAGCGGCGTGATCGTGTCGATGATCGATCCGTCGATGGGCGACGTGCGGGACAAACCGTACATGAGCAGCACCTTGCGGATTACGCCGATCAGCAGGGCCGCACCGATCATCGTCTTGATGTCCTTGCGGGCGATCGGCTTCGCCTTGCTCCAAAGCAAAGGAACGAGCGAGAAAAGTGCCGCCGCGCAAAGCGAAGCGGTAACCAGCGCGATCGGGGCCCACGTACTTCGACAGCACGAGGTTGTAAAAGGGATAGTCGCATGCCCAGATGATGTTGCACAACAGCAACGCCAAATGGGACTTCACCAAAAGATTCAACGGAGTCGCTTGCACCATACGCTAAAGAAGCTGCCGCCTGCGGATCCGGCAACCTGCCGAACCGTCGCGGTTTCCCTGCATTCCGGGCAAATACCGTGCAAGACACAACCGACAAGCCGGACACTTGCGCCGAAACGCCTCGGAAAATCCGACCGTTTCGGCCGACCCTCAGCTCCCCGCCGCCAACAAAACGCCGGAGCCCGACCGCCCCGGCGCATAATACCCGACTCACCGATCCCCGTCCTTCGATGAAAGGACCGGATCAATCGTCGTCACGATCGTCGTGGTTCTCCCGGTCATCGTGCAGACCTGCGACCGACTGCCGGAGCGTATTGTCGGGTGCGAGGGGTTTGCCGCCGTTGGCGACGTATTCCATCAATACGTCGGGCACGAGCCACTGCGTAGTCTCGCCGTTCGTATATTCGAGTCCCTGGTAATTCTTGAAAACATAGTCGCCCATCGCCACCTTGTATTTACGGCCGGACACCAACCCGGGAAAGATCACCTCTACCGCATCGTACCCGTCGGTACGGATCACGTACGGTGCGGTCGAGAAGAGGTCGATCCGATGCGACTCGCCCTTATTGACCGTGTCGTTGTATTTGGTCAGCACCATTTTGCTCATCTGTTCGGGCGTCATCTCCATCACGCTGACAGAAGAAATGAAAGGATCCAGGTCATATATGTCGCTCCGTGTCAGGTCGCCTTTCGAAAGGCTGTCGCGGCGAATCCCCCCGTAGTGGTAGAAAGCCACGTCGCTGCCCGACTTGCGTTTGAGCGCCTGGAGGAAGATGTTGGCCACCCCCACCTTGTCGGCCGTAGCGGTCAGCTCTCCGGCCTTCTCCTTCAGCACCGGATTGTTGCGGTAGGTCTCGACCATCTCCTGATAAACCGGGTCGGGCGCGTAGTCGGCCAGCGGAACCAGCCGGAACGACAGGGACCGGATCTCCTTGCCTCGCAGTCGCACCTCGGTAACCCCACCATGTTCAGGTTGCGGCCCGTCTGCGTGATGAGCACGCCGTCCTCCACCTCGTTGATCCGCTCGTGGCTGTGCCCGCCGATAATCAGGTCGTATTCCGAGGCTTCGTCGGCCAGTTCCCGGTCGTATTTCGAACCGATGTGTGTCAGCGCCACCAACACCTGACAACTGTCGCGCAGGTATTCGTACTCCTCGAGCGTCCGCACGGCATCCGTAAAACGCAACCCCTCGAAGATGGCGTCGTGGCCGTCCGGATGGTTGTTGTACCCGTAATTGGTCACCGCAGCGACGAAAGCGAACTTCTCCCCTTCGCGATCGAGAATGACATAGGGTTTCAACTGCGGAATCGGCGAGTTCTCGCTGACCATGTTGGCGCAGATCACCGGGAAACGGCAATAACCGATCGCTTCGGCCAGCGTCTGCTGCCCCACGTCGAACTCGTGGTTGCCGAGCGTGGCCACGTCGTACCCCAGCTCGTTCATCAGCTCCAACACGGGACGCCGTCCTTCGGCCTGGTCCACATAGGCGTTGCCTGTCCAGCGGTCGCCGGCATCGACCAGGATCACCGACGCCGTGTCCCGACACTCGGCAACGGCCGTCGCCAACTGCGGAAAATTCTGGATTTGGGCATGTATATCGTTCGTTGATAATATGATAACTACTTTTTCACGAGGTGCGCACGCACACAACGCCGCACACAGCAACAGCGAAATACCCAAGAAGATTTTTTTCATCACAAATAGAGTTTACGTTTGTCAAAGTTAGGAAATAATTGTATTTTTACGCGATTTATGAACAAAAATATGTCAGACACCCTTCCGGTCATCTGCGAAAACGCAGGACGGACGATCGAGGTCGCGATGGGCACGACCCTGCTCGAAGTCGAACGGCAGCTCCGGCTCGACGGGCCGCATCCGTTCCTGGCCGCCTATGTCAATAACCGCATCAAGGAACTCAACTACAGAATATACAAACCGGTAACGGTCCGGTTCATCGACATCACCTCCTTCGAAGGAATCCGGGTATATCAGCGCACGATCTCGTTCATCCTGCAAAAGGCGGTCCGGGAGCTGTTCCCCGACCGCACGCTCTACATCCGGCACTCGCTGGGGGCAAGCGGTTTCTACTGCGAAATATCGGGCTTCGGACCGATTCCCGCCGAACACCTCGACGCGATCAAGGCCCGCATGCGAGGGATCATCGACCGCAACCTGCCGATCCAGGGGGTGAAGATGCTCACCGACACGGCCCGCAAAATCTACGAAGGGTTCGGAATGGCCGATAAAATCGCCCTGCTCGACTCCCGGCCGAGGTTATACAGCAAAATTTATACGATCGACTCCCTGCCGGGTTATTTCTACGGAGCCCTGACCCCTTCGACGGGTTACACTCCGCAGTTCGACCTGCACCCCTATTACAACGGCTTCTTCATCGCCCTGCCGCTGCGGACCGATCCGACGCGGCTGCAACAGAGCGTCCACCAGGAGAAGATGTTCGACGTCTTCCACCAATACCAGTCGTGGGTGGAGATCATGGGCGTTCCGACCGTCGGACAGCTCAACTCGAAAGTCCTCGCGGGCGACGCCAGCGAGCTGATCAAGATCGCAGAGGCGTTCCATGAAAACAAGCTAGCCCAGGTGGCCGGCTGCGTCGCGGAGGCCAACCGCGAACGGGGCGTGCGGCTGGTGTTGATTTCAGGCCCTTCGTCCAGCGGCAAGACCACCTTCGCCAAGCGGCTGGGCGTACAGCTTCGGGTCCTGGGACTCAACCCGGTACTGATCTCGCTGGACGACTATTTCGTGGACCGCGAAAAGACGCCACGCGACGAAAAAGGAGAGTACGACTACGAGGCACTCGAAGCGATCGACCTCGAACAGTTCAACGACCATCTGAAACGCCTCGAACGGGGCGAGAGCGTCGATATTCCGCGTTACGACTTCATTTCCGGCACCCGCCAGTGGCACGACAACCCCTTGCAGCTCGACGAGCGGTCGGTACTGATCGTCGAAGGCATCCACGGACTGAACCCGGCCCTGACGCCCGGCGTTCCCGAATCCCGGAAATTCAAGATCTACGTTTCCTGCTTCACCTCGGTGGCCCTCGACAACGTGTCGCGCATCGCCACCTCCGACAACCGGCTGCTGCGCCGCCTGACGCGCGACTACCGCACGCGGGGCAACGACGCCCTTTCGACGCTCGCCCGCTGGGAAAGCGTCCGCCGGGGCGAGGAGAAGCACATCTTCCCCTACCAGGAGAATGCCGACGTGATGTTCAATTCGTCGCTCTTCTACGAAATTTCGGTCCTGCGCCGCTTTGCCGAACCGATCCTGCGGGAAGTACCCGATACGGTCCCCGAATACGGCGAGGCCAAACGCATGCTCAAGTTCCTCGACAACTTCATCCCGATCTCTCCCGAAGAGATCCCGCCCACGTCGCTCCTGCGGGAGTTCATCGGAGGCAGCAGTTTCAAATATTGATCCCGAACGAATAAATTCGAATTACAAATCATAAAAAAATCATTCTCAAAATCCTATGTTTGATAAATTTTCCGACCGCCACATCGGCGTCACCAATCCCGAGGATTTGAAAGCGATGCTCGCCGTGATCGGCGTCAAATCCGTCGATGAGCTCATCGCACAGGTCATCCCTCAGTCTATCCGCCTGAAACAGCCGCTCGCCCTGCCCCAGGGCATGAGCGAATACGAATTCGCGAATCACATCCAGGCCCTCGCAGCCAAGAACCGCACCCTGCGTTCGTTCATCGGCATGGGTTACTACCCCTGCGCCGTACCGGCCGCCATCACGCGCAACGTCTTCGAGAACCCCGCCTGGTACACTTCGTACACCCCCTATCAGGCCGAGATTTCGCAGGGACGCCTCGAGGCGCTGCTGAATTTCCAGACCGCCGTCATTTCGCTGACAGGCATGGAGATCGGCAACTGTTCGCTGTTGGACGAAGGCACCGCAGCCGCCGAAGCGATGCTGATGATGTTCTCGCTCCGCTCGCGCGAAGCGGTCAAGGAGGGACGCAACCAGCTTTTCGTCGATCGTAACATCTTCCCCCAGACGCTCGACGTACTGATCACCCGCAGCGAGCCATTCGGCATCGAACTGGTGATCGACGACTACAATACATATGAATTCACCGGCAAGGAGTTCGGCGCCATCGTACAGTACCCCGCCGCCAACGGCGAGGTGCGCGACTACGCCGCCTTCACCGAAGCGGCCCATGCCAAAGGCGCCCTGGTAACGGCTGTTGCCGACCTGCTGTCGCTGGCCCTGCTGAAGGCTCCGGCGAATCGGGGGGGCCGACATCGTCGTCGGCACGACGCAGCGTCTGGGTATTCCGATGGGCTTCGGCGGCCCGAGCGCCGGCTACATGACCACGCGCGAAGCGTATAAGCGCAACATGCCGGGCCGCATCATCGGCGTATCGATCGACCGTCTGGGCAACCGTGCGCTCCGCATGGCGCTCCAGACCCGCGAACAGCACATCAAGCGCGAGCGTGCCACCTCGAACATCTGCACCGCTACGGCACTGATGGCTTCGATGGTCGGCTTCTACTGCGTCTATAACGGCGCCGAAGGTCTGCGCCGCTCGGCCAAGACGGCCCACACGGCAGCCGTAACGGTAGCCAAGGCGCTCGAAGCGATGGACTACAAACTGGCAGCCAAGAACTTCTTCGACACGCTCGAAGTAGAGGCGGAAGCCGCCGTCGTACAGTCGCTGGCGCTCGAACGCGGCATCAACTTCTTCTATCCTTCGGAGGATCGGGTTCGTTTCTCGTTCGACGACGTGACCACCCCCGAGGAGGTGAACGAGGTAATCGCCATCTTCGCCGAGGCCAAAGGCAAAAAAGCCAAGGCCGTCAAACTGTCGGAGGAGATTACCATCCCGGCCGCGATCCTGCGCCAGTCGGAGTTCCTGACCGAACGCGTCTTCAACACCTACCGCTGCGAAAGCGACCTGATGCGTTACATCAAACGCCTCGAGCTGCGCGACATCTCGCTGGCAAATTCGATGATCTCGCTCGGCTCCTGCACCATGAAACTCAATGCCGCAGCCCTCATGCAGCCCCTGTCGCTCGCCGGGTTCCAGAACATGCACCGTTCGCTCCCGCCGACCAGACCGAAGGCTACCGCGAACTGATCGACGGGCTGGCCGCCGACCTGGCGACCATCACCGGCTCGCCGCCTGCTCGCTGATCGATCCATGCGGCGCCGCAGGCGAATACACGGGACTGATGGTGATCCCGCGCCTACCACCAGAGCCGGGGCCAGGGCTACCGCAACATCGTCCTGATCCCCCTCGTCGGCACACGGCACCAACCCCGCTTCGGCGGCGATGGCCGGCATGAAGATCGTCACGGTCGACTGCGACGCCAACGGCAATATCGACGTGGAGGACCTGAAGGCCAAAGCCCAGGAGCACAGCTCGGAGCTGGCCTGCATGATGATCACCTACCCCTCGACGCACGGCGTATTCGAGAGCCGCATCCGCGAGATCGTGGATGCCGTACACGACGCCGGCGGACAGGTATATATGGACGGCGCCACATGAACGCCCAGGTAGGCCTCACGAACCCCGGCTACATCGGTGCGGACGTCTGCCACCTGAACCTGCACAAGACCTTCGCAATGCCTCACGGCGGCGGCGGCCCGGGCGTAGGTCCGATCTGCGTGGCGGAGCACCTCCGCAAGTTCCTCCCCTCGCATTCGATCGTCCCCACCGGCGGCGACGAAGGCATCACGGCCGTGGCATCGGCACCCTGGGGTTCGGCCATGCTCTTCCCGATCACCTACGGTTACATCAAGATGCTGGGCGGCGAAGGTCTGAAAGCGGCTACCGAGATGGCGATCGTGAACGCCAACTACATGTCGTCGGCCCTCAAGTCGGAGTACCGCACCTACTATTCGGGTGAAACGGGCCGCGTGGGTCACGAGATGATTCTCGACCTGACCCACTTCAAGAAAGACTACAACATCGACTGCGGCGACATCGCCCACCGTCTGATGGACTACGGCTTCCACGCCCCGACGCTATCCTTCCCGGTACACGAAACCCTGATGGTCGAGCCTACGGAATCGGAGCCGAAAGCCGAAATGGACCGCTTCATCGCCACGCTCATCCAAATCAAGCGCGAATGCGAGGAGGCCGCCGCTTCGGGCGAAGCGGACAACGTGGTGGTGAACGCTCCCCACACGGCTGCCGAAATCTGCGGCGAATGGTCGCATCCCTACACGCGCGAAAAGGCAGCGTTCCCGCTCGAATTCATCCGCGAGTCGAAATTCTTCCCCTACGTGTCGAAGATCGACAACGGCTACGGCGACCGCAATCTGGTCTGCCGCTGCACGGAATAAACCGGGACTCTGCATGAAAAAGGAGGGACGCGGACTGCGCCCCTCCTTTTTATTTCACCCCGAAGGATTCGAGCCTAAAAACTCAACCCGGCACGCAGGACGATACCTCCCAGACCGCTCGAAGTGTCGGGAGCAGTCTGCTGCTGCACCTGGAATCCGAAGTCGATGTTCAGTGCCAGGACACTCCCCAAACCGAATTTCACACCGACGGCCGGCGCAGCATAAATACCGCCGTGCTTGTGGATGCCGTAACCGATATCCACTTTCAGATAGGGGGAAATCCGCCGGTCGAGGAAATAAACCTTCATATCGGCGAAAATCGGGACGAACGAACGGCCTCCGTCGGTGTACTCCCTGAAACTATCGTCCGGCATATCTCCCCGGGCGGAATAGTAGTTCCAGGCCACACCCAGGCCGACGAACAGTCGCGGGCCGATGCGCACGCCGTGGACGGTTTCCAGGACGAAACGGTCGTAGGCGTTCGATCCTACTCCGAAAGCGGTCCCCACACCGACCTCTCCCTGATAACGAATCCCCTGCCCGCTCTGCGCGAATACTGCGGGGAAGCACCACAGCGCCATGATCCATGCGAAGAATAATTTTTTCATCGTTTTCGCGTTAATAATACAATGTATAAATCCGTTTATTTCATCCCGATTGCAAAATCCGGGCGAAAATCGTATCTTTGTCACAATTACACTCAAATAATTTTCTGAAAACAATGAAAGTAGGAAAAAAACAAAATGGTAGCGGTCGATTACAAACTGACCGTTGACGGCGCAATCGCAGACCAGTCCCAGCCCGGGCGCTGCCCCTCGCAGTTCATCTGCGGAACAGGCATGCTGCTCCCCAAATTCGAGGAGGCGATCCTGGGCAAAGAGCCGGGCGAGAAGGTTGCCTTCACGCTCTCTCCGAAGGACGGTTACGGCGAGGTGATCGCCGAAGCGATCGTCGATCTGCCTAAAAATACATTCATGGTGGACGGCAAGCTGGCCGAAGACATCCTCTTCGCAGGTTCGCAGGTGCCGATGAGCGATGCACAGGGCAACCGCATGATCGGTACCATCAAGGAGGTGGGCGAAGAGACCGTGAAAATGGACTTCAACCATCCGATGGCCGGCAAGACCCTCAATTTCGGAGGTCGAGGTCGTTTCGGTACGCGACGTAACGCCCGAAGACCTGCAATCGGCAGGCGGCTGCAGCTGCGGTTGCGACGGCGGCTGCGGCGATCATGAGGGAGGTTGCAGCGACCACAAGGGAGGCTGCGGCGAGGGCTGCTGCCACTAATCCGACACCGGAAAAGCGTTCCCGTACGCTTTTCTTCAATCCTGCAAGTGGAGAGCCTTCGGTTTTCCACTTGTTTTTATCTTCCCTTCATCCTGTTATCCATGCTCCATTCGATCCGCCAATTCATCGAGGCTCTTCAAGATCCCTATGGGCTGACCCGCACACTGGGAGAAATCGAAGTGTGCCGTTCTTCGGACGGCGAACCCCTGCGCTGGGTCGGCAACAGCGCGGTGGTTTTCAAAATCCGCTGCGGCGGCCGGTACAAAATGCTCAAATGCTACACACGGCCTATGGAGCATCTCGAAGCGATCTATCAAGAGAAACTCCTGCGGCAAGAGCTTTACGTTTGGCAGGCCGACGGGCAGGGCGAGTGGTGCGACGTGGTCATAGACGACTGGATCGAAGGGATCACGCTCTACGAAGCCGTTATGCGGGGCGCCGGCTCCGGCGACAAAGCGCACCTCAGCAACTTGGCCCGACAGTTCGACCGCCTGGCGCTGGAACTTCTCGAAAGCGACTGGGCGCACGGGGACCTGAAACCCGAAAATATTCTGCTGGACGAGAGCGGCACGCTCCGTCCGGTGGATTTCGATGCGATGTTTCTTCCCGTCTTCGCCGGAGAGAAAAGTCCCGAACTGGGCACGGCAGCCTACCAGCACCCCGGACGCACGGCGGAGGATTTCGACGCGTCGATCGACGACTACTCCATCGCCACGATCTCCACGACCCTGCACGCGCTGGCGCTCGAGCCCGGACTGCTCGCCCGCTACAACCGGGGAGAGGGACTGCTGCTCTCGCCCCGGAAAATCGTCCGGCACGGCTGTGCGGCCCACGCAGAATGCCTCGCACTGTTCGAAAAGGCGGGCGATGCCGTCCGCTATCGCATCGCCCGGTTGCTCGAATCCCCGCTGATGCGCCTGCCGAACTTGAAGCCGCTCGTCCGATACGCCGTTTGCGGGCCCGAAACTCCGGGCCGACCGGGGCGAACTCTTCGTCCGGGACGGACTGTGGGGTTTCAAAATCGGAGAACGGGAATTGATCCCACCCATATACGACGCCGGTTTCGACTTCACCGAAGGCTTGGCCGCCGTCCGCACGGGACGCTGCTGGCATTTCATCGACCCCACCGGTGCCGTAGCGATCGACTGTTCGGACTGCAATGCGGTAAAACCGTTCGCAAACGGCCGGGCGATCGTCGTCCGCGACGGACAACGTCTGGCCATCGGCCGCAAAGGAACCCCCGAAACCACCTTGCGATATTTGACGGCGAACAACTATCTTTTATCCGAAGAAATACCTGTTTCCGACAGGGTTGTTCCGCGGCAATCCCGAAAAAATAAATTTTTCGATTGCCCGTCGACTTTGACTATCTTTGCAAAAGATAGAAGGCGACTCGGACAAGTTCGGAACAAGTTCGGACAACCGACGGTCGAAGCAGAGGGCAACTCGTGAACTCTGCC
>ENA-OQAB01001695-OQAB01001695.1-human-gut-metagenome-genome-assembly--contig:-NODE-1695-length-10170-cov-2.329583_pt1 | contig 10170 bp, 13 predicted proteins | sample MGYA00242490_ERZ504517 | MGnify/ENA primary metagenome ERZ504517 (study PRJEB26092, sample SAMD00036298) | human gut metagenome | host: Homo sapiens | study: EMG produced TPA metagenomics assembly of... | reverse complement strand
ATGAAACCATTCAGCTTCCTCTTCCTGCATAGCCTGATAAAGCTCATTCATAAAGTACAGCACTTTCGCTTTGTATTTTTTCTTATACCGTATAGATAACGGCTGTCCGGCATTTGTTTTGGCCCGCATTGGCAGTACTGCTTTTAAATAGTCCCTATATGAATCCTGCTGTTCTTTGAATATACCAAGCAGCACCTCATCCGCATGAACAAGAGCATAGCAATCCTGCGGCTCTTGTTTGCTTTTTGATACATTTAAAGCGTAATCCTGCTTTCTCCAGCTGTTTGCTTCTATCTTCATCCCTCATAATATTTTCTTCTTCATTCTCATCCCCTATGAACGTGAAATACATTTGTGAAGCGCCGTGCTGCACTCCGTAAGCCATTGCCGTGTCCAAATCTGTTCCCAATACTACAATTTGCTTCATACAGCCTATTTCACAGATGCTTTATTATCTTCAGTTACAGACAGCTTCTCTGTTTTTTTGATCCTTATTCTCGAGATTCGGTTTCAGCAGCATTAGAAGCAATGCTGTGACAACGACGCCGATTGCCATATCCAGTGTATATAATAATGGCTTATTCGTAGCCGCAACAACAATCATCCCGCCATGGGGAACGTAGCATTCAATTGCATGCATCATCGCAAGACCGGCTCCAACTGCACTTCCACCCATAATGGCAGGTAAAACATGCTTGATATCCTTTACTGCAAACGGTATTGCCCCCATCTGTAATACCAATCAGTCCCATAAACGCACTGGTCACCCCCAGCTGCTTCTCCGCATTATCGTATTTTCTTCGGGAAATGAAGGTGGATAATGCCAGACCCAGAGGAGGGATCGCCACAGCGACGCGGAATGCGCCGTTAGGTCCATACAGTCCTTCCGCCATCAAAGCCATCGTAAAGGCAGATGCAGTTTTATTTATCGGCCCACCCATATCAAAGGCGGTCATCACACCAATCACGATTCCCAGAAGAATCGCACTTCCTCCCTGCATGCCACTCAGCATACCGGTTAATGCCTTCATCAATGCACCCAGAGGACCCACCAGAATGTAAAGATATGCAAGGCAGCAAATCAAAGCGGAAACAATCGGAATAATCAGGACGGGCATGATGGATTTTATTGTCGTCCCACCTTCCAGCTTTTGATCCACTTACATACATATCCCACCAGAATCCCCATAATCATGGCTCCCAGAAAGCCTGTGGATACATTGTTTTCTCCCACCGGATTATTTGCTATATAGCCCACAATCATACCCGGGGCAAGCGCAGGCTTTCCTGCGAGTGAATATGCGATGTAACCGGCAAGCATCGGTATCATCATCGCCATACCTGCGGAACCGATTGTATTGATATTCTGCATAAAGCCGTTTGTCACCTTCATGCCGTCACTGCCCGCTTCTCCGGTTGCCAATGCGAATGCCAGAAATACACCGCCGATTACAACTGCCGGAAGAAAGTATGATACCCCTGTGTTAAATGCCTTAACTAAATCTTTTCCTAAATTTTTAAACATAAGCTCTCCTCACTTTATTTAATTTTATAATTTCTCTGCCTGATCAATGATTTCAGCCGGATCCCGTATGACTACGGACGGGTCAATCTTAATGATTTTCCCCTCTTCTTCCTTTTCCTCGAACCGTTCTTCCCCCTCGATACCGATGGCAATCGCCAGAATAACGGCATCTGCAGCTGCTATTTCATCCTCATCCAGTTCATTTTCAATTCCCATACCGCCCTGTGTTTCCACCTTGCATTCATAACCGCGCTTTTTGCACTCCTGTTCGATGGCTTCCTGCGCCATGTATGTGTGTGCAATACCGATGGTACATGCGGCAACCGCTACAATTTTCATTTTGATTTTCCTCCTCAATTTTCATGCTCCAGGAATTTAATGCACTCATAAAATTCCTGATCAGTTCTTATTTTGCGCAGCTCCTTACGGAACGCCTCCTTCATCAGGTGTCGGCTCAGCATTGCCAGTATACGCAGGTGCTCTTTGTTTCTACTGGAAAGCGGGACACCTATCATAAATACGAGATCAACCTCATCGTGATCCCATTGAACAGGGTGCAGCAGATGCAGACAGGCTACAAAGGTTTCCGTAACCGCATCGGATTCACCATGTGGAATCGCAATTCCAAATCCCACAGCAGTTGATGCCGTGGACTCACGATCCAGTACTGCATCGACATAGCTTTTAACATTCTTGATTTTTTTAGCATGTCCCGCCTTTTGACTCAGATACGTAATGATTTCTTCCTTTGTTTCAAACCTTGTGCTGGACACCTTCACAATTTCCGGTTCAAACATTTGACCACTCCTTTCTACGCCCTCATTGTATAGTTCTGCAATTTTTTTTGAAATACCAACCGTCTTCCACAAGTTGTGGAAATAAAAACACACAGCTATGTTTGCTGTGTTATTTCCTGCATTCAATTTAAAGCACCTATCTATGGCACTCTATATCGACGTGTATTTTATTTTCTACTATAAACAGAAGCAAGTTGCTATTTCTTTTTCCTCAAAATCATTCTATTATGTTAATGGGAAATTCTATCATGATAAAGCAGGAGGAGAAATCAAATGAAAACATCTGCACTATCTAAGTTTTTAAATCTGTTACTGGAAGAAAGTGATTATCGTAAGACCAGTTATTTCGCAGAAAAGCTCATGGTTTCAAATAAAACAATTTCAAATTATATTACAGAGCTGCGTTATCACATGAAGGAATACGAATTGGATATCACGGCAAAGCATGGGGTTGGTATCCGTATGGAAGGAGATCAAAGCGCTGTAAAGCTGCTTCAAAAGTCTATCCAGAGAACTGCAGGAGACAGCCTTACAAGTGAATGCAGACGCAAAAAAATAATGGAAAAGCTGTTAATGCTGGATGAAAGCATTTCTGTACGCAGGTTATCCGATGAATTCTGTATAAGCTCCACATCCATTGTGAAGGATTTGGAAAAGGTGGAGCAGGAGCTGCTACAGCAGGACATCTTACTGCTTCGCACAAAGGCCGGGACGCGTATTGAGGCAAAGGAGCAGCGTATTCGCAGTGCAAAGCGTAAGTTTATTTTTGAAGAGATTATGTCCCTAACACAGCAGGATCAAATTATGGACCTCACCCTGTGTACGAAAATTTTATCACGCTATGTAGCAGACGAGCTGCAGATAATCGCTCGAAGCATGATTGAAATTGCACAGGACAAGCTGGGATTTCGCATGGATACCAATTATTATGCACAGATATTTATATCCTACTCCATATTTATCCAGCGTATCAAAAAAGGACATGAAATTACAGAAGCACCTGCCAGACCGGTTGTCACGGAGCTGCATGTGCTGAAGACCTATCCGATTACAGAAGAAATCATACAGTGGCTAAAGGAATTGCACCACATCAGAGTCAATGATTTAGATATTAGGTGGGTTAATGCACGCTTGTCCGGAGTATATCATGAAGACCGAAAAGAAACAGCGGATTACTCTCCCATCATATTAAATACAGTGACGGAATTGATTTCTTCCATTGGTGATATCTTCAACGCAGACTTTATCAGTGATGAATTGTTAAAAAACGGCTTATCAAAACACTTTATTCCGATGATTGCCCGTTTAAAGAACAATATAAAAATCACACATCCCTTTATTATGCAGATCAAGCAGCAATATACCGCCATGTTCAGTGTAGTTTCACTGGCTTCCAGCATACTGGAGAAAAAGCTGGGATTCACCTTGTCTGATGATGAAATCGGATTTATTCTGATTCACTTTCAGGCAGCACTGGAGCGGCACAACCTGTCAAAAAAATAGCAGTCGTATACAAACTGCGGCCTTGCGAGCGCTATGCTGATTGAAAATCAGATTAAAACTCAATCTGCCCACCTTTGATGTTATAGAGCTGATCAATATTCATGATTTAAAAAAAAGAGTATCTTCGGCATTTTGATTTCATCATCGCCACGATGGAATTGGATATGAAAGATATTCCTTCTGTTGTTATTTCACCGGTAGCGGACTTTGGCGATATTCAGCGTATTAAACAAACGTATGAAAAGCTTATAAGAAATGTAAAGGAATCGCGCTTTCCTTATCTTATTCAGGCAATCAGTGCTGATACGATTCTGGTTCATGAAAAATGTAAGACAAAGGAGGACTCCTGAAAAAGGGCAATGAAATCCTCCTGAAAAGGGGTTATGTAGAAGAAGAATTTTTTTGGAAAACGTGTGAAAAAGCAGAGAGAAGATTTTCATCAACGGAAATTTGGAAACGGTATCGCGATTCCTCACGGCTCTGATAAATATGTAAAGCAAACCTCTATTGTTTTGATTACACTGGAGGATGCTATCCTGTGGCGGGATGACATGGTAAGTGTCATTTTATTTACCGCTGTATCATTTGAGCAGAAGGATACCATGCGAAGGCTGTTAAAGACCTCTACCATTTGATCAGCTCTGAAAACTTCATAGAAAAAATTACAGAAAGCAGCATCGATAGAGGAAATCCTCGGCATATTTTATGGAAGAGGTCTGTGAGCATGCCTGAAAGAATAAATAGATAACTATTCTCGTAATGTACCTGAAGACAAACTAAATCATAAATCCAAAAACGCAAAGAGGTCCATTTCATGTCTGAGTTACTGAACTGGCCATCTTTTATACCTGTTTTTCCCATACCGGTATTTTCATATTGTTTTTTGCCCGGTCTACTATGCTTAGCATTCACTAGATGGATCATCACTCTCTATACTACCGGATAATTTCAGAGAAAGCTTTGCGCATGCAGGACCGATCATCTCATATAATACAGCACTGGATAATATGATCAGCGACAGCATGGTACCCTCAGCAGTTGGAAGCAGGCGCTGACCCGAGTATAGCCAGCCCTATGGAAACACCGGCCTGTGGTATCAGTGCAAGTCCCAGATAGTGTCTGCACAGAAGTGCTGGCATGAGACAGCCATTGCGCCTGCCCACGCTCCACAGGCTTTACCCGATAATGCGGACAAAGAAATAGACAACACCAATCAGGCCACAGGAAATCAGCGCATATAAATTCAGCCGCATCCCGGATAAAACAAAGAACAGCAGCGTAATCGGCGGTGTAAAGCTGTTAACCTGACGGAACAGATCTTTGTTGCCTGATAAATTAATGTATACTGCGCCAAGCACCATACAGGATAACAGCGGTGATATATCAAAGCAGCTGCAAAGCCCTGTTAATGTTAGAATTACAGCAATCACCAATACAAGGCGGTGATCACTGGAGCGTTTTTCACTGATGATACGGTGTAGTATCCATGCCAGTACGACCGCCAGAATGACAGCAAGCAGATTCCACACGACAGGAAGCAGAATGAGTGACCATTGCAGTGCCTGATCCGCATGCATGAATTCCACAAGTGCTGTACATATGCTGAACGCTATCAAAGCGACGGCATCATCTAGCGCAGTTACCTGAAGGATGGTATCCACGAAATTTCCCTTCGCATGATACTGGCGAATCGTCATAATCGTGGAAGCGGGAGCAGTTGCACAGCCGATGGCACCCAGCAGTAGTGAAAATGACCATGGAAGACGGAACAGTGTTACCATTGCTATGGTAATGCAGGCTCCTGCTGTCAAAGCTTCGAATATCGTGATTGTTAGAATTTTACTTCCCTGCTTTTTGAGAATATCCCTTTTGAAGTATTTACCCACACCAAAGGCGATAAACGCCAGTGCGATATCCGTCATGAAATCCATCCCTGCAACCACTTCCTCGGGAATCATCTGCAGAACACAGGGTCCAATCAGAATACCGGAAATAATATATCCGCTCACATTAGGAAAACGCAGCCCTTTTTGTGACTCTCGTACAGAGAAATCCCGCCAGTAAAATTATGGCGATGGAAAGGATGATTCCTGCATTACCCTGCTGCTTTAAGAAATCAGCTATCATAACAACCGCCTCCTCACACCATTGATTATATGAGAGAACGGTGATAAAATCTAATTATAATAATTTAGTCAAATATCAATAAATTTTATAATAAGGAGGTCGCAACATGCTGGATACAAAAATCGTTTCCCTGCTTACTCTGATAGATTGCTGATGCTACACAAAAGCAGCAAGGCAGCTGCATTTAACACAGCCGGCAATCAGTCACCAGATCAAGCAGCTGGAAGATGAATTTCAGATTAAAATCTTTCACAGGAGCAAAAAAGCCTTATTTTAACGCCGGAGGGTGAAATTTTAGTCAAGTATGCCCACCGCATGACGGCTGTCTACAACAATACACATCAGGCTTTAGAGGATGCCAGAAACCATCTGCACCGCTTTAATATCGCCACAACACCAACTGCAGGAGAGTACTATATTCCCCAGCTTCTTGCGGCATACTGTCGTGAGCATAGCGATGTGCATATAAATCTGATTACTGATTCCATAAATAATATTTATAATAAACTGAAATTATATGAAGCAGATTTTGCTATTATTGATGGAAGACTAACCTCCGATAAATATCATTCCATTCTTTTGGATACCGATTATCTCTGTTTGATTGTTTCTCCGCAGCATCCCCTTGCCAATCGCAGCAGCGTGTCGATGAATGAGCTATTGGAGGAAAGCTTTATATTGCGGTCGAAGGAAGCCGGTACCAGAGAAATTTTTGAAAGCTATCTGGAATCCCAGCGTGACTCTATCCGCAACTACCGCATCTTAATTGAAACAGATTCACTTGCGACTATCAAAGAGCTGGTCATGAGCAATATGGGGGTATCCATCATGTCCCATAATGCCTGTAGGGAGGATGAGCAAAAGGGACGGCTGAAAACCATTCCGATTACAAATTCTACCATGATACGGGAAATCAATCTGGTATATCCAAAGGATTTCCAGCATGTGGATGTTCTGCTTGAACTGAAAAAGACCTACAGTAAGCTGCACTAAAGCCAATATCTAATAATCATAAAACTCCCATGTCTTTTTTTCATTTCATTTTCACAGGAATCGACTTGGTAAAGAAAGCTTTTTAACACCAGATTCCTTTTGAAATATAAAATACATCCTGTTGATTGGCAACTGAGCAGAATTATTGAGGAGTTCTTATCATTTTGCCATTTTTAGGATTTTAAAGCAATAAGCTTTTCCCTTTTAGTTGAGCTTTTTCTGTGCAATTGAAAACTCTTTTTTCCTTCCTTTTCTCAACATACCGCCTTATGACATACAGGATCCGGATAGACTCTTCTTTGTGTACATAACCTACACGATTATGCACTATTTGCAGATTTACAATACTTATTCTAGTGCTTGCAAACTGTTGAAATGGGAGCAGACTCAAGTCCGCTCCCATTGCATGTTTTCTTATTTCTCATTCGGCAGCGGAAACTGAACGGTAAGCGCACGCACTTCCTTGCGCACTTCTTCACGCACTGCTTCATCCTCTGCATTTTTCAGCACACGGCTGATCCATAAGGCAACCTGACGGAATTCATTTTCCTTGAAGCCTCTGGTTGTCATTGCCGCAGTCCCCAGTCGGATACCGCTTGTCACAAACGGCTTTTCTGTTTCAAATGGAATCGTGTTCTTATTGCAGGTAATTCCTGCTTCATCCAGCAGCTTCTCCGCAAGCTTTCCACTCATGTTCAGAGAGGATTTCACATCAACAAGAATCAGATGGTTATCCGTTCCGCCGCTTACAATGCGAAAGCCTTCTTCCTTCAATGTATTGCTCATGACTGCACAGTTTGCAATTATCTGTTTTGCGTACTCCTTGAACTCCGGCTGCATAGCTTCCTGCAGACATACCGCCTTAGCCGCAATGATATGCATCAGTGGGCCGCCCTGCATACCCGGAAACACCTTTTTATCCAGCAATGCCGCATGCTCTTTTTTACAGAGGATCAATCCTCCGCGAGGTCCGCGCAGTGTTTTGTGTGTCGTCGTTGTCACAAAATCTGCATAAGGTACCGGGCTCGGGTGTTCACCTGCCGCTACAAGTCCTGCAATATGAGCCATATCCACCATGAAATATGCACCGACTTCATCCGCAATTTCACGGAATTTCGCAAAATCAATTACTCTTGGATAGGCACTGGCACCGGCAACAATCAGCTTCGGCTGTTCCTTTAATGCGACTCTGCGCACCTCCTCATAATCGATCGTTTCACTGTCCTTTGTTACACCGTAATCCACAAACCTGTACAACGTTCCGGAAAAGTTTAAAGGATGTCCGTGTGTCAGATGACCTCCTGCCGTCAGATTCATCCCCAGTACGGTATCACCTGGCTGTAAAACAGATAAATATACGCCCATGTTTGCCTGAGAACCGCTGTGCGGCTGCACATTGGCATGCTCAGCGTTAAACAGCTGCTTTGCCCGCTCTCTTGCGATTTCTTCTATCTCATCAACATGTACACAGCCTCCGTAATAACGCTTGCTCGGATAGCCTTCTGCATATTTATTTGTCAGTATGCTTCCGGCAGCCTCCAGTACATCCCTTGATACATAATTTTCTGATGCGATCAATTCGATATTATACAGCTGGCGCTCTGCTTCTCTTTCAATGGCTTCCTGAATTTTCTTATCGTTCATACGCTACCTCCGTTTAATGCCTCTATTTTACCACAGATTTTTATATTGTCATTTCTTTTGTTCTGCGTTCATCAGGAAATATTTCTTTACAACAAAAATCAGTGCCACTGCCAGCACTCCTACCAGATTTTCCATGGCACTTTCATGCGATATAATGATCTGACGGGCAACCGCATACAGCAGTACCTCGATTACTGATTCCGGTGTATGCAGAATCAGCATCTTTACAAATTCCACCCCGACAACCAGAGTCAGTGCCTTTTCCAGTATAGCATCCAGCTGAAAGCTCTGATTCATAAGAGACTCCGCCCCAAAGCATACCGTTGCCAGCGTTGATATTGCGATGGCGATCATTAACAACACGGCAATCACAAGCTCAACGGCCTTCATCATTTTAACAAGTCTTGTGTTGATTTTGTGCATGTCTTCCTCCTTAGCATTATAAGATAATTTCCGGATTCAGGTTGATATCCGCTTTTTTAGCCTGCAAATGCTGCTGTCTGCGCGGTATGCGGTAATGAATATTGTCCTTCACAAAATTTGCACCGGTCTGTTTAAACCAGAAGGATATGCCCTTTTCCTCACACTGCTTGCGCAAATCGAGAATCCACTCATACCGGCAGACCCTTGCCTGTGGTCCGCTTTCTCCTCCAACGATCAGCTCTTCAATGCTATCATCCAGCCAGGGCCTCAGGTTTAAGGGCTCCAGCAGCGGTTCACATACCACATACTTATGACGCAGAGGTGCTGCCTGATAAATGGGAAGACGATACGCTGCGCGCTCCATCGTTTCCACCGTACAGGCGATTCCCACATGATCCCATCCCGTTCCCCAGTCATACGGAATGCATTTCATCAGCCTGTCGATCCGCTTTGTAATCATAAAGAAAAATAAATCCCTGCGCTGTCGCATGATATTCCATGCTTCATCTCTCCATACATCTGCTTCCTCTACAAAAAAATCGCTGGTAAAACAGGTATAGACGATTTCATCGGATGCTATCTTGTATTCACCTTTGCGATTTTTGTGCAAAACTTTATCAAAGTCCTTCAGACGGGTAACAACACCGGTTTCTTTGCCATGTCTTTCGTCCATCCGGTATACATAGCAATGCTCACATCCGGCACTGATCTTATGACAGCCATGCCAGGGGTTCCAATTTGCCATAGACTTCATCCTCACCTGTATGTATGCAGGACACTGCCATCCGCAGAAAGCTGCTGAAGACTCTGCTCTGCATATCGAAAGCAGAGAATACCGCCGTGCCTGCGCAGTCTGACATGAAATTTCCAGTTATCCTGTTCCATCTCATCACAGCTGCTGATATAACCGAATACCTTTCTCTGCCCTTTCTGAATGGAAACGACACCGGAAAGACATATTTGTATGATTTCTTCATCTCCATGCCAAACCTTATAAAAGGGACAGGCAGCCTGACGCTGCTTCAAACGGTATCCGTATACATACAGAACGGCCAGGGACAGCAGCATTCCTGCAGTTTTCCTCATATTATTTTTCCAGAGCCATTACCTTGTCAATTCTTCTCTGGTGGCGCTCATCATGGGAAAACTCGGTATTTA